>Ga0265319_1000958_pt1 | contig 18112 bp, 11 predicted proteins | sample 4824metaG_FD_192443 | JGI IMG/M metagenome (GOLD analysis project Ga0265319, IMG submission 192443) | Rhizosphere microbial communities from Carex aquatilis grown in University of Washington, Seatle, WA, United States - 4-8-24 metaG | ecosystem: Host-associated > Plants > Roots > Rhizosphere >...
GAAGGCTGAATACGCCCAGGCGGCGGAAGCCTACCAGAAGGCCTTCGCGCTCGACTCGTTCTCGGCGGCGGCCCAGGAGGGTCAGGCCCGGGCCAGCCGGCTGGAAATCGAGACCAGGTTCAATACAGCCTTTGCGGCGACCCAGGCCGCGTTCCAGGCCAAGGAATGGAGCCGCGTGATGATGGAAGGCGCGAATGCACTGAAAGTCTATCCGCAGCGGACGGACGTGCAGCAAATGATCAAGCAGGCGCGGGACAACGCCCACGCGGAAGCCGTGCAAAAGGCGCTCAACAAGGCCTACGCCTATGAGAACCAGCACCAGTGGATCGAGGCGCGCGACGCCTACAGCGAGACCCTTCGCCTCGAGCCCAACATGGCCGATGCCAAGGAAGGCTTTGCCCGCTCCGGGACCATGATCCGCGCGCTACTGCAGTACAACACGCTGATCGACGCCGCCGAGCAACTGGTGGCACACAACGATTTTCAGGGCGCCACCCGGCGCTTCAACGACGCCATGGCGATCAAGCCCGCCTACCTGGTGAACAGCGATCGCATCCAGCAGCTGCACGCGACGCTCCAAGCCCAGAGCAAGCCGGTGGACGTGGTGTTCCGCTCCGACGGCAAGACCTGGGTTTCGATCAGCAACTTCCGGATGCTCGGGCAGATCGACTCCACGACGGTGAAGATCCTGCCCGGCGACTACGAGATCGTGGGCCGCCGCAAGGGTTACAAGGACGTGCAACTGCTGCTGCAGGTGCGAAACGGGACGCCGCCGCCGGCCGTGAATGTCATCTGCCAGTACGCTGTTACGGACAAGAGCTGAGCTGCCGACGTCATGCACGTACTCCGTTCCGTTCTCCGGCTCTCCCCCCTTTGTTTTTGCACAGCGGCGTTCGCAGCGGCTTCGCTTGACACTGAGCGGGAGGCAAGTCGCTCGCCGAAGGGGCCGCTGCCCGATCCCGCGTTGCTCGACGGCTCCGCGCAGCAGGCGGAAAAGCGGCAGGACTACGGCATGCTGGGCCAGTTCGACATCCCGGGCGACGACAAGAGCACGGCAAAGGATGGCTCGGTGGGGCCGCAATCCAGCCCGAACGGTGGCGGCACGGCGGCCCCGGACGACAAGAACACCCAGGCCGGAGGCGGTGCGGCCGCGACTCCCGGGCAGGAGCAGGACAAGAATTCACAGGGTGGCGGCGGAAGCCAGTCGGCGGACCAGAAGAAGGATGGGCAGGGAGGAGGAGGTGGTGGTGCGCAAGCGGCCAGCAGCCCCAAGACGGGCGGGGGCGGCGGCGACGCCCAAGGTGGTTCCGGTTCACAAGGCGGAGCCACGGCAGGTGGATCTTCCGGCGGCAAGGCTCCGTCGCAGGGGACCGCAGCGGCGGGTGCGCAGGGCATTCAAGTAGGCCAGCTGCTTGGCGACGGGCAAGGCACCGCCCAAGGACAGCAGGGCGCGCAGACCGGCGGCGGCACCAACAAGCCCCAGCAAATTGCATTGGGCGACAAGGCCATGCAGATCAGCCAGACGGCTCCCACGCCGGGTGTGATCGGATCGCAGGTCGCCGACCCGATGACCCGGCCCGCCGATGCAAAGATGGGAACCGGCACCGGCGGCGGACCGGGCGGTGACAACACCAATCGTGGCTCGGAAAAGGGCCGGACCATGCCCAAGGGCCTTTGAGGGCTCCCTGGCACTCGCGCGAAATGAAGACCCTCCGTCTTGCCGTTGCTTTGCTCGGAGCAATGATTCTCGCGGGAATCGCCCACGCCACGACCGTGATCTATCCGGTCGAAGCGATCGACGACCTGTGGAAACTGCCCGAGGCTGAGTTCAAGGACAAATATGCCGGCATCAACGTCACCAATCTCACCGTCAGCGACGAGGGGTGGTACGTGCGTTACCGGCACGAGAACCTGACGTATTTTTTCGGTCCGCTCCCCGCCCGGGATGACGCGCAGAAAAAGATGTGGGAGCTCGAGGCGGTGCGGGACGCCGCCGCCAAGACCCGGCCCGCGTTGACCAACAGCCAGATCGATTTCGTGAAATTCACCTACTCGGGAGTCTACGGCGCCCGCGGGAATACACCGTACACCGGCAAGGGTGGCCAGGGAGGCAAGGACGGCTCGGGCAATCAGCAGGATGGTGCGGGGGGTAATGGTCAGGGCACCGATAAAAGCGGCTCCGGCAAGAATGGTTCCGGCAAAGACGGTTTGGGCCAGGACGGATCTGGCGGCAACAGCGACAAAGCCGGAGGAAACGGCAGCGGCAATGGTCAGGGTGACATGACCGGTGTGGCTCTGGCCGGTCTCGATGGCGGCCAGGGCGGGCAAGGCGGCCAAGCGGGACAACAGGGGCAAGGCGCGAATGGTAGCGGCACGCAAAACGGCCAGCTGGCCGGGGCCAACGGCCAGAATGGCCAGAGTGGCCAGAGTGGCGGACAATCCGGTCAATCCGGCATGGGAGGCGGATCGAGCTCCGGCAGTTCGGGCCAATCCGGCCAATCTGGCCAGCAGGGTGGTCAACAAGGAGGCCAGCAGGGTGGCCAGGGCTCAAGCCAGGGAAGTTCGGGAGGGCAGTCCGGCGGCCAGCAGGGCGGGGGACAAAGTGGCGGTCAATCCGGCGGACAACAAGGTGGCTCGTCGGGCAGCCAGTCCGGTGGCCAGAGCGGCGGTTCGTCCGGTCAGGGCGGCGGCGGCAATCCGCTGCAATTGATCGTCGGCCTGTTCCGCTCGATTCTCGGTCTCTGAGCCCAAAGCATGCAGTTAGAGGCCTGATTCGCTGCGCAACGGCCGAACTAAAAGGTGGCCGCCGACCTCCGGGCGGCGGATTGGAACCGCGCACAAGCCAACCGTGCCCGGAGGTCACGGCCCACCTCGATGCAACTGCATGGGTCCGTATCGGCAGCCCGCCCGCACTTGTCGGCGCCTGCAAGCGGGCCCGGGCTTCTGCGAAGTAGCGGGGCCCGCGTCAAAGATCCTGCAGGGCGATAAACGCGCCGCCGTGCTCGTAGCACACCGTCCGCATGAGGTTCGCAAACTTCAGGCCGGTGTTGCCCATCGAGAACTGGTACTGGATCGTCGTGGGAAATCCGATCGCATTGATGGTCACGCGCCGGTTGCCCTTCTCATCCGCGGGATTGAGCTCGTCGAGGCGCTTGATGACCGGATCCGCGACATCGATGAACTCGTCGCCGAAGACATAGATGCCCATCCTCATCTTGTCGTTGGCCGGTTCGTAGAGGGTGCGCATCGCACGCAGCATCCCGGGCACCGGGCTGCTGATCGTCTCCTGGTTGTAATGGCGGAGGGTGCGCTTGATCAGGTCGCGGGTCTCCGTCGTGTCGGAGAGCCAGCCGGAGCGGTTGTTGCCCAGGACGAAGCGGCCGTCGGCGTCCAGCACCTGGATCCCGTCGACCGAGGGATAGACGTCGAGCACCTCGTCGATCTTGCGGATGGCGATGCCCCAGAGGCCGTCGGTGTTCGGATCGCGCATGCTGCCCGAGGTATCGATGATGAAGACGATGTAATTGCTGCCCACCGGAACCCCGATGGGCAGCGGCTTCACGTTCGGCAGCAGCATCTCGGGTTTCTTCTGGCGCGCGGCGATTTCCTTCTTGAGCTCGTCGATGTCGACCAGGAGCGCTTTCTGGCCGCGCTTTTCGTTCTGGAGCTGTCCTTCCAGCTCGTCAATCAGCGCATGGATCGAGTCGTTCTTCAGCCGTGCGTCCACCACGAGGTTGGTGATGCGGGCGTTTGACTGGTCCAGATCCTCCTTGGTCGAATGCAGCCGGGCGAGGGCGGCGACGCGGTCGGCGAGGATCCGGCGAAGACTGGCCAGCATCTCCTCCTTGGCCTTGTCCTGCGTGCTGACGCTGAGGACGAAGATCAGGATGATGGCCCCGAACCCGCAGCAGATGCAGTCGAGGAAGGCCAGGCTGAAGACTTGGGTGGGGCGGCGGCGGATCATGTGTCGGGCCAGGATTTGGCGGGGCTGACCAGCGCGCCCTTGCTGGCGTTGGCCAGTTCCCAGTAGAGCCCGGGGGCGGCGGGGTCGCCGTTCATGGGCATGAGGATCGTGCTGACCGGAATGCGCTGGGGAAGCTGGCGCACGGCCGCCTCGAAGTACCGCACCCGCGTCTGCTGGTCCACGTCGCCGTCGCTCGGCAGCGAATCGCTCCGGGTGGGCAGCCCGTCGGTGAACAGCACGATGCTGTCGGGCAGGTGCTTCATGTACCGGATGGTGGTGAACGCGCGCTCAAGGTTGGCGCCGCCCTGGGGCACAACCGCGTGGAGCCGGTTCACAATCTCCTGGATGGCCTGCCGGTCGTCGGTGCTGTACCATTCATCGGTCCGGCTCGGCAGCACGGGCGTGGTCTCCTCGTTGAAGAACATGATCTGGAAACGCGTGTGGGGATCGAGCGTGGCGATCATCCATTCCAGCCCGTGGAGCGTGCGCTGCCACTTGGGGGCCTCGCGCTTTTTCACGTCCGGATCGTCGAGCCGGGCGGCCGCCGCATCGATGGTGTCGTCGAGCATGCTGCCGGAAGTCCTGACCATGAAGAGAACGTAGTCGCCCCGGAGTTTCACCCCCGTGAGGTACTGGCGACGGTCGGTGTTCGGGATCGGCAGCGGTGCCGCAACTGCGTCGGTGGGCAGGGCCTTCTTCTCGCCGAGCAGCGTGGCGAGCGCGTCCTTCATCGCCCCGGTCTGCTGCAGCATCAGGAGCAGCTCCTTCTGGCGGTCGGTCAGCTTGAGCTGATCCTGCGTGTTCTTGGCGTTGAGATCCTGCAGTTCGACCTGGGCGGCGGCGAGTGACTTGGCGATGCGATCGATCTCGTCCTGGCTCAGCTTGATGTTGCTCTCCATGGCCCGGACGCGGGCTTGGGCGTCGTCCAGGCTCTCCTTGTCCACGGCCGTCTTCTGCGGGATCGTGAGGATGAAGACGAGGATCATCGCGCCGAAGCCGCAGCAAATGCAGTCCAGGAACGCGAGGCTGAACACCTCCGTTTCGCGACGCTTGGCGGAGATCATGGCGCGGAACCCGGGGACGTTCAGCCGCGCGGGCCGGCGGATCCTGCGCAGTGCACGAACAGCACGTCGGCTGCATTTGCCCCGCAACGGATGACCATGCGGTCCCCGGCCTCGACCACAGTCCGCAGAAGCGATTGGGCCCCCGTGGCTCCCGCCGGCGGCGGGGCGGTGTCGACGAACCAGAGGCGGCCGCCCTCTCGCACCAGCTCCACCAGGCAGTCGCCGGCGGCATTGAACGCCTCCGGCAGGACGACATCCGCGCAGGCGCTGGCGGCGCCGAGCGTAAGAGTGCCGTTTCCGCCGAGGATATGGCCGATGCCATCGATGACCGCATGCGTCGGCATCGGACGCGGGTCAGGCAGGCGCGCCCGCAGCAGGCGCGCTTCCCAGGGTGCGCCGCCGGCCTCATGGGCGTCTTCCGCGGGAACGCCGGTTTCCACCGCGACGTCGGCGAGATCGGCCGGGACAGACAACCGCTTCGCCCCAATGCAGGCAGACCCGCAGGCGGCTGCTCCGCGCGGCAGCCGGAGCAGGCGGCCGAACCCGGCGGCGCGCAAACGGGTCTCCAGCCCGGGCAGGCAGGCGGCGCGATCGGTCAGGGCCACGGTGCAGGCCTCCGGTCCGTGCGGCGTGCCGGGCGCAAACGACAGCAGACCTTGCACAAGGGCAGCGACAAAACCGTGGGCGTCGGCGGCAAACTGCTCGTGCTTGACGGGCATCTCGTAGTTGCGGCTGGCGGTATTGACCTGGAAACGGCATTCGGCGTCGCCACCCAGGAGAAAATCCCTGGTCTGGCGGTAGAAAGTCTGCTCGATCCGCCCATCGGCGAGGATGTCGAAGGCGGTGTGTCGCAGGAAGCGGTTGCCCATCGTGGCGTTGAGGTGCTTCAGCAGCTGCACGAGGCCCGATTGCGGCAGATGGAGGAATTTCTTCCGTTCCAGCTGCGTCCCCGCGGTCAGGAGCGTGAACTCGGCGCCGTGCAGGTGAATGTCGACGACGATCACCGGGAGGCTGGGATTGAAGCCGCCGGCGCGCGGGTCGCAAAGCGCGGCGCACGCCATGTCAACGATCCCGGCCAGCGGCAGCTTGAGCTCCGCCGCCATGCCGAGGAGGAGACCGACCTTCTCCTCTTCCGTCGCGGGGTCCTTCAGGTAGGATCCCGGAACCGCCAGGACAACCTTGGACACGGGCCCCGCAAGGGCGGCCAGTTGCCGTGAAAAATCGCCGAGGAACAGGTAGGCCAGCTCGGAAAACGACGTGGGCTTGCCTCCGACGGCCAGCGGCGAGGGCTCATGCGCCAGCTTCGACAGGAAGGTGTTCACCACGCTCCGCGGATGCACAAACCACACGTCTTCCGCTGCGCGCCCGAAATAGTATTTCCGCCCGTCGTGGAATGCGAAGCCGGGCCAGTCGAGGCCGCCGCCGGGGGCCGGGCCGAGCAGCCGCGGGTCGTTGCTTTCGACCGAGCCCAGCTGCAGGCCCGCGTCGCAGAGTTCGATGCCGATGGTGGACATGGCGGATCAGTGGCCGCTCAGGAATAGACGTCGCTGGTCTCGTCCCGGGTCGGCACCTTCATCACGTCGATCAGCTTGTCGCGGCAGTGCGTCTGGGTCTCGATGATGAAGGCCTCCTGGCGCGACTGCACGAGGTGCAGGCAGTACATGAGGACGATGCACAGTGCGAGGCCGACGAAGGTGGAGTTGAAGGCGAGGCCCAGGTTCTGCGTCACCGGGGAGATGTCGCCGTGGATGGCGACCTCCGCGAAGGAGAGGGCGCCGCCGATGCCGCGCACGGTGCCGATGAAGCCGATCGCGGGGATGGCCCAGGCGATGTAGCGGACGAGCGACAGGTTGGAATCAAGCTGGTCGGCGGCCAGCTCGGCGCGCTCCCGCACGGCGTTGGCGGCGTCACGCACGGAGTTCGTGGCGTGGAGCCGGTGGAGCGCCGCGAGCATGCACTCGGGCAGCAGCCGCTCGCGCCAGCGTGGCTCGCGCTCGATGGTCGATTTCAGCTCCTTGTAGCGGTCGAGCGCGTCCTCCGGGATGATGCGCTCGCCGGGCTGGACGCGGACGAAGTCATGCTTGAAGAGGGCCCGCTCGCGGCTGATCTGGATGAACTTGTAGCCGAGCACGATCATGCCCCAGAGGCAGAAGGTGATCTCCCACTCGGGCTCACGGTCCTTGATGATGACGTAGAAGGGCCGTTCCTGCATGATCTTCAGGTCGCCCTGGGCGGACATGACGCGGCGCTTGAGCATGAACTCGTCGGCATGCGGCGTGACGTAATACGTGTAGAACGTCGTGACGGCGAGGATCGCCACCAGCAGGCCCACGTTTGGCACCAGGAACTCGAGGGAAAGAAAACCCTTGTTGCGGGAGATCATTTTGGGGGATGGTTCGTGGGGAGGAGCAGGAAATAATCCGTTGCCCGGGTCAGACCTTGATCCGGGCGGCGGGATTCATCGACTGCAATTTTTCGCCCGGCAGCATCAGTAGATGCATATGCATTTGATTTGATAAAAAAAACGAATTCCCCTTATTCAACGCGAGTCTAAAGTTGCCGTGCACCGTAGCTTTCCCCTCCAACCCCTGGCACCATCCCCGGTCGCAATGAAAACGCCTTACCCAATGAAACGATTCATCTGCCTCGGAACCGCCTTGGCCGTGGCCGGCCTGGCCGGCTGCTCTTCCGGTGTGGCGCCTTCATCCACCGTCAGCGGCGCAGGCAAGGGTGCGGCGATTGGCGGCCTCGGTGGCGCGGTCATCGGCAACAACAGCAGCATGGGCACGGGCGCCGGCCTCGTCGGCGGTGCGGTCGCCGGTGCCGCGATCGGCGGCATCATCGGCATGGTGCAGGACGCCAAGGACCGCAAGGAGCAGGACCGTCTGTCCCAGGAGCGCGCCTACCAGCAGGAGCGGGCGCGAAAACTCCAGGAGGAGGCGAAGCAAAAGGCCGCCATGGACGAGGAACTTTCGATTGCGCAGGGCTTTCAGATTTCCGACTTGGAGCTGAACGAGGCGCAGAAGCGCGAGGCCGTTGCCAACGAGCAGCTCAAGGCCCTGCGCGAGGAGCGGGCGGCGGCACTGGCGCGGAAAAAGGCGCTCGACGACGCGCATGATCACACCCTTGCCGCCGAGGCGGAAATCGCCCGGTTGCAGGAGGAGCTGGCCCGGCTGAAGGGCGAGGGCACCGGCGCGAAGGCCACCAGTGCGGGAACGGCGCCGGCCGCCGCATCCGCGGGTACCACCACGGCTGCAACTGGCACGGCACCGGCTACGAGCCCGTAGGCCCTGGCGGTCAGCCGCTCCCGCATGCCGGGCCAAAGACGTTTCCCGCCGAAAATCGCCCATGACTACGACCGGCCAGCGCGTCATTCTCCTGGTTGCAACGGCGGGCTTGACGGCGGCCGCATGGACGGGTTGCTCCACCACTTACGCCGTGAAGGTCGACGCCATCACGAAGCCCGTTGTGACGGATGCCACATCGTACCGCATAAAAAACAAGAACGCATCCGTCGCGGAGGACAACCTGCGGTATAAGGAGGCGACCAATTACGTGAAGACCGCCCTGTCGGGCCGCGGCCTTTACGAGGCGCCGCCCGATGTCACGCCGGATATCATCGTCGAGCTCGACTACGGCATCGCTCCGCCGAGTGTGCGCATGGAGGAAACCTCCGTTCCCATCTATGCGCAGACCGGCGGCGGGGTGAACTACACGCCGATGCCGGTCACGGACCCGAAGGGCAACGTGACCGTGCGCACAGTGCCGGTTTACGAGCCCACGCACTCCGAGTTGGTCGGCTACCGCGACGTGGTCACTCCTGTCGCGGTCTATGAAAAGTACCTGCACATCAGCGCGCGCGAGAACAAGCCGGCAAGCGAAGGCAAGGCGCCGGCGGAAATCTGGAGCGTGAACACGAGCCTCGAGGACGAGAGCAAGGATCTGAGAAAATACCTGCCGCTGCTTGCATCCGCCTCGATGGATTCGATCGGAACCGACACCGGCAGCCAGCGGACGGTCACGCTGAAGGAAACCGACCAGAACGTCGGATTTGTCAAAAAGGGAATGTGATGTCCCGGCGCGCCGGGACGGCGGCCGATGTCAGGCCACCGGGCGGAGCTTGATCAGCAGATCCTTGCTCTCGACGGTTTCACCCACGGCGACGTGCAACTCGGCAACGACGCCGTCGCACGGAGCGTAGACGGTCGTCTGCATTTTCATCGCCTCCATCATGAGGAGCTTGTCGCCCTTGGCCACCTTGGTTCCGACCGAGACGGCGAGGGTGGCGACCAGGCCGGGGATCGGTGCCGCAACCTGGCAGGGGTCGCCGAGATCCGCCTTGGGTCGCGCCTTGGTCTTCGGCGCCACGGAGCGGTCGAGGATGAACGCCTCGCGAACGATGCCGTTGAGCTCGTAGTTGACGGTGCGGCGCCCGTCCTTGTCCGGGGCGCTGACCGAGATGAGGCGCACGATCAGGATCTTGCCTTCCTCAATGCTGATCGAGACTTCCTCGCCGACCTTGAGCCCGTAGAAGAACGCCGGCGTCGGCAGCACGGCCACGTCGCCGAAGGACTGCTGGTGGCGGGTGAAATCGGCGAAGACCTGCGGGTACATCAGGTGGGAATAAAGGTCGTCGTCGCCCGCCGGGCGGCGGAGCTTTTCCGACAATTCCTGGCGGATTTTCGCGAGATCGAGCGGGGGGGCGCCCTTGGCCGGGCGGGTCTTGCCGCGCCGGAGCGAGGCCTCGTACTTGCCGCGGGCCTCGGCGAAACGCTTCTCCCCGAGAATGACGCTCCAGACCTTTTCGGGCCATCCGCCCTCCGGCCAGCCGAGCCCGCCCATCATCATGTCGATCACGCTCTCGGGAAACGGCATGGAACCGGGCTCGAGGTTCACGACGTCGGCCGGCTTGATGCCGCGGCTGAAGAGGAACAGGGCCATGTCGCCGACCACCTTGGACGATGGCGTTACCTTTACGATGTCACCAAAGAGCTGGTTCACCTCGGCGTAGGTGCGCGCGATTTCCGGCCAGCGATGGGCCACGCCCATCGAAGCGGCCTGCTCCTTGAGGTTGGTGTACTGGCCGCCCGGCATCTCGTGGAGGTAGACCTCCGCCGAGCCGGTGCGCGGCGCGGTGTCGAAGGGCGCGTAGAATGCACGCACCTGTTCCCAATAGTCGGACAGCTCGTTGAGCGCATCCAGATCCAAGCCGGTGGCGCGGGGCGTATGCTGGAGCGCGGCGACGAGCGAGTTCAGGTTGGGCTGCGCGGTGCTGCCGGACATCGAGGCGAGCGCGAGGTCAGCGACGTCGACCCCGGCGTCGGCGGCGCGCAGCACGCTGGCGGCGGCGACGCCGCTGGTGTCGTGGGTGTGGAAATGAACGGGCAGGCCGATCTCTTCCTTGAGCGCTTTGACGAGCTTGTGCGCGGCATACGGCCGGCAGAGCCCGGCCATGTCCTTGATCGCGAGGAAATGGGCGCCCATGCGCTCGAGCTCCTTCGCGAGGCGGACGTAGTATTTCAGGGAGAACTTGTCCCGGCGCGGATCGAGGATGTCGCCGGTGTAGCAGATGGCCGCCTCGCAGACCGCGTGGGTTTCCTGCACGGCGTCCATGGCGACGCGGAGGTTGGGGAGGTAGTTGAGCGAGTCGAAGACCCGGAAGATGTCCATTCCGCTCTCGGCGGAATGCTTCACGAAACCGGCGACGACGTTGTCGGGATAATTCGTGTAGCCGACGGCGTTGGCGCCGCGGAACAACATCTGGAAGCAGATGTTCGGCACGCGGGCGCGGAGCTGGCGCAGGCGCTCCCATGGGTCCTCGTTCAGGAAGCGCATCGCGGTGTCGAAGGTGGCGCCGCCCCACATCTCGAGCGAGAACAGCCCGGGCGCGCGGTGCGCGACGGCGTCGGCACAGGCGAGCATGTCGTAGCTGCGGACGCGCGTCGCCATCAGCGACTGGTGGGCGTCGCGCCAGGTCGTGTCGGTGACGAGCAGGCGCTTCTGCTCGAGGGTCCACGCGGCGAATTTTTTTGGTCCCAGCTCGAGAAGCAGCTGACGCGTGCCGGGTGGGGGCGGCATGCGGCGGTCGTAGGCGGGGGGAATGGCGGCGGCGAGCGGCTTTTCCGGGCGGTAGCCCTTGGCGTGGGGATTGCCGTTCACGATCACGTTGCCGAGGAAGTTGAGCAGGCGCGTGGCGCGATCGCGGCGCGGCTTGAACGTGAAAAGCTCGGGCGTCGTGTCAATCAGCGTGGTCGTCGCCTGCCCGCTGGAGAACTGCGGATGCGTGATGACGTTCTCGAGGAAGGGGATGTTCGTCTTGACGCCGCGGATGCGGAATTCGCTCAGGGCGCGGCGCATGCGGTTGAGCGCGATCTCGTAGCTCTGGCCGCTGACGATCATCTTCACGAGCAGCGAATCGTAGAACGGCGTGATGACGGCGCCAGAGTAGCCCATGCCGCCGTCGAGCCGGATGCCGAAACCGCCGGGTGAGCGGTAGGCCAGGATGCGGCCGTAGTCGGGAATGAACTTGTTCTCCGGATCCTCCGTGGTGATGCGGGCCTGGATGGCGAAACCGATCCGGGGCACGTCGGCCTGACGCGGCATGCCAACCTCGGGCGAATGCAGCGAATAACCCTGCGCGATCAGGATCTGGGCCCGGACGAGGTCGAGCCCGGTGATGACCTCGGTCACGGTGTGCTCGACCTGGATGCGGGGATTCATCTCGATGAAGAACCACTCGTTGCGCTCGAGGTCGTAGAGGAATTCGATCGTGCCGGCGTTGTCGTAGCGCACGGCGCGAGCCATGCGCGCGGCGGCCTCGCAGAGTTCCTGGACGATCTGGTCGGGCAGGCCGAAACTGGGCGCGACCTCGACGACCTTCTGGTGCCGGCGCTGCACGGAGCAGTCGCGCTCGTGGAGGTGGATGACATTGCCGTGCTGGTCGCCGAGGACCTGCACCTCGATGTGCTTGGCGCGGGGGATATATTTCTCGAGGAAGACGGCGGGGTTGCCAAAGGCCCTCTCGGCCTCGCCCTGGGCCTCGTCGAGGAGGGCGGAAAGGTCGCCGGCCTTGTGCACGATCCGCATGCCGCGGCCGCCGCCGCCGAAGGCGGCCTTGATGATGAGCGGGAAACCGATGGCCTTGGCGACCTTCAGCGCCTCGGCGCGGTCGGTGACGGGCTCCTCGGTGCCGGGCAGTGTGGGGACGCCGATCTTCTGTGCGAGGGCCCGGGCGGCGGTCTTGTCGCCCATCATGTCGAGCAGTTCGGGTCGCGGCCCCACGAAGATAATGCCGGCCTCCTGGCAGGCGCGGGCGAAGCCGGCGTTCTCGGAGAGGAAACCGTAGCCGGGATGGATGGCGTCGACGCCCTTTTCCTTCGCGATGCCGACGATGCTCTCGATGTCGAGATAGGCGGCGACCGGGCCCTTGCCTTGGCCCACCTGGTAGGCCTCGTCCGCCTTGTACCGGTGGATGCTGAGCCGGTCCTCCTGCGCATACACGGCGACGGTGCGAAGATCGAGTTCGGTGCCGGCGCGGAAAATCCGGACGGCAATCTCGCTGCGATTGGCCGCCATCAATTTTTTGATGGGGCGGATGGTGGGAGCGGAGGGGGTTGAGTCAGGGGTCATCAGCTGCGAAACGTGCGGTTTAGGGGGATTCCAGCCGGAGGCAAAGGAGATTCGATGCGCCCTTCCATATTTGACCGATGGCTGCGCGCGCCGGGTTCGCCACCTGCCATCCCGACGCCGGTTGCGTGGAACGGGACGAGGACCCGGGCGGATCCGTTTCGCAGTGCATTTCACCGGCAACGGAACAGCCTGTCGTCCGTCAGGCCATCGCCCCTTCAATTGAATTCCGTCCGCGGCGGCGAGCGGCGCCCGGATCGGTCCCTTTCCCCATGAACCAAAGTACCCTCATTCGATTTCTGATCGCGGCGGTCGCGCCCGCCTTGTTCCTGCCCTTGGCCCGGGGCGATGTTGCCGTCAACTGGCTCGGGCAGAAGGCTCCGGCCCTGACGGGTGGCGTGAGTTTTGGCGTGCCATTCGCCCGCGGAGCGGTGCCAAAGAACCAGTCGTTCAGCTTGACGACGGCCGATGGAAAAAACCTGCCTGTGCAGACTTGGCCCCTGGCCTATTGGCCCGATGGTTCGCTGAAATGGGAGGGGGTTGCCACAGTGGCGGGGCCGGACAACCCGGGCATCTTCACGGTCAAGCCCGGTCCGTCCGCCGGGATGGAAGGCCAGCCCGTGGTCCGGGTCACCTCGAGTGACACGACCTACGCCATCGACACCGGCCGCATCGTGGTGCGGATTCCCAAGTGGGGAACGACCCTGATCGATTCGATCAGCATGGCGGGGCGGGAAGTGGCGCGGAAGGGCGAGCTGGTCTGCATCCTGCAGAACGGCCCGGATGCGGAGGCGGCCGATACGCCCGCGCCGCGCGAGCGATTTGGAAGCAAGGTGCTCAACGTGACGATGGAGCAGTCGGGCCCCGTGCGGGCCGTGGTGAAAATCGAGGGCGTGCACCGCGGGCTCAAGAGCAACCGCGAGTGGCTGCCGTTCACGGTGCGGCTCTACTTCTACGCCGGGCAGGAATCGATCCGGATGGTGCACACGATCATTTATGACGGCGACCAGGAGAAGGATTTCATCCGCGGCCTCGGCGTGGTTTTTGCCGTGCCGATGCGCGAGGAAATCCAGAACCGCCATGTGCGCTTCTCCGGCGAGAACGACGGACTGTGGTCCGAGCCGGTGCAGCCGATGAAGGGCCGGGACGGCCGCTTCGTCGGCGATCCGCAATCGGGCGCCGACGTTTATCCGCAGCAGGTGGAGGGCAAACGCGTGCCCAACCGCGAACAGCTCAACGCCCGCAGCCAGGGCTGGCTGGCCGACTGGGCCGTGTGGGACGACTTCAAGCTGGTGCAGCCCAATGCGGACGGTTTCACGGTGGTGAAGCGCACCAATCCCGAGAGCGTCTGGCTGCCCGCGGGCGCAGGCCACCGGGCCTCGGGTCTCGTGTTTGCGGGTGACGTCACGGGCGGACTCGCGGTCAGCCTGAAGAATTTCTGGCAGTCCTACCCTGCGTCGCTCGAGGTCCGGCACGCCGGCCGTGGCGAGGCGGAGTTGTATGCGTGGATGTGGTCGCCGGACGCGCCCGGCATGGACATGCGGCACTACGATACCCGGGCGCACGGCCTGGAGGCCGTGTACGAGGACGTGCAGCAGGGCCTGAGCACGGCAACGGGCGTGGCCCGCACCAGCGAACTCACGCTCTTTCCGTCGGCCGCCGTGCCGACGAAGGAAGACACGGCAAAGATGGCCCGGACCGGTGCGGAGCCGCCGGTGCTGGTCTGCACGCCGCAGGCCCTGCATGACGCCCAGGCCTTCGGCGTCTGGGGCCTTGAGGACCGTTCGACGCCGGCCAAGCGCGCGATCGAGGACCGCCTCGATGCGACCCTTAACTACTATCTCACGCAACCCGACCAGCGGCGGTGGTACGGTTTCTGGGACTTCGGTGACGTGATGCATTCCTACGACAACGAGCGCCACGTCTGGCGTTACGATCTCGGCGGCATGGCGTGGGACAACTCGGAACTCGGGACCGACATGTGGATTTGGTACAGTTTCCTGCACACCGGCCGCGCGGACGTCTTTCGCATGGCCGAGGCCATGTCGCGGAACACCGGGGAGGTGTCCGTTTATCATCTCGGGCCCATGGCCGGGCTGGGCTCGCGGCATGCGGTCCGCCACTGGGGCGACGGCGCGAAGGAAGCCCGGATCAGCCAGGCCGGATATCACCGGTTCTATTATTACCTGACGACCGACGAGCGCACGGGCGACGTCATGCGCGACGTGCTCAACGCCGACTACAAGACGGTGCAATTTGACCCGATGCGCGAAGCGCAGCCGATCACGGCGCGCGAGAAGGCGATCGCGCCGACGCGGGTGCGCGTGGGTCCCGACTGGCTGGCTTTCATCGGCAACTGGATGACCGAATGGGAGCGCACGGGCAACACGAAGTGGCGCGACAAGATCATGGCCGGCGTGGAAAGCATGTCGGCGATGCCGCTCGGCATGCGCACCGGGCGCAATCTGGTGATGGGCTACGATCCCGACACGGGACGGCTCTACCAGTTGGATGACCAGCCTGGCACGTACAATCTCGCCACCATCATGGGCGGCGCCGAGGTCGCGTTCCAGGTCAGCCAGATGATCGACGATCCGCGCTGGGACAAACTCTGGCTCCAGTACTGCCGACTCTACAGCGCGCCGAAGGAAATGATCATCCAAGACATGAAGACCGGGACGGAGGGGATGGATGGATCGTTTGCGCGGGACGGACGCCTGGCCGGGTGGGTGTTCTACAAGACGGGAAACGAGGCGTTCAAGCAGGTGGCATTGAACGCGCTGGAAGATCACGGCCGTGGCGGTCGTGGTGGCGGCGGCGGTGGCGTCCTGCGCCGTGTGCAAGGTCCCGCAGTACTGAACCCGGTGGACGAAGGTTTTGCCGGAACCAACGGTGCGGCGCAAAACGGCCTCGAGACCATCACAATGCTCGGGTTCGTCGGCGCCTACCTGCCGGCGGAACTTCCCCCGGCACCGCCTGCCCCCGCAGGTGGCGCAGGCCGGGGTGCGCGTGGCGCGCGGGGTGGAGCTCCGGCTGGAGCGGTGACGACTCCGCCCTCCGCAAAGGAATAACGATCCCCGCGGCAAGCTCCTGGCTAGCTAGTCAAATTCCCAACCCATAATGTCTGCAGCATTATCTCCGATTTGCAGGCTGAGTCCGGGCTTCTGATCCATCGCGAATGAAATCCCATTGCCTCGCCATCAGTGTGTTTTTTTCCGCCTTGTTGACAACCGGACCTCTGGCGGGGGCGGATGCAAAGCCGGGAGCCGATGCAGGGCGTCCCTTGTTTTCCGAGGATTTCGAGTCGGGCACGATCAACCATGACATCTGGTCCGTCGATGTCATGGGTGGCAATATTGTGGCTGTTCAAGGTGACAAGGCTGCCCACGGTCGTTTTGCGCTCAAGGTCAGTTGCCCGGCCCCGGCGAATAAAACCTGGGCGTTCCTCAGCACGAGTCATTTGCCGGCAGCGTTGAAGCAGCATCAGTTCGGACGGGTCTACATGTACGTCACGCCCAAGCCACCGGCCAGGCACACGATCTTCCTCATGAGCGGCACGCCGGGGTTTCCTTACAATACCTTTGAGGAGGTCGCCACCGCGAACGCCCGCTGGCAGATGACCTGGGTGCGTCTGCGTGAGGCCGGCAACGAGGAGGACTACCATTCCGCGGGATCGATCCCGCTGGAACGCTGGTTCTGTCTGGAGTGGGAATTCAACGACCAGCCCAATCACGCGGCAATCTGGGTGGACGGCAAACCGGTCTTCGAGTCGGACTTTGTGTCCAAGACCAGCGGGGCGAAGACCGGCCTGGTCGGCGGCTTCACCGATCTCGCCCTCGGATTCCGCCTGTGGGGCGCGGCGCCGGAGGCATTCGACGTCTATTTCGACGATCTCGCGGTCGACACGAAGCGGATCGGCCCGATCGAGGCTGCGTCGCCCGAAAAATAGGCCTGCAGGTTTTGAATTCAGGCATGGGCGCAGACCGAGCGACCCCTGATTGTCGTTGGGCGATGACGAAATTTCCGTTGCCCGGCTCCGCGGCACGGAGTCCCTGCGTGAAATCCTTCCGGATTCCCGCGCCGAAATGCGGGATCGGCGTGCAGGGCGCTGGTTGACGCGCCGGGTTGAATCTGGCGTGCTGCCGGTTCCGCCATCATGCAAAAACCGACCGCCGTTCGAGTCTGGACCGAGGAGCTCAGTCTCCCGACCTACCTCCCGGGCGAGCCGGACAAGAACCCGATGTTTGTCGAGAAGCGGGTCTACCAAGGCAGCAGCGGCAAGGTCTATCCGCTGCCGTTCATCGACCGGATCGCTGGCCAGAAGGTTGACCGGCGCTGGCAGGGCATCTGGCTGGAAAATGAGTTCATCCGCGTGCTCGTGCTCCCGGAAATCGGCGGTCGCGTGCACGTACTGCAGGACAAGACCAATGGCTACGACGCGATCTACCGCCAGGCCGTGATCAAGCCGGCCTTGGTCGGGCTCGCGGGTCCATGGATCAGCGGCGGCATCGAGTTCAACTGGCCGCAGCATCACCGGCCGGCGACCTTCATGCCGGTTGACTGGAGCATCGAGGAGCATGCGGACGGATCCCGCACCGTCTGGTGCAGCGACCACGACCCGATGGCGCGAATGAAGGGCATGCACGGCATCTGTATTCATCCCGGCAAGGCCTGGCTGGAGGTGAAGGTTCGCGCCTACAACCGGACGCCCCTCGTGCAGACTTTCCTGTGGTGGGCAAATGTCGCAACACGCGTCCATGAGGGCTACCAATCGTTTTTTCCTCCTGACGTCCAATACGTGGCCGACCACGCGAAGCGTGCGATGAGCGAATATCCGCTCTGCAAGGGACTTTATTATGGCGTGGATTACGGCCGCCGGGGCCGCGACGGGGTGCCGGCGGAGGAGCAGCCGTTGCGGTACCGCCCCATTCCCGGGTGCGTCCCCAATGACCTCTCATGGTATGCGAACATCCCGACACCCTGCTCCTACATGGCAATGGGTTCGCAGGAAGATTTCTTCGGTGGTTACGACCATCACCGCGAGGCGGGATTGATCCACATCGCCGACCACCATATCGCGCCTGGAAAGAAGCAGTGGACCTGGGGCAACCATGCGTTCGGCTACGCGTGGGACCGGAATCTCACGGATCCCGACGAGAACGGCGAATGCGCGCCGTATATCGAGTTGATGGCGGGTGTCTTCACCGACAACCAGCCCGACTTTTCCTTCCTCATGCCGGGGGAAACCAAGGCGTGGAGCCAGCATTGGTATCCCTTCCAGAAGATCGGCCCCGCGCAAAAGGCCAATCTCAACGCGGCGGTCAGCCTGCGCGTTGCAGATGGCCGGGCGCGCGTGGGTGTGGCCGCGGCGGGATGTCTTGACGCGGCGACGGTTCGGCTCATTTCCGGCCGGCAGGTGCTGGGCGAGTGGCGTCGGGACCTCGCTCCGGGGTGTTCC
>Ga0265319_1000960_pt1 | contig 18107 bp, 14 predicted proteins | sample 4824metaG_FD_192443 | JGI IMG/M metagenome (GOLD analysis project Ga0265319, IMG submission 192443) | Rhizosphere microbial communities from Carex aquatilis grown in University of Washington, Seatle, WA, United States - 4-8-24 metaG | ecosystem: Host-associated > Plants > Roots > Rhizosphere >...
CTGGGTACGCAAAGGGGAGAAGATTTACGATTTTTCCATCCATGATATGGGCCCGCTGCCGGATTCCCTGTTCTATTGGTTCAACCTCAATCCGGACAAGAACAAGAGCGGGAAGCCTTACGTTGAACCTTACAAACTGGCGTGGTTTGCGGACAAGCGCTTCCGTCAGGCGGTGATGTACGGCTTCGATCGCGAGGGCGTTTGCAAAGGCGTTTATTTTGGGCTGGCGGAGCCGGAGAAATCGGTCATCAGTCAGGGCAATCCTCACTGGTTTAACCCTGATGTGCGCCAATATGGATACGATCCCGCAAAGTCACGGGAGCTACTGCAGGAAGCTGGATTTACCTGGGACGCCGCAGGCGATTTGCAGGATAAGGACGGCCACAAGGTTGAATTCGAACTGACATTGGCGGAAGGAAGCCGCCGGCTTACCGATCTTTCCACGGCCTTCGAGCAGAATATGAAGGCCTTGGGGATAAAGGTGAAACAAGTTTATGTGGACTTCTCCCTCGTTCTCCAGAAAACCACCAATACGTTTGATTATGAAATGACCTTCATTGGCTGGGGTTCGCCCCAGGGTGAAACCGACCCTTCCGGCAATAAGAACCTTTTTCGCAGCAACGGCCAAATGCATCAATGGCACCCAGTGGAAAAGACCCCGGACACCCCTTGGGAAAAGCAAATTGACGACCTGATGAATGATTCCGAGCGCACGTTTGACCAGGCAGAGCGCAAAAAAATATTTGGCCAAATTCAGGAAATATTTGCTGAGGAGCTCCCACTCCTTTACGTCGTGACCCCGCACCAATACCAGGCCATCCGCAACAAATGGCAAAATGTGCGCGTGCCTCCCTCGGGACCGATTATTTGGAATCTGGAGGAATTGTGGATTGAGCCGGCGAAACAAAAATAGCCATGCTGACCTTCATCATTCGCCGACTGCTCGCCATGATCCCGCTGCTTGTGCTGATCAGCATACTGGTGTTTTTCCTCATGAGCATGGCTCCGGGCAACGCGCTGGACGAATACCGCGCTCGCAAAGACATCTCTCCCGAACTAATCGCCCAACTTGAGCGCCAATACGGTTACAAGGACGCCCAGGGGAATCCCAATCCCGCCTATATCCGCTATTTCCATTGGGTGGACACCGTGTCACCGGTCAAATTCCTCGACCCGCAGGGCCAATTTACCTGGCGCCTTGGCTTTGGCTGGCCCAGTCTCGGCGATTCCTTTGAGTATCGCGTCCCCGTGACGGGCCTGCTCATGCAGCGCGTGCCGGCCACCTTGACGTTGGAGATTACCTCGCTGATCTTTGCGTGGGGCCTGGCGGTGCCGCTGGGAGTTTTGGCCGCGATCAAAAAAGATTCCTGGGTTGACCGCATAATTTCATTTGCAGCCTTTGCCTCACTTTCCATACCGGAATACTTCCTCGGCCTGCTGCTGTTGATTCCCGCAGCCAACACCGGGTGGTTGCCGATTGGCGGACGCTCGTCGTTTGACAGCGATTTTTTCCACCCCGGAGCCCGGTTTTGGGACTACGCCTGGCATCTGGTGCTGCCCACCTTTGCGCTGGGTATCGGCAGTGTCGCCGGGATGATGCGCGTAATGCGTTCCAGCACCATTGACTATTTGCGCGCGGAGTTTGTGACGACGGCTCGAGCCAAGGGCGTGCCGGAAGGTCGCATCATGTTTCTCCATGTGCTGCGCAATGCCATCAACCCCTTGATTACATCGCTGGGCTTTGCTTTTGCCAATTTGCTGTCCGGCGCCCTGTTGATCGAAATAGTGCTGAATTATCCCGGCCTTGGACGTTTAATTTACGACGCCTTTTTGCGGCATGACGAGTATGTGGTCATGGCGGCGGTATTGGTTGGTTCCGTCATGCTCATCCTCGGCAATTTGCTGGCGGACATTCTGTTGGCCTTGTCGGATCCGCGCATCCGTTTGGAACAGCAACATACCAGCGGAACCGTCAAACGCCGCGGTGGAACGATGGCCCTGGTCGTTGCCACGGTCCTCATTATTGCAGTTGGCTTGGGGATCTACGCCATGCCCTGGGACAACTCCGGTGCCATGGACAAGATTATCGGCCGGGTCGAAATTGCGGGAGCAATTTCGCTCATTCTGGCCGCCGGAGCCTTTTTGTGGGTGGCGCTGCCGACGCTCAAAAAATTTGTCGCCAGCCTGCCCCGTCAACCGCTTATTGCCCTGGCTACCCTTATCCTGGTGGTTCTGTATGGATGCGCCCTGTTTGCGCCGGTGCTCGCGACCCGGCCCATTGACCAAATCAACTTAAAGAACACCTTTCATCCGCCGTCGCGACTGGTGTGGCAGGACGGGCAATGGTGCGCCCAGATTTATGAGAAAGTGGATCCGCTCACTTCCCACTACGAACCCAAGGCCGGCGTATTGATTCCCCTGAAGATTTTCGGCCGGGGCTATGAATACAGCATCCTCGGCCTGTTCAAAACCACCCGGCACCTGCTGGTGCCGGATTACGAAGCTTTAGGGACAAAGCTTGGCCACCCGGTGAATCCGGCAGACTATCCATTCTACTTGATGGGCAGTGATTCCACGGGTCGGGATGTGTATTCACGATTGCTGTTCGGCGCCCGCATTTCCCTGACCATCGGGCTGGTGGGCATCGGCATCACCCTGGTCATGGGATTTCTGGTGGGCGGGCTGGCGGGTTACTTTGGCGGCAGTTTTGATTTCTTTGCCATGCGCGGCGTGGAGTTTTTACTGGCCATGCCTACGTTGTACCTGCTGCTGGCCCTGCGCGCGGCGCTGGCTCCGCACTTTGGATCCGCCGAGATGTATTTGGTCATTATCGTTATTCTTTCATTGATTGGCTGGGCCGGCACAGCCCGGGTGTTGCGCGGCATGAGCCTGTCCCTGCGCGAACGGGCGTTTGTCACGGCTGCGGAAAGCATGGGTCAGAGCACGGGAAGGATTCTGTTCAAGCATTTCCTGCCGAACTTGGCCGGGTATTTGCTGGTGGCAGCAACCTTGTCCATCCCCGGTTACATCCTTGGCGAAGCGGCGCTGTCGTTTCTGGGACTTGGCATTCAGGAACCCTCGGCGTCGTGGGGCTTGATGCTGCGCCAGTCGCAGGACATGAAGGTCCTTATGCTGAATTTCTGGTGGTTGCTCTTGCCCGGTCTGGGCATTTTCGTTACGGTCGTGTCCTTCAACATTCTCGGCGACGCCCTGCGCGACATTGTGGACCCGAAGATGAAGACGAGATAAGCAAAGGCGACTGAAGCGATAAAAGCGACTGAGGCGACTATACACCACCAACCCATTAATAAAAAAGACTTCAGCGTATACCTGCCCAGCCGCCAATCCAACCTGCAACCTTCAAATTGCTTCGCATGACCGACCAGAATTCAGCCCCCCTGTTGCAAGTTGAGGACTTGCGCATCAGCTTCCATGGCCGCGAGCATGTGGTCGAAGCGGTGAAGGGCATTTCCTTCCAATTGGAGGAGGGGCGAACCCTGGCGGTGGTGGGCGAAAGCGGCAGCGGGAAGTCCGTCACGGCCCTGGCGTTGACGAAGTTGCTGCCGCCGGCGCCAGCCTGCACGGTGGGTGGGCGGGTGCGGTATCGCGGGCAGGATGTGCTGACGGCGTCTCCCCGGGAATTGCAGAAAATCCGGGGCAAGGAAATCGCCTACATTTTCCAGGAGCCCGGCAGCTCGCTCAATCCCGTCTTCTCGGTTGGCTGGCAAATCGCCGAGGCGGTGAAATTGCACCTGCCCCAGGTCAAGGACGTGCGGGGACGGGTGGTGGCGGCTTTGCGTGACGTGGGCATCCGCGACCCGGAAAAACGCGCCGACGCCTATCCGCACGAGCTGAGCGGCGGCATGCAGCAGCGTGTCATGATCGCCATGGCGCTCGCCTGCGAGCCCCGTGTGCTGGTGGCCGACGAGCCGACCACCGCGCTGGATGTCACCATTCAAAAGCAAATTCTCGACCTGCTGCGCGACGTGCGCACACGGCACCGCATGTCCATCATCCTGATCACCCATAATTTCGGCGTGGTCGCCGGATTTGCGGATGACGTCATCGTGATGTTCCGGGGAAAAATAGTGGAATACGGCCCGGTGGCGCAAGTGCTGCGGGCCCCGCAGCATCCGTATACGCAAGCGCTCATCGCCTGCATCCCCCGTCTCGGCCACCGCAAAGACCGCCTCGTGACGATTGATTACGCAAAAATCGAAGCGGCGGGGGTTGGACAAGCTTGAAACACGGAGGACACGGAGAAATACTTTTTGAAATACACCCACCCATCATCCAAAATCCAATCCTTCATTCGCCTTGTCGCCACCCCACCCCTCCGTGCTCTCCGCGTCCTCCGTGTTTAAAAAGAATTTTTCCCGATGAACTCACTTCTTGAAGTCACCGACCTGCACGTGCACTACCCGTTGCGCGGCGGCCTGCTGGGCGGCCATAAGGGGGAAGTACGGGCGGTGGATGGCATCACGTTCCAAGTGCCGCGCGGCTCGACCGTTGGGCTGGTGGGCGAAAGCGGCAGCGGTAAAACCACCACGGGCCGGGCCATCACGCGGCTGGCGCCGGTCACCAGCGGCTCCATCAAATACGGCGGCGTGGAATTGACCAAACTGGGCGAGCGTGAATTCTTCCCCTTCCGCAAGCGCATCCAGATGATTTTTCAGGACCCATTCAATTCGCTGAACCCGCGGCTCACCATTTTTCAAATCCTGTCCGAGCCGCTCGAAATTCATTTCCCCAAACAGACGCGGGCGGAGCGCGAAAAGCGCGTGGCGGAATTGCTGGCCCTCGTGGGCTTGGAACCGGCGCACCGGCAGCGCTACCCGCACGAGTTTTCCGGCGGCCAGCGCCAACGCATCGGCATCGCGCGCGCCCTGGCAGTCGAGCCGGAGTTCATTGTGTGCGACGAACCGGTGAGCGCCCTAGACGTGTCCGTGCAGGCGCAAATCGTGAATTTGCTGATGGACTTGCAGCACCAGCTCGGGCTGACGTATCTCTTCATCGCCCATGACTTGGCGGTGGTGGAGCACGTGAGCGACGAGGTGCTGGTAATGACCGGAGGCAAAATTGTCGAAGTCGCTTCCGCCGACGAAATTTACGCCCACCCGCGCCACGAATACACCCGCAAGCTCATTGAAGCTGTGCCGACCCTCTAATTGTTGCCGTGCCGCGCCGTCCTGACAACTCCTGCGACCATTTTGGCGACTACCTGCCGCTCCGCGATGAAATGTGGACGGGGCCGGGCACGCCCCGCCCGGACGTCGCGCGCCTGTTCGCCGCGCTCGGGCAGTTTGAACAGGGGGAACTCCTGGGCCGCAGCGAGCGCCTGACCCGCGCGGCGCGCGAATTGGGCGTGCACTTTGCGGTGGTGGACGACCAGCCGGTGGACGACCAGGAATGGCAACTGGATTTGCTGCCGCGCGTGCTGGCGGCGGAAGAATGGGCGGTGCTGGAGCGCGGGCTAATCCAGCGCGCCCTGGCGTTCAATGCCTACATCGCCGACATTTACGGGCCGCAGCGGATTCTGCAGGATCGCGCCGTGCCGTATGATGTGGTCTTGAGCGACCCGGCGTTTCACCGCCAACTTATTGGGCTGCCCGTGCCGGACGGCCGCTACGCACCCTTGGTGGCGGTGGACTTGGTGCGTGATGCCGTGGGCCAGTGGATGGTGCTGGAAAACCACTTTTCGACGCCCTTCGGCATTTCCTATGTCCTGCAATCGCGCCGGATGCTGGCGCAGGCGTTTCCGGAACTGTTCGCGACGGTGGACGTGGCGCCGGTCGCGCCGTTTGCCGCCCAACTGGCGGAAGTGCTGCGGGCCAAGTCACCGCGGCCCAATCCGCGCGCAGTGCTGCTGTGCCGCGGCGAGGACAACCAGTCGTATTTCGAGGAAAGTTTTTTGGCGCGCAGCCTGGGCATCACCATGGTGCAACCGGGCGATTTGCTGGTGCGCGAGAGCCGGGTGTTCCTAAAAACCATTCGCGGCCTGGAGCAGGTGGACGTGATTTACCGCCGCATCGAAAGTTCCTCGATTGACCCGATTGCGTTTGGCCGCTCGCGCTTTCAGGGCGTGCCGGGTTTGGTGAATTGCGTGCGAAAGGGGACGGTGGCCGTCGTCAACGCCATTGGCAGCGGTGTGGCGGACAACCGCGCCATGCTGCGCTACTCCGACCACATCATTCGTTACTACCTGCACGAAAAGCCGCTGCTCAAAACCGTCCCGACGTTCACCTGCCGGGATGCGGACCAGGCCGAGCATGTCCGGCAGAATCTGGCGACCATGGTGCTCAAACCGATCCATGACTTGAACACGATGCAGAAATATTACGGCAAACGGCTCGACCTGGCCAGCGCGCGCGACTTGCGCCCGGTGTTGGATAGCAATCCGGAACTGCTCGTGGCCCAGCCGCGTTTGGAGCCGAGCCACGCGCCGCGCTTTATTGACGGCGAATTTGTCTCCCGCAGTGTATTCATGCGCGCTTTTGTATTACTTGGCGAAACGCCCGCCGTGCTGCCGGGCGGCTTGACGCGCCAGGCGCTGGGCCGGGGGGAGAACCAGCGCCTGACGATCATGACCGGCGGCATCAAGGACACTTGGGTGCCCGCTTCGGGCCCGGGCGCCACCACCACTTTTGCCGCCGCCGCTGCGGCACCCGAAGCCATCGGCGAAGAATTCTCCATCGGCAGCCGCGTCGCCGAAACGATGTACTGGATGGGCCGCTACTTGGAGCGCGCCGAAAACGTCGCCCGCCAACTCAACACCCTGGAAGCCTTGCGCTGGGACGCCCTTGGCCAGGGCGCGGAGCGACTCTACTGGCCCTTGTGGCGGGCCGTGGCGGTGTCGGCAGACCAATGGAAGCGCACCAACATTGCGCCGCCGCCGGACTTGCCGGACTTGACGCGCTCTCTCGTCCTTGACCGCGAACTGCCCGCCTCGGTCCACGCCTGCGTCCGGTCGGCGATTAACAATGCCGCGAGCATCCGGGACATCGTCACGCCGGAATTATGGCAGGTATTGAACCGGCTCGGACTCAAGTTGGCGGACGCGAGCGTGAAGTTGAAGAACGTTTCCCGCGCGCGCTTGCGGGAGACTTGCCAGGTCGTGGTGGACGAGGCCCAGCGCGTCAGTGGCGCAGCGGAGCGGACGATGCTGCACGACGAGGCCTGGCAATTTTTCCGCATCGGCGTCTGGCTGGAGCGGGCAATCAACACGCTGGCGATTTTGCAGGCATTGGTGGGCCCGGAGGGCCGCCAATTGCTGGGCAAAATCGAGCAGGAGACGGACCTGACCGCGCTCCTGCGCCTGCTGTGCTCGCTCGACGCCTACCGGCGCACCTACCGCTCGCGCGCGTATCTGGAACGGGTGCTGGCCTTGATGATTGGCCATACGGGCAACCCGAGTGCCGCGGCGCATTGCCTGGCCCACCTGCGCCTGGCCCTGGCCAATTTGAAAACCCACCGCGACCTGGGGCCGGCGAATCCGCTCGTCGTCGAACTCGCCCGGCTGGAGGAGGTCTGCCACGACCTCGACCCAGCCAAGATTCTGGCCGCAGCCGCCGGAGATTCACTCGGGGATTTGCGCCGGCAGGTCGAAGCGCTGCACCAAGGCATGGAGGATGCCTATTTCAGCCACCAACATGCCTTCGCCGTGGCTGAACAAAGAACCATCGAGTTTCACTAAAGTTCTGCCTAGTCTGTTGCCCACGCCATGCGTTTCCGCGTCACTCATCGCACTGAATATGCCTACCGGGCGCCCGCCTCCGAGTCGTTTGCCGAGGTGCGGGTCTGGCCGCGCGACACGCGCACCCAAAAGGTCTTGCAGCGCAAATTGACCATCGAGCCGCGCGTGCCCGTGGACAATTATATTGATTACTTCGGCAACCATGTCGAATTTTTCTCGGTGCCCTTTCGCCACCCGCGCCTGGCCGTCGAAGCCTCGGCGGAGGTGGAGACCTTTCCCATGCCGGATGTCAGCGAGGCGCTGGCGGTGGACGTGGCCGAGGCCCGCCAGCTCTTTCAGAGCCAGATGCACAAGCTGTATGATTTTTTGCAGCCGAGCGACACCGTGCCGCTTGGAGAGCTTTTGCGCCCGCTGAAGCGGCGGTTTTTCGCGCCTGGTAGCACCCTGGGTGAATCATTGCTGGAATTAAACGGCTGGATTTACAAGGAATTTGCGTACCGACCCGGGGTCACGGACATCAGCACACCGCTGCAAAAAGTCGTCCAGCAGCGTAACGGCGTGTGCCAAGATTTCGCCCACCTCATGCTCTCCATCGTGCGAACCTCGGGCCTGCCCGCGCGATACGTCAGCGGCTATATCGAACCGTACGATCCGGAGAAAACCGACCCGGCCCTGGTCGGAGCGGCGGCGAGTCACGCCTGGGTGGAAGTCTTTTTGCCGGGTGGCGAATGGTACGGGCTTGACCCGACGAACAACCAGCCCGCGGGAGTGCGGCACGTGGTGACGGCGGTCGGGCGCGATTACCACGACGTGGCCCCGATGCGCGGAACCTACAAAGGCGCGCTGGACCAGCGGTTGCAAGTCATCGTGTCGCTCCAACGCACCGAACCCAACGGGCAGGTACAGAGCAACGGCAACGGCACCCACGCACAATCTCAGGCGCAATCGCAGTAGTCTTCTAATTTCACCATGAACCCGTTTCGCTCCCGCGCCCGCATGTTATCCGCCGGCCTTGGTCTGGTGGCGGGGGCGCTGCTGCTGGATGCATGCGGAAGACGGGAAACGCCCGTGGAAATAGCCAACCGTGAGGGGATTTTGCTCGTTAGCAGTGGCGGCGATCCGACCTCCATTGACCCCCAACTGATTCAGACGCTGAACGATTCGCACATCAGCATCGCGTTGTTTGAAGGTCTGACCGTGCCCGACCCGGTGACGCTCGAACCAAAGCCCGGCGTCGCCAAGAGTTGGGACTATGATGAGAAAACAATGACCTGGACGTTTCACCTCCGCGCCGAGGCCAGGTGGTCGAATGGCGATCCGCTGACAGCGGGCGATTTCGTGTTTTCGTTTCAGCGCATCCTGACGCCGGCGCTGGGGGTGAATTATGCAAACATGCTTTACCCGATTAAGAACGCCACGGCATTTAATAAAGGCACCTTGAAAGACTTTACCCAGGTGGGGGTCCACGCGTTGGACGACCACACCCTCCAAATCCAACTCGAACACCCCACCGGTTACTTCCTCGAATTGTGCTACCACCAGACCTATTTGCCGGTGCATCCGCCGACAATTAAGAAATTCGCGGCCATGGCCCGCCGGGACTCCGGCTGGGACAAGCCGGAATCCTTTGTCGGCAACGGTCCGTTTGTCCTGAGCAAATATTCCCTTGGTGAAGTCATTGAGGTGAAAAAGAATCCGTTGTATTGGAATGCCGCTGCCATCCGGCTTAACGGCATCCGGTTTTTTCCGATTGCGGACATCAACGCCGAGGAACGCGCCTTCCGCAATGGGGCCCTCCACGTTACGAGTACGCTGCCACCACCGCGGTTTGCCGCCTACCATGAAACCCATTCTCCTTATTTGCGCGTCATGCCCGTATATGGAACCTATTTCTACACGTTCAATACGCGTAAAGAGAAAGGGCCGCTGAGTGACCCGCGCGTGCGCCTGGCGCTTAATCTGGCCATTGACCGGCAGGCGCTGGTGGACCATGTGACCCGCGCCGGGCAATTGCCCGCCTTCACGATGACGCCGCCATCGGAGCAGTACCGGCCGCGGGCGCAAATTCACGAAGATGTCGCCAAAGCCAAGCGTCTCCTGGCGGAAGCGGGCTATGCCGACGGCAAAGGCTTTCCGTCGGTCGAGCTGTTGTATAATACGTCCGACGCCCATCGGGCGGTCGCGGAATATTTGCAGGAAGCGTGGAAGAAGAATCTCGGCATCGCTATGCGGCTGGCCAATACCGCCAATCCCGCCTGGATGAACCGGCGCGATGTCGCGGATTTCGACATCATTCGCGCCGGTTGGTATGGAGACTACACCGACCCGTCAACTTTTCTGGAGCTTTTTTCCAGTGACAATGAAGAAGAGCAATCCGGCTGGAAGAACGACGACTACGACAAACTCATCCTGGCCGCCCGCAACGAAACTGACCCGGCGAAACGCATGGAAGATTTCCAACAGGCGGAAGCCATCCTTGGGTCCGAGGCACCCCTGATCCCCCTGTACTATTACACGACCATCATTCTGATACGGCCGGAAGTCCGCGGTTACCACAACAACCTGCTCGACCAGCACATTTACACGGATGTTTATCTGGATCCAAAGGCCACCGAGCCAGAACCACAATAATAATTTCCTCCACCCTGCCATGCCACCCCTGCTCCGCCGCGCCCTGGTGCGCCTGCTCGAAATCATCCCCGTGCTCTGGGTGGTGATTACGATCACGTTTTTTTTGGCGCGATGGGTGCCCGGCGGTCCGTTTGACACCGACCGCAAACTCAGTCCAGAGGCCAAGGCGCATAATTTGGAGTACTACGGATTGGACCAGCCGCTCCCGGTTCAGTACTTCAAGTATCTATGGAATTTTGCGCACGGAGATTTGGGTCCGCTCTACCGCCACCCAGACTGGTCGGTCAATGAATTGCTGATTCAAAAAGCACCCGTTTCGGCTGAACTGGGATTGTGGGCGACGCTCGTGGCACTGGTCGTGGGACTTGGTGCCGGCGTGGTGGCAGCGGCGCGTCCACGCTCCAAGCGTGATTACGGAACGATGGGAATGGCGATGGTGGCGATTTGTCTCCCAAGCTTTGTGCTCGGCCCAATTTTACTCCTGGTATTTGGCTTGAAGCTGCAATGGGTCAACGTCATGGGCTGGAACACGGCAAGTGACAGAATTCTACCATCCTTGGTTCTGGGCCTGTATTACGCCGCCTACATTGCGCGATTGACGCGCGGGAGCATGCTGGAAGTGCGCGGGCAGGACTTCATTCGCACGGCCCGGGCCAAAGGGTGTTCCTCTCCCCGCATCCTGGTGGTGCATATGCTGCGGAACGCACTGGGCCCGGTCATTGCCTATCTCGCCCCGACCATCGCCGGACTGGTAACTGGATCTTTCGTGGTCGAATCCATTTTTCAGATTCCCGGCATTGGCCGCATGTTTATCGAAGCGGCCCTGACCCAGGAATATCCGCTGTTGATTGGCGTGACGGTGCTGTTTTCAGCGATCCTCCTGCTGTGCAACTGGATGGCCGATCTGCTCCTGACCGCGCTAAATCCGAAGGCCGCCATTGAATAAAATGAACCCCATGAGCAAGGCGGGCGCGTCCACCCTTTGGGGCGATGCGTGGCGGCGCTTTTGCGGACACAAGTTGGCCCTGGCAAGCCTGGGCTTTCTCGGGCTTGTTTCACTGATGTGCATGACATGTGCGGTTGGCGTTGGGCTGAAAGCCGCTTATGGCCACGGCTGGCCCTATGGATATGAGGAGCAGAATCTGGCATTGGGCGCAAAAATGTTTAGCGGGGAACACTGGCTGGGCACAGATTTGCTGGGCCGCGATTTGTTGACGCGTCTGCTGGTCGGCGGCTGTGTTTCATTGACCGTGGGCTTTCTTGCGACTGGAATGGTGGTCTTAATTGGCGTAACCTACGGCATGGTGGCGGGGTATGCTGGCGGCTTCGTGGACCGGGTAATGATGCGCTTTGTGGACATTCTCTACGCACTGCCCTTTACCATCTTCATCATCATGCTGGTGGTGCTGCTGGATAAGCCGGTACAGGTCTTGCTGGAACATTTTCACCGGGGTAGCTGGGGGCCCTTTATCAAGCTCTGCCTGCTTTTTCTGGCCATCGGCGCATTCGAGTGGCTGAACATGGCGCGGGTGGTGCGGGCACGGACGCTGGAATTGAAGTCGCTGGCCTTTGTGGAAGCCGCGCGCGCGCTGGGCCGCCGACCATGGAAGATTCTGTGGCACCACCTGCTGCCGAATCTGGCGGGCATCATTGTCATCTATGCGACGCTCAGCGTTCCCGCCGTCATCATGCTCGAATCCTTCATCAGCTTCCTCGGGTTGGGCGTGCAGCCGCCGCTGACCTCCTGGGGCGATTTAATCAACCAGGGGGCCTCGAACATGGAGCTGTATCCCTGGCTGCTGATCTACCCAAGCGTGTTCTTTTCCCTTACCCTCTTTGCGTTGAATTTCGTCGGCGACGGTTTGCGGGATGCGCTGGATCCCCGGTCGGACAAGGGGGGGTGATTTTATCATCGCGGCGGGCAATTGGGGTGTTCGAATATCTCTTGTTACCTGATCAATTCATGATTCATTTACGACCAGATGCGTTGCAACGAAGGCCGAAAACCTTCCCGGTCGCCCGTCGATTTCTCGTCTTGGGCGTGCTGTTGGGCGCGGGCATAAATTTTGCGATGGCGCAAACGGACGATCTTTTTGTTGGGACCATTCCGCAAGGCCGCAGAGGCGCGGGGAGCATTGTTCGCGTCACCCCCGCCGGCACTGATGCAACTTTTGCCAATATTGACCGGGCGCTAGCCATGGCCGTTGATTCACAGGGCACGCTCTATATTTCCGCGGAAGGCGGTGCGGGCGGTGTCTCGACCAACATCATTTACAAGCTGGATAAAACGGGCAAAGCCACCGTTTTCACCTACGGCCCTCCGCAATCCGGGTTAACCAACACGATGATGGCCTTTGACGCGGTTGACAATTTGTATGCCGGTTCCACCGTCGGAGTGGTCTATAAAATTTCCCCCTCGGGCGTCTTCACCGTTTTGGCCAGTGGCATGGGCCTGCCCGCAGGACTGGCATTTGATGCCGGCGGGGTCTTGTTTGTCAGCGATGACGCCAAAGGCACGATTTCAAAGGTGGATACCGCCACCGGCGCGATCACCCCGTATGCCTCCGGAATTGCCTCGCCGCAGGGTTTGGCTTTCGACGCCAGTGGCGACTTGATGGTAGCGAGTTACGGCGGCGACGCCATTATGCGCATCACCCGTGCCGGTGTGGCCACTCCGTTTGCCCATGTTCCCCGTCCTGGAAAATTGGCGTTTGACTCCAAGGCGAATCTTTACGTCACGAGCTCCGGCCCCGTGGCGGTCAACGCGATTTACAAAGTGGACAAATCGGGTGCCGTCAGCCTTTTTTATGGATTCAGCGGTGGCATGCGGGGTTTGGGCGCCATGGCCTTCAATCGACCGTTGGTGAATACTGTGGCAGCAAAAAGCAGCTCAACGGGATCCAAACCCACTGCCATTCCCAGCCCCGGCGACACCAACAAGCGGCTACCAACAGCTTTGATCATCGCCTTGTGTATTCCGGCAATAATTCTGACGCTTGCGGCCTTGTGCTGGTTGGTCGTGAGAAAAAAATGACGGCCGAATTCCGCCACGCCAAAATTCTACAAATGCCGCACCGTCACCAGCGTAATATCATCCCGTGGCGTACCGGAGCCGGCGAAGCTTTCGACACTGGCGAGGATGCCCTGGTTCATTTCCTTGGGCGTGTGTTGATGGAGATACTTCAGCGCGTCGCCGAGGCGCGCGGTGGAATACTCCGAACCGTCGGCGCTGATGGCCTCCGTGACGCCGTCCGTATAGAGCACAAACACGTCACCCGCCCGGAAGGGCACGCTCTTGTCCACAATGACGCGGTCGAAAATCTCCGGCGTGACCATGCCGACGGCCATGCCTTCAGAACCGACGGCATCCACCCGCAGATGGCCGGAAGTGGCGTCACGGTGCAGGAGCAGGGGCAGCTCATGGCCGGAACGCGCGAGGGTGATTTCGCCCCGCTCGGTGTCAATGATGGCGTAGACAATGGTGATATACATCTTTTCGGGAACCTCGCCGACCATCTCCCGGTTGACGCGCCGCAGGACCTCGGCCGGTGACTCGCAAATGCGCGAAAAATGCCGCAGGTTCGTCTGGCAAATGGCCATGAGGAGGGAGGCCGGGACGCCCTTGCCGGAAACATCGGCCACCGCGACGCCGATTTTATTGCCGTTGACCGGAAACACATCGTAAAAATCGCCCCCGACCTGCTGGGCGGGCCGGTAGAGTGCGTCCATTTCCAACGACGCGTTGGCCGGAAAGCTGCGGGGCAGGAGCAGGCCCTGCACGCTGCTGGCGACAGCAAGGTCGAAGTCAATGCGCGACTTTTCGATCTGCATGCGCATCAGCTCGACATTGTGCAGGGCGAGGGCCGCCTGCTCGGCCAGCGATTGCACCAGGGAGAGGTCCATCTCATTAAACGGCCGCTCATCGGCGGGGTTCGCCACCGCCAGCACGCCCAGCACTTCATTGCGAAACAGGATGGGCGCCACAATCAGCGAGCGCACCACGAGCGAAGGGTCCGCATGGACAATGACGCGCGGATCGCGCTGCGCGTCGGCAATGAGCACCGCTTGGCCGCTTTTGGCCACGGAACCAATGAGCGTCTCACCCAAGGCGTAATTCTCCGACCGCAAAACGTGCTCCAGGAGTTTGGCGCGGGTCGCGGGGGCGGACGAACCGCCCTCGCCCGGCAGGGGGCGCTGCGGCGGGAAGAGCCCCTCGACCGCGATGCCGCGCAACTGGTCATCCGCCGAGCGCTCATAGGCGCAGGCACTCAAAGCCCCGGTGCTCAAAACGGCGGCGTGGACGATGCGCTGAAACAAATCACGCCGGCTCAAGCCCTCACCGACGGACTCGACCATGCTGTGCATGAATTCGACGACGATTTGCTTCTCCTGCTCAAGGTGCTGCTTTTCCTCATCCAGCCGCACGGCCTCCCGGCGCGCGGAAAGATAAAGCAGCCCGCCCAAAATGCCGCCAATGCAAATCCCGGTGAAGAACCATAACGTTGTCATTCGGCGGTCTCCTCCAGCCGGGTGCGGGCCGGCAGGCGCGACGGCGCCGGTTCAAACGGGCCCACAAACGCGGCCCGGAAATCGTAGCCGCCGGCAAAGTCCTCGCGCCGGTCGGTATCGGTTTTGCCCAAGACCTGGTAGTCCACCAAGTGGAAGACAATTTCGCCAAAATCCTCGCACCGGCGCACGCCCCAACGTTCGAGCACGGTAAAAGCCATGGGCCCGAATTGCTGAAGCGCATACTCGCGAATGCCCGCGAGCAGCTCCTGGCCGCTCACATGGCGGCCAATGCGCCCGTCACTGTCCTTTTTGATGGACTTGAGGGTGTGGTCCAGCGCCTGTTTGACAAAGAAATAGGCTCCCTTGTCGTAACGCGGGCTTTCCTTGCGGATCAGATCCACCACCTCGGAGAAATCGCGGGCGCTCATGGAAGGCGCACAGCATTGCCGCCCGCGGGCCCATTGTAAAGATTTCCCGTACGGATTCGCCCCAGTTCGACTTCCCCGCTGGACAAATGAGCGGGCGGCCTTATGATGAAACTCTTGGCGGGAACGGTTAAATTACCCGTCCCTACCCATATACCCTCTGTACCATGTCCCGACCCACGCGCCTTTTCGCCGGTTCCCGCCTGCCGCTGTCCCTGAAGGTGGCGCGTCGGCGTACTGGCTTTACCCTGGTTGAGCTGCTGACCGTCATCGTCATTATCGGGATTTTGGCGACAATCACGATGAGCATTTCCAAAATGGTCATCCGCCAACAAAGCATGGCGCGGGGCAGCAGCGAGATGGATGCCATCATGACGGCGCTTAAGGCTTTTCAGCACGACAACGGCGATTTTCCGCCCATGGACGGTGATTCCGGCGGGGGGTCGCCTACTGCGGAATACAACCTCCTGGCCGCGCTTACCGGGCATGCACGCTGGATCAAGGACCCCGTCAGTGGCCACGCCAAATGGGAGGTTGTGGGGATGAACGTGCAGATGAACGATGGTTCCGTGCTGCCCTTGGGTGAAAAATACAATTGGGGCCACGCTTACATCGAATTGGACAGCTTCAATATCGTGGATCGGGACACGTCGACCCCGAGCGGGCTCAAAGACTCCTCCATGCTCCTTGATCCCTGGGACAATCCGTACCTCTACCGCTATATAACCATTAAAGACACCTACACTCCGACGAATCGAAATTGGCAGACGGACAGTCCCGTGCTGATCTCCCGCGGCCCCGATGGCCAGCCGGTGAATCCGGACGATAATTTTGTCTGGAAATCGGTCAACAATCACACGCAAGATTCGGGCATGCTGACCGATGACTACACCGACCCGGCCAAAAATCCCCTGTTGCGGGACAACCTGGTGCGAAGCGTGGGCTTTAACATACCATAAGCGTCAGCCCATTGGGCCAAGGGAGCGCCCAGAGGTTGATCCGAGCGGACCCGTTGGTTATCTCGACCTGTGGCATGGCCACTACGAGTCGCCGCCGCCCAATGCGCCGGCCGCGAGGCCGCGGCGGCTCTGGCCAATAAACTCGACCATGGCCACGATGACCGGATGCGCCGCCTGAGGATGGGAGACCAGCCGCTCAAGCGCCTGGCTGCGATTGAGCCCCTCCCGATAAAGCATCTTAAAAACGGCCCGCGCCAATGCCACATCGCCGGGCGAAAAACCATGCCGCTCCAGGCCAACCTTGTTGATGGTGCGAATCTTGGCCGGGTTGCCATCGGCAATCATAAACGGCGGCACATCCTGCACGAGTTTCGCGCATGCGCCAACCATGCTGTGGTCACCGAGCCGGCAGAATTGGTGAATGCCGGCATTCCAGCCGACATTGACATGATCGCCGACCAGGACATGGCCGGCGAGGGCCGCGTGACTGCTCATCACCATATGGTTGCCCACCACGCAATCATGGGCCACATGACTGTAGGCGAGGAGGACGTTATCATCGCCGAGCACGGTAAACTCACCCTCGTTGGTGGCCAGGTGCACGGTGACGTATTCGCGAAAGACGTTGCGGTTGCCCACGCGCAGGCCCGGGCAACCACCGGAGAATTTCAGGTCGTGCGTTTTCGAACCAATCAGCGCAAAGGGATACACCTCGTTGCCCGACCCCAATTGCGTGATTCCCTCCACGCAAGCATGATGGTGCAATACCGTGCCCGGCCCCAACCTTGCCTGTGGCCCAACCACACAATAGGCCCCGACCACCACATCGGCCGCCAATTCGGCTCCGGGCTCGATAATCGCCGTGGGATGGATATGGGTGGCCATGAACGTGGATGGAGGAAGCTGGAAGTTAGAAACGAGAAGCCAAATCTTGGCAATCATTTTACCCATGGCCCCGCACCCTGTCCCACCGACCGGCTCCACCTGCGCAATTCATAATTCGAATTTCCACCTGCCTATTTGACCACTGCGCCCTGGGACTGCGTGGCCAGATACTGCTTCAACTCGGCCAAGCCGGCATCGCCGTAAAGTTTGGCGATTTCCGCGAAAAGGTCACTGCTCATCACTTGCAATTTTGGAACCAGCGTCTCAGGGAAACTGCGACCGGCAAACTTTGTGCCCGCAGCCATTTGTTTTATAGCCTCCGCCAGAGGTTGCACGGTCTTTTGCAATTGGGTAAAGCGCGTTTGCAATTCGGCCGCCTTGGCCGGATCCTTGTCCGCCGTGGCGAAAGCCCCAAAATAGCCCAAGGCGGTAACCACCGGGCACCGGGCGTCAAGATTGATGATGATTTTAGCCGGGGACCACGGCTCAACATCAGCCAGTTGCTGCGCGGCCTGCTGGGCCTGCGCGCCCTGAACCCGGTCCACGCGATCGCCAATGACACCTTTGCCAGCCTGAGCATGAGCCACCCGTGGGAAGGCCAAAATCAGAGCCGACACTGCCAGCATCGCCGTAACGCCTGCACCCACCCGGCCCATGAACGGCCCCCGCTTAGGGCAATTTTTTATGCTCATAGTAATAGTTGATGATCTTCGCGACGTCCTTGTAGTCAATGTCGTTGGCGTAAATATTCTTGTATTCCTCCACCGCCTTGTCCGTGGCGCCATTGCCCTGGTAGCACCCGGCCAATTCGTAGATGATTTCCTTCTTGAGGTCGTTCATCACCGGCATTTCCGTCCGGGCCGTCGTCAGCGAGTCAATGGCAAGGTCGTAAATCTTTCGGGCGCGATAGGTGCGGCCCAGATAAAGCATGGCTTTATGGGAAACCTTGGGGTTGCGACGCGCGAGCTGCAATTCACGAATGGCTTGGTCATACTGGCCGGTTTC
>Ga0265319_1000961_pt1 | contig 18094 bp, 18 predicted proteins | sample 4824metaG_FD_192443 | JGI IMG/M metagenome (GOLD analysis project Ga0265319, IMG submission 192443) | Rhizosphere microbial communities from Carex aquatilis grown in University of Washington, Seatle, WA, United States - 4-8-24 metaG | ecosystem: Host-associated > Plants > Roots > Rhizosphere >...
CCCAGAGGTTGCCGAGGAAAAGCAGGATCTGGGGCGGCAGGGGGTCGGCGTCGTCCAGCTCCCCGCCGTGCTCGTGGCCGACGAACAGGCCCAGGATGTCCGCCTCGAACCCCTCGGCGAGGATGGCGGCGTTGGGGTGCGGCTCGTAGCAGACCGGCACCGCGGCGGCGGCGGCGCGGACCTCGGGCGGCAGCCGGCGCTGCGCGGCGGCGACGACCGGTTCGGCGAGGGCGGTGAGCCGGGTGAATTTCATGCGGCGGGAGCGCGGGACGGGACTCAGCGCGCGGCCTCCCGCGACAGGTCAAAGCGGTCCAGCTTTTCCCCCAGCCACCAGATGATCGCGGCCAGTTCGAAGACAAGCAGGCCGCTGGCCGCCACCAGGGCGGTGGTGACGGCGGCCGCGGCGCCGAGCAGCCAGTTCACGATGATGTAGGCCACCGCCGCCACGGCCGCCGCCGGGAGCAGGGTCACGACCAGCACCAGGACGAAGCCGATCATGGAAATGATGCCCTGGCCCACGTTCTCGATCCCGCCGCCCTGGCCCGGGGTCGGTTTCGCCCAGGCCGGAAAATACAGCATCATGGCCAGCGGGATGCACATCATCAGCGCGATCAGCGGCGGCACCAGCAGGGCGATGCCCGCGGCGGCCCCGAAGCCGCCCACCAGCAATCCCGCGAACGGGTTGCGGCCATGAACGGTGCTGCTGGCCAGGACGGCGGTCAGGAGAAACAGCCACTGGATGAACGTCACGACCACCCCCGGGGTCAGCAGTTCGCCGGCGATGATCTGCCAGCCGGGCAGGGGATAGGATTTGGTCATCTCCATCTGGTCGAGGATGACCGTGATATTCCGCCGCATGAAGATCGGGGCGAACAGCAACAGGTAGCAGCCCAGCATCACGGAGGAAAACCCGAGCACCTTCAGGTAGGGCTCGTAGGCGGGCACCTGGCGCAGCCAGGTCGTCACACCCACGATGACCGCCACCCCGATCAGCCAGGTGCGCAGCCGGTAGAAGGGCCCGAGGGTGATCAGCGATTTCCAGAGGAACGCCAGCGGGGCCCAGCCGCGGGCGCCGAGCGACCACGGCGCGGGGCGCGGCTTGTGCGGGGTGCGGCTGTGGAGGCGGCCCGAGCGCATGGCGGCCACGGTCCGCGCGGTCTTCGCAGCGAGCTCGACGGAGGCTTCCTCGAAGGCGACGGCGGAGCGCATCACCCACAGGTAGTGGGCCCCGAGCAGCAGCAGGGCCGGACCGAGGACCAGCAGGAAGTCCATCCAGCCCGGGGCGAGGAAGGGGCGCACCAGCCAGGCGAACGGGACCAGCAGCCAGCCCAGTGGCGGCAGCTCCAGCAGGCGGTCCAGCCAGGTGAGGTATTCGCCCCGGTCATACAGCGCTTTCAGGGCCCGGGCGGCTTCTTCCTGGCGGCCGGCCAGCCACCACGCGCCGGCGGCCAGGGCCAGCCCGGCCACCAGCAGGGCGGCGCGGCGCCACCGGCTGAGGCCGAAGTCCAGCAGCCGCTCCCGGGCGAACGAGGAGGCGATGTAATGCAGGTTGAGCGTGGACAGGATCAGCCACCAGCCGAGGGCGTGCATCAGCGTGCTGCCGCCGAGACTGGCACCGCGCCGGAAGACGAACGAGAGCACGAGGGCGCCGAACAGGATGCCCAGCTGGGAACGCAGCAGCTTGTATTGCAGCAGCCCGCGGCGGGTGAGCGGCGCCGGAAAGAGAAAGGCCGTCTCGGCCTCCGTGAACTGCAGGGCCGCCCGGTCGCGCCCGAAGATCCACCCGAGCAGCACGAGCAGGAACAGCACGGCCGCCCCCAGCGGCACCAAGGCCTCCGGGCCGCCCGCCGGGGAACCCAGCCCGTTGATGCCCGGCCCCCCGTGCCGGCGGAACGCGAACCCGAACACGAAAAAATAAAAATACGCCGCCCCGGCCAGGGCGCCGAACAGGTATTTCGGCCGCCGGAGCCGGCGCAGCCGCTGGCGCACGCTGTTGCCCAGCGAGGTGAAGGTCAGGTAGAGCAGGGCGTCGAACACGGGACCGTTTCAGGCGGAGGCGGGGGGCGGGGCCAGCACCGGCGGCTCCTCGGTGGCGCGGAAAAACACCTCCTCCAGGCTGGCGTCCGGCTGCACCGCGAACCGCGCCCGGATGTCGGCGATCGAACCGTCGGCGATCTTCTCGCCGGCCTTGAGGATGAGCACGTGCGTGCAGACTTCCTCGAGCAGGGTCAGCAGGTGCGAGCTGAGGATGAGCGCGGCGCCCTCGCGGCCGAGCCGGCGCATCGTCTCCTTCATCCGGCGGATGCCGCCGGGGTCGAGGCCGGTCAGCGGTTCGTCGAAGAAAACAACCTTCGGCGCATGCAGCAGGCCGCAGGCGATGACCAGCTTCTGCTTCATGCCGCGGGAGAGCTCGCCCGGGAGCAGGTCGCGCTTGTCGGCCATCTCCAGTTCCTCGAGCAGGGGGCCGGCGCGCTGCTGCCAGTCGGGCACACGGTAGATCCGGGCGACGAAGTTGAGGTGCTGCAGGACCGTGAGGTGGTCGAAGAGTTTGGGCTCGTCGGGCAGGAAGGCCAGCTGCTGCTTCGCGGCCACGGGGTCCGCGGCGAGGTCGACGCCCCCGATGCGCACGGTGCCGAGCGTGGGCGGGATGATGCCGGCGGCGCAGCGCAGCGTCGTGGTCTTGCCCGCACCGTTCGGGCCCACCAGGCCGACAACCTCGCCCGGCCGCACGGTGAAGGACAGGTCGTGCACCGCGGTGAACTCGCCGTAGCGCTTGGTCAGGCCGGAGACTTCGATCATGGGCGCGCACTGTGGGTGATTCCGCCCCCGGAGTAAAGCGGCGCGTGGACGGCGGCCGGGACGGGCGGTTACAACGGGCGGGCAGATTTTGGCCGCCAAAAAAAAGCCCCGCGCGAAACATTGCGGGCGGGCCCGCGTCACAGCCCCCAGCAACCAATTACCTCATGAAAAAATCCAATGAAGTCCTGCTCTTCGTGGCCCTGCTCGGGGCCGCTTTTGTCCTACCCTCCCTGCATGCCGAGGATGCCCCGCCGCCGCCCCCCCCGCCCGCCGACCATCCCGAGCACGGCCCGGGCCGCCGCGGTCCCGGCCAGATGTGGGAACGCGCCGCCAAGGAACTCAGCCTTACCGCCGACCAGGAAGCCAAGTGGAAGGAGATCGGCCAGCAGGAGCGGACCGCCCTGGAGGCCATCCGCAACGACGAATCGATCCCCAAGGAGGAAAAGCGCGCCAAGGCGATGGAGGCGATGAAGCCCTTCGCCGACCAGCGCCGCGCCATCCTGACCCCGGATCAGCAGGCGAAGTTCGACGAGCTGCGCGCCAAGATGCGCGAGCGCGGCCCCGGCGGTCCCCCCAAGCCCAAGGCCGAATAACATTTGCTGCTAGGGTTAGCAGTGTGCGAGAAGCGCCGCGGCGTGGGGCCGCGGCGCTTTTTATTGGTGTAACAACCAGCGGCAACCACCGTCACCGGTTCCAGCAACCCCTCCTGCCATGAAATCCAAGACCCCTGTCATCATCACCGTAATCGGGCTCGCCCTTGTGACCGGCCTGTCGATCGCCGCCGCCACCACCTTGCCGCCGCCGCCGCCGCCGCCCACGCCCGCGGCCGAACCGGCGCCGGCCGGCCCGCCCGGGGGCTTCCGCGCCCGGATCGCCGAAAGACTCGGCCTGAGCGCCGACCAGCAGAAGGCGATCGACGACCTGCACGCCAAGCAGCGCGCCGAGCTGCAGGCGCTCACCGCCAACCAGGACCTCACCCCCGAGGTCCGGCGGGAAAAAGCCCGCGCCATTTTTGACAACTACCGGGCGCAGATGCGCGCCGTGCTCACGCCTGAGCAGCAACAGCTGGTGGGTGACTGGCGCGGCCGGATGGGGGATCGCGCCCGCGAGGCCGGCCGGTCCGGCCCGGCGCTGGCTCCGGGGCGGGGCAACCCGCGCGGGCCGGGGGCCAATCCCCTCGCCGTCGTGGCCATGGGCGATCGCATCAAGGACCGGATCGCGGAGCAGCTGCAGCTGACCGACGAGCAGCGCGACAAGCTGGAACACCTCGGCCGCGCCTACCGCGCCCAGCAGCGCGAGGCGGCGAAGAAGCACCTCGAGGAGATGCGCGCCGTGCTCACGCCGGAGCAGCGGCAGAAGGCCGAGCAATTGAAGCAGCATTTCAATGGTGGCCCGGCTGGCGGGCCTCCGCCGCTGGTCGGCCTGAACGAAGCTCCCGGCGACCTGGGGGACGATGCGGCGGTCGAGTTGCTCCCGCCACCGGAAGAGATCTGAGTCCCCTCTCCGCCAACGGCGCGCCGCGCACCCCTCCGGGTGGCGGCGTTTTTCTTTTTGGACAACCCGCGGCCGTCGCCGCACGCTGCCCGGCCATGGGTCAACGGCGGATCATTGTTGCGGGCGGCGGGGCGGCGGGGTTCTTCGCGGCCATCGCCTGCGCCGGGGCGGATCCCGGGAGCGTGGTGACGATCTACGAGGCCACCGCGCACCCGCTGGCCAAGGTGCGGGTCTCCGGCGGCGGCCGCTGCAATGTCACCCACGCCTGCTTCGAGCCGCGCGAGCTGGTCAAGCGCTACCCGCGGGGCGGCCGCGAGCTGCTCGGGGCGTTTCACCGCTGGTCGCCGCGGGATACGGTGGCGTGGTTTGAACAACGCGGGGTTGCGCTGAAATCCGAGGCCGACGGGCGGATGTTCCCGGTCACGGATGACTCCCGGACCATCGTGGACTGCCTGATGCAGGCGGCGGAGCAGGCCGGCGTGCGGCTGGTCCTGCGCACGGGCTTGAAATCGGTCGAGAACAACGGGGCCGGCTTCCAGGTCGCGCTCACGACCGGCGAAACGGCGGCCTGCGACGGGCTGCTCCTGGCCACCGGCGGCAATGCGAGCAACGCCGGCTTCGCGATCGCGCGGCATTTCGGGCACACGATCGAACCACCGGTGCCGTCGCTGTTCACCTTTCATGTCGATGATCCGCGCCTGCAGGGGTTGTCCGGGGTTTCCGTCGAGGCGGCGGTGACGGCGGTGCGCGGCACGGCGCTGCAGGAGCGCGGGCCGCTGCTCGTCACGCACTGGGGCCTGAGCGGGCCGGCCATTTTGAAGCTTTCCGCCTGGGGGGCGCGCGCGCTGCACGGGTGCGGCTACCGGTTCACCCTGGTCGTGGACTGGGCGCCGGGCTTCAACCCCGAGACGCTCCGCGCCGCGCTGGAACGGGCGCGAGCTGAGCACCCGAAAAAACAGCTGGGCACCTGGTGCCCGCTCGGGCTGCCGCTTCGGCTGTGGGAAAGACTGCTGGTCGCGGCGGGGCTCCGGCCGGAGGCCCAGTGGGCGACCGTCGGCGGTGCGGCCCTGCGCGCGCTGGCGGCGCAGGTGGGGGCGGGAGAGTTCGCGGTCACGGGCAAGAGCATGTTCAAGGAGGAGTTCGTGACCTGCGGTGGCGTGCGGTTGGGCGAGATCGATTTCAAGACGATGGCGAGCCGGCTCCGGCCCGGGCTGCATTTCGCCGGCGAGGTGATCGACGTGGACGGCATCACCGGCGGTTTCAACTTCCAGGCGGCGTGGACCGGCGGCTGGCTGGCGGGTCGCGCCATGGCGGGGAAACCGGCGCCATGATGTCCTACGGCCAGCTTTTCCTCACGCTCCTGCCCGTGTTCGCGCTGATCGTGCTCGGGGCCGGGCTGCGCCATGCGCAGTGGATCAGCGAGCCCGCCGAGGCCAGCCTGTTCAACCTGGTGGTCAAGGTCACTTTCCCCTGCCTGATCTTCGAGTCGGTGGCGGCCAACCCGGCGTTGCACCAGCCCGGCAACCTGCTGCTGCCGCCGCTGCTCGGCTTCGGGCTGACGCTGCTCTCCATGGCGACCGGCTGGTACGTGGCCCGGGCGCTCGGGCTGACGATCGGCCACGGGTTGCGGACCTTCGCCCTGGCGGTGGGCCTGGCCAACTACGGCTACCTCCCGCTGCCGCTGATGGACGCGATGTTCGGGCCGGACAGCCGCGCCGTGCTGCTCGTGCACAACGTCGGCGTCGAGGCGGCCATCTGGACCGCCGGCATCCTGGTGGTGTCGGGCGCCGCGCCGGGCGCCGGCTGGCGCCGGCTCGTCAACGCGCCGATCATCGCGCTGGTGGCGGGTCTGGCCGCCAACCTGTCCGGCGCCATGCCCCATGTGCCCGGCGTGGCGTTGAGCGTGGTGCATGCCCTCGGCCTGTGCGCCATCCCGCTCGGGCTGCTCATGACCGGGGTGAGCATCCAGCCGCACCTCGACGACCCGAAGCAGCTGGTGGACCCGCGCGTGACGCTCACCGCGTGGCTGGTGCGGCTGGTGGTGCTGCCCTGGTTTTTCCTGCTGGCGGCGCGCTGGCTGCCCTGCTCCGTGGAATTGAAGCGCGTGCTGGTGGTGCAGGCGGCGATGCCGTCCGCGGTCATCTCCATCATCATCGCCCGGATCTACGGCGGCCGGCCGCTGGTGGCGGTGCAGATCGTGCTCGGCACCACGGCGCTGGCGCTGTTCACCATCCCATTCTGGCTGCACTTCGGGTTCGGGTTCGCGGGGCTGGGGCCGTGAGGCGGAAAGCTCTGGAATAATCCCGCGGGACGGGCATCTTCGCCGTCATGCAACGTCTGACCTGGATCCTGGCCTTCGCGGCCGCGGCCCTGCTCCGCGGGGCGGATACGCCGCTCGAGCGGGAGGTGACGGCGCTGATCGCCCGCCCGGAGGTGACGATCGTGCATTTCTGGGCGCCCTGGTGCCCGAACTGCCGCGCCGAGATGGGATCCGAGGGCTGGGTCAGGTTCATCGGCGCCAACCCCGGTGTGAAGGTTGTCTTCATCAACATCTGGCACAAGGGCCAGGACCCGCGGCCGCGGCTCGAGGCGGCGGGCCTGGGCGCGCAGCCGAACCTGGTCCTGCTCGACCATCCCAATCCCTCGCGCCTGGAGGCGGACCGGCTGAAGGAGTTCCTCGGCCAGCCGCTGACCTGGATCCCGGCCACGTGGGTCTACCGCGAGGGCCGGCTGCGCACGGCCTTCAACTACGGTGAAATCCGGTTTCCCATCCTGCAGCAGATGGTGGATGACGCGCGCAGCGAATGGGCCCATTGATTTTCCGCCCGGAACCACCCGGACCCGACCAAACGTTGCCATGACCGTCCAACTCAACTGGGGCATCCTGACCACGGGCTGGATCGCCCGGAAATTTGTCACCGACCTGCGGCAGTCGCGGACCGGCCGGCTCGTCGCGGTCGGCGCCCGGCGGCTGGCCGACGCGGAGAAATTCGCGGCGGACTTCGGCGGGGTCCGGGCGCACGGCAGCTATGCCGCGCTGCTGGCGGATCCGGCGGTGCAGGCGGTGTACATCGGCACGCCGCACCCGTGGCACAAGGAGTGGACGCTCCGCGCCCTCGCCGCGGGCAAGCACGTCCTCTGCGAGAAGCCGCTCACGCTCCGGCTGGCCGACAGCCAGGAGCTGGTCGCCGCCGCGCGCGCGCGCGGCGGGCTGCTGATGGAGGCCTACATGTACCGCTGCCATCCGCAGACGCGGCAGCTGGCCGGGCTCGTGCGTGACGGCGCCATCGGCGAGCTGCGGCTGATCCGGGCCTCGTTCAACGTCTGCCGGGACTTCGACCCGGAGCACCGGCTGTTCCAGCGCGCGCTCGGCGGCGGGGCCATCCTCGACCTCGGCTGCTACCCGGTGTCATTCTCGCGGCTGATCGCCGGGGCCGCCCGCGGCCAACCCTTCGCGGACCCGGTGGAATTCCACGCGACCGGCCGGCGGCATCCGCGGTCGCAGACGGACGACCATGCGGTCGCGGTCGCGAAATTTTCCGGCGACATCATCGCCGAGCTTTCGTGCGGCTCGACCGTCGTGCACGACATCGGCGCCCGCATTCATGGGAGTGCGGGCTGGATCGACGTGCCCACCCCGTTCTTCCCGGGCCTGGAAGGCCGGACGGATGGCTTCACCCTGCACCGGTCCGGCACGGCGGCGCCGGAAACCTTCAGCTTTCCGGTGCCCGCGGGCCTCTACGCGTATGAGGCCGACGCCGTGGCCGAGGCCGTCGCCCGCGGCGAACGGGAGGTGCCGCAGATGACGTGGGCCGACACGCTCGGCAACGCCGCGGTGCTCGACGCCTGGCTCGCGGCGGCCGGGGTGGACTACGACGGGCTTTAGGTCCGGCGCCGGGGGATCTGGCCCGCGCCGGGCCCGGCGGACTTTCACCGGCTTTCCGACCGGATTGGATTGATTCGGCGGGGAAAGAATATACCCAAAAACATCGGCCGCGCCGGCTGACCAACACCTCCATGAACGCCAAAGAAATTCTGGCCGAGATCAAGCCGCTGGGCAGCGACAGCTACAAGAGCGTGATCCTCAACCACGGCGTGAAGGAGCCGTGCTACGGCGTGAAGATCGCGGACCTGCAGAAGATCCAGAAGCGCATCAGGCAGGACTACCGCCTCGCGCTCGGGCTCTACGACACCGGCGTCTACGACGCGATGTATCTGGCCGGGCTGATCGCCGACGACGCCCGGATGACCAGGAAGGATCTCCAGCGCTGGGCGGACCGGGCCGGCTGCCGCCCGCTTGCCGCCACGACCGTCGCCTGGGTGGCGGCGGGCAGCGCGCACGGGTGGGAGCTGGCGCTCGAGTGGATCGACGCGAAATCCGAACTCCTCGCCGTGGCCGGCTGGGCGACGCTGGGCAGCCTCGTGGCCGTCAAGGCGGACGCCGACCTCGACCTCGTGGCGCTGAAGCGGCTGCTGCAGCGGGTGCAGAAGACGATCCACCAGGCGCCGGACGACGTGCGCCGCCAGATGAACGCGTTTGTCATCGCCGTGGGCAGCCACGTGCAGCCCCTGTCCGGTCTGGCCAGCGAAACCGGGGGAAAGATCGGCCCGGTCAACGTGGACGTCGGCGACACCGCGTGCCAGATTCCCTTTGCCCCGGATTACATCGCGAAGGTGGCGAAGCGCGGCGCCCTCGGCAAGAAGCGCAAGACGGCGAAATGTTGAACGGCGCCACGCATGCCAGCCACCCAAACCGTAACCGCCTGATGCCGGACGCAAGGCCCGGGCCAGCCCACGATGGCGCTCGACACTCCCATTCTCTTCGCCGCGACGACGGACGCGAAACGCGCCCGGCGGTTTTATGAAAAAACCCTCGGCCTGAAGTTTGTCTCGGAGGACCCGTTCGCGCTGGTGTTCAAGGTCGGGTCGCTGGCACTCCGGATCCAGAAAGTGGCGGCGAAGCCCGCGCTGGGCTACACCGTGCTCGGTTGGCAGGTGTCCGACATTGGCCGGGAGGTCCGCCGGCTGACCAGGGCCGGTGTCCGTTTCGCCCGTTATGATGGCCTGGAGCAGGACCCGGGCGGCGTCTGGCTTTCCCCGGCCGGCGCCAAGGTCGCCTGGTTCCGCGATCCGGATGGCAACACGCTTTCGCTGACGGAATACCAATAAGCCTGTCGCCGGACTTGCGCTCCTACCGGGTCACCCGCCGGAGATTGTCGAGCACGATGGCGGCGGCGATGGCCGCGTTAAGCGACTCGGCGCGGCCAAATTTCGGGATCGTCACGCGCTGGGTCACGAGCGCGGCGACCGCGGGCGAGAGGCCGCGACCCTCGCTGCCGATGACGACGACCGCGTCGCGCCGTGCCGTGAGCGTGTGAATGTTGTCGCCCTGCAGGTCGCAGCCGAGCACCGGGGTCCGGGTGCCGGCCAGGGCCTCCGCCAGCGGCCCCGTGTGCACGGTCACGCGCGCGAAGGAGCCCATGCTGGCGTTGATGACCTTCTGGGAAAAGAGGTCGGCGCAATCCGGCGAGAGCAGCACGCGGTCGAGGGCGAACCAGTCGGCCAGCCGCAGCAGCGTGCCGACGTTGCCCGGGTCCTGGATCCCGTCGAGGGCGAGCGTCAGCCCATGGTCGAGCGCGCCGGCGGCCAGCGGGACGCGCGTGATCCGGCCCACGGCCAGGACGCCGGCGGGGGTGGGGAAGTGGCTGACCCGGGCCATTTCGGCGGGGGAGATCGGGATGATCTGGAGGGGCGCCGCCGCCGCCGCACACCCCGGGCGGGGTCGCCCGCGCTCCCACTCGATCCATTCCGCGGTCGCGTAGATTTCCAGCAGGGGGCAGCCGGCGGCGAGGAGTTCGCCGACGACCTTTTCGCCCTCGATGACATAGAGCCCGGCCGCTTCGCGGTGTTTCTTTTCGCGCAGGGCGCGCAGGCGCGAGATCTCGGCTTTGGCCAGGGGCATCCCGGGACAAGAGCAGCCGGCCCCGCCGATGGCAATCCCCGGGGCCGGATTGTAACAGACAGGTTAAGACACACACCGGGAGCGTTTGTGATTTGACGCGTACGCCGGCCCGGGATGCTCTCGCGGCGCGTTCTTTAGTTCAGTGTGTGTTGCTGCGGCCCGGCTTCCGCAAGGGAGACCGGGCCGCCGCTTTGGCAGGTATTCCAACCGCCGCGTTCCCGCCCGCGTCACGGCCCTTTTTCCTCGAGGTAGGCGCGGAGCGCCTGGAGTTTTTCCGTCCAGAAGGCCTTCATTTTCTCGGCGGCCTCGGGGGTGGTGAGTTTGCCGTGTTGCGGCACGACCTGGCACTTGAGCGGCCCCTTGGGCCAGAAGTTCACGCTCAGGCTGGTGCGGTCGGGCCAGAGGATGCGGATGGATTTGTGCGGCGTGGCCTTGCGCACCGTCAACGGGGTGCGGGGCAGCCATTTTTCCCGCAGGGCGGCGTCCTTCCAGGCGGCGAAAGCCCGGTCCACGGGGGTGCCGATGGTCAGCGTGATGCTGATCTCGAAGCCGTCGGCCTTCTGGTGCCTGACCCGCAGCCCGCGGGCCTGTTCGTAGCCGACCGCCACCATCTGGCACCACCAGTCGGACAACTTGGGCCGGTTTTGCAGCAGCCGGACGATCTCGCGGTGGTTCATTTTCCGGGCCCCGGCCCGGTCGAGCAACGCCAGCCACTCGGCCCAGGACTGTCCGGTGGCCAGTTGAACCGCGGCCGAGCTGATCCCGCCGTATTTGCCCGCTGGGCGCTTCATCGCGGCCAAGGGCATAAGGGAGGGAGCGGTCCGCCTCAAGGCTGATGGCGGGGGGCTGAATCTTTTTGTTTCCGCCGCCGCGCGAAACTGCTAGGCAATAGCCCATGAGCGAAGATTCCGCGCCCAAGCTCCGTCTGAAGCCCAAGCTGGCTGCGGACCCGGCGTCGGCTTCGCCTTCACCGGCCCCGGTCGGCGCGCCGGCGCCTGAACCTGCTCCGAGCGCACCGGCGCCGGCAGACGCGGCCGATTCCAAGACCGTCCGGCTCAAGCCGCGACTGTCCTCCACGCCGCCGGTCCAGGTGGCGACACCTGCACCCGCGCCCGCTGCGGAGAGCCCGGCCCCGGCCGTGCCCGCCACCCCCGCCCCGGCGGAGGCCGAGAAACCGGCGGTGAAATTCAGCCTCCGGCCCAAGGCCGCGGAACCGGCCCCGGCCGGTGCGCCGGCGCCGGAAGCGCCCGCGGCTGACGCCGAGTCCGAGCCACCCGTGCTGGAGGCCCAGACCGACACCGGGGCCGAAGGCGAGCCGGCGGAGATCACTGCGATCCAGATGGCGTCCGGCGCCCCTTTTCCCCCGCCCACCACCGTCAAGTTTCCCACCCCGCCGGGACTGGTGCGGAACCTGGCGGCCGCGGAAAAAATCGCGAAAACCGGCAAGCGGCCCGGCTTCAGCCGGCCCGGGGCCGGGAAGAGAATGCTGGTCTTGGCGGGCGGGGTGGTCGCCGTGATGCTCGTGCTCGGCGGCGTGTTTTTTGCCTACCTGAAATTCACGGCCCCGCCGCCCCCGCCGCCCCCCCGGCCCCGGCCGGTCGTCCAGCCGGTCAAGCCGCCGGAGCCGCCGGTGGTGGAAAAGCCCGTGGTCCCCGCCGTGGTCGAGACGCCGAAACCCGAGCCGGTCGAGGCCCCGCCGCCCCCGCCGCCGCCGCCCGTGGCCTCGGTCGCCTTCAAGGTCTGGGTGGAGAATCTCCGGATCAGCGGCCTGCGCTCCGGCGCCAATCCGCGGGTCTTCATCGGCGGCACCTCCTACGCCCCGGGCGACCTCGTGAATCCGCAGCTCGGGATCACCTTCGCCGGCTACGACAGCGAGACCCGCCTGATCACGTTCAAGGATGCGAATGGGGCCAAGGTCGAGCGCCGCGACTGACGCAGCCCCGCCTCAGCCGTTGCGCAGGGCGGTGACCGGGCTGACCGCGGTGGCGCGCCGGGCCGGGACCAGGCACGCCGCGGCGGCGACGGCGAGCAGCACCACCGCGACGACGGCATAGGTGGACGGGTCCCCCGGCGGTACGCCGTAAAGGAGGCCCGTCATCAGGTGGGCGAGGGCCAGCGTCGCACCGGTCCCGGCCGCCAGCCCGGCGAGCACGCTGCCGAGCCCCTGGCGGAGCACCATCCACAGGACATCGTGCCGGCCGGCGCCGAGCGCCATGCGGATGCCGATTTCCTGCGTGCGCTCGCTGACGGAAAACGCCAGCACCCCGCCGATCCCGGCCGCGGTGATGACGAGCGCGAGCCCGGCGAAGAGCGCGAGCAGCGTCGCGAGGAGCCGGCGCGGGCCGAGAATGCCGCGGCGGACCTGTTCCAGCGTCTCGATCGCCGTGATCGGCTGCTGCGGGTCCGCTTGGTGGATTGCCGCGCGCAGCTCCTGCATGAGGGCGGCGGGCGCCGCGTCGGTGCGCACCAGCACCGTGGCCGCGATCAGCCCGCCGGTGTTGGAGAGCGGCACGTGGATCTCGTCCTGCGGCTCCTGGTCAAGCTGCTGGCGCGCGTTGGCGACGAGGCCCACGATGGTGGTCCACGTGGCGCCGTTGTCGAAGGTGATGCGCTGTCCGACCGGGTCGGCGCCCGGCCAGTGGCGGGCGGCCAGGGATTGGTTGATGATGGCGACGGCGGCGGCCTGGTGCGTGTCGGTCGGGAGGAAGCCGCGGCCGCGGAGCAGGGGCTGGCCGACCGTCCGGAAGTAATCCTCCGTCGACGCCAGCACCACGGCGTGCGGCGCGGGCGCGTCCGCCGCCTGGGCCGGGTGCTCGAGGCGGAAGTTGAGGACGAGGTTCGCGGCGCCGTTGAGCGGCTCCGCGCCCGCCACCGCGGCCGAGCGCACGCTGGCGATCTTCCGCACCTCCTCCAGCGTGCGGGTCCAGAAGCCGAAGCGCTTGGGGAAATCGTCCAGACGCGACCAGTTCAGGCTGATGTTGGCGGCGAGCACACGGCCGGTGTCGAGCCCCGGATCCACGCGCTGCAGGTTGTAGAGGCTGCGCGCGGCCAGCCCCGCGCCCACCAGCAGCGGCACCGAGACCGCGACCTGGCCGGCGACGAGCAGCGCGCGCAGCCGGTGGCGGCCCGCGGTGGCGCCGCGCGCCCCGTCCTTGAGGGTGGAAACCAGCCCGTCGCCCGCGGGGAGGGGCGGGCGCGAGCCGAAGACCAGCCCGGTGAGCAGCGTGACCGCGAGCGTGAAGGCGAGCACGGGGCCGTTGATGGTGATCTCGTCGGCCCGGGGCAGGAAATAGCCCGCGTAGCCGACGAGCAGGTGCAGTCCCGCCGCGGCGAGCAGCAGCCCCGCGGCGCCGCCCAGCAGCGCGAGCAGGGTGCTTTCCGTGAGCAGCTGGCGGAAGATCCGCCCGCGGCCCGCGCCCATCGCCAGGCGCACCGCCAGCTCGCGGTCGCGGCGCAGGAGCCGGGCGAGCGTGAGGTTGGCGACGTTGGCGCAGGCGATCAGCAGCACGAAGCCGGACATCGCGAGCAGGATGAGGAGCGGCCGGCGGGCCTCGCCGGTGAAGGCGCGGGCGAGCCCTGTGGTCTCCACGGTGTAGCCGGCCTCCTTCGGGTAGCTCTGGGGATATTCGCCGCAGAGCTCCGCGCCGACGCGGCGGGCATCGTCCCGCGCCTGGGCGGGGCTCACGCCGTCGTGCAGGCGGGCGAAGACGCTGGAAATGAGGCGGCTGTCGCGGTTGGTGAGCACGCGTTCGGCGCCGCGGAACGGGCAGGCGCTGGCCGGCATGAAGACCTGGTCCGCGTTCGGGAAGGCCGGCAGCGGCGGCAGCACCCCGACGACGGTGTGCGGCTTGTTGTTCATCTCAAAGACCCGGCCGACCACGCCGGGATCGCCGCCGAAACCGTGCCGCCAGTAGTCGTAGCTCAGCACCAGCACCGGCGCGGCGCCCGGCCGGTCCTCGCCGGGCAGGAAGGTGCGCCCGAGCAGCGGTTTCACGCCGAGCAGGTCGAAGAAATTGTCCGAGACGACGCCGGTCTGCAGGCGCTCGGGCTCGGCCCGGCCGAGCAGGATGAAGTACATCGAGTGGTATTCCGCGAGGGCGGAGAACGCCCGGCTGCGCGCGCGGAAGTCCATGAAGTCGGGCACGGAGAAACCCAAGGCTGGCTGGCCAGCCCCGGGCGCGGCCTGGTTCAGCACGACCAGCCGGCCGGGCGCGGCGTAGGGCAGGTCCCGCAGCAGCACGCCCTGCACGATGGAGAAGATCGCGGTGTTGGCGCCGATGCCGAGCGCGAGCGTGAGGATCACGACGGCGGAGAAGCCCGGGTTGTGGCGCAGGCCGCGCAGGCCGTAGGCGAGGTCCTGCCGCAGGTTGTCCCACAGCCGCACGCCCCAGGCGTCGCGGCACTCCTCCTGCACCTGGGCCACGCCGCCGAAGCTGCGGACGGCGGCGAGCCGGGCCGCGGCCGGGCTCATCCCGGCGCGGAGGTTGGCCGCCGTCTCCATTTCGAGGTGGAAATCAACCTCGCGGGTGAGGTCGTCCTCGGTCCGGGCGCGTTGGAAAAGTGATCGCAGGCGGGCGAAAATTTTCATGGCCGGGGTGGGATTCAGGCCGGGCCGGCCTTGAGCACCAGGCTCACGGCGGAGGTGAAGCGGGTCCAGTATTCCGTCTCGTCCGCCAGCTGCTGCCGCCCGTCGCGGGTGAGCCGGTAGAACTTGGCCTGGCGGTTGTTGTCCGAGACGCCCCACTCGGCCTCAATCCAGCCCTGGTGCTCGAGCCGGTGCAGGGCGGGGTAGAGCGAGCCCTGGTTCACCACCAGGGCGTCGCGCGACAGCAGCTGGATGCGCTGGGCGAGGCCCCAGCCGTGCATGGCGCCGCCGACGAGGGTGCGCAGGATGAGCAGGTCGAGGGTGCCTTGGAGCAGTTCGCTTTTGAAGTCGGGCATGGTCTTGTTGTAGACATCCGACAGGAAGAGGCGCTTCTGTCGGATGTCAACAGGAGAAGGCGGCCGCCGGGCTCAGGGGCCGGCCAGGGCGGACTTGATCGCGTGCAGCAGGTCGGGGTCGGTGATGCCGTTGACGACGAACTGCACGCCGATGCACATGATGAGGAAACCCATGATCTTGGTCATGGCGTGGACGCCCACGGGGCCGATGAACCGCACCATCTTGCCCGCCAGGCGCAGGACCATGTAGGTCAGCGCGGCGACGGCCACGATGCCGAGGATGATGGCCGCGTAGTCGAGCCAGCCGGTGGCGAGTGAGGTGAAGCCGAGGGTCACGGCGATCGAACCCGGCCCGCTCAGCATGGGCATGGCCAGCGGGGAGAAGGAGATGTCGACCTTCCGGCGCGCGGCCTCGTGCGCGGCGTCGGGCTCCCGGCCGGCGCCGGCGCCGGTGAGCATGTCCATGCCGATGCCGGTCAGCAGAATGCCGCCGGCGATCCGCAGCCCCGGGATGGAGATGCCGAAGAATTTCATGATGAACGTGCCCCCAATCAGGAAACTCACCAGGATCGCGATCATATAGAGGCAGCCCTTGCGCGCCTGCTCGCGGCGCCGCTCGTCGGAGTCGCCCTCGGTGATGGCGAGGAACGTCGGCCCGGCGGAGAGCGGGTTGATGATCGGCAGCAGGCCGACCAGCGTGCCGAGGAAAATCGCCCAGAGATGAGTGACGTGCAGCATCGCATCAAGGCTGGCGGAGCGGGAGGGGATTGGCGAGCCGTGACTACCAGACATCGACCGGGCCCTTGGGCACGGGGATGGCCGCACGGCGCAGGACGGCGGGATCTTTCGGGTCCTGCATGAATGTGGCCAGCATCGGCGCCGGGCGGTAGGCCGGGAGCAGTTCGCCGTGTTCATCGAGGAAGGGCGCGCGCCACCGCTCGTACTCCGCCAGCAGCGCCTCGAACTCCGCGCGCGAGCCGAACTGGGTGACGCCCCGCTTGAAGGCCTTCGCCGGGCCGAAGCGCCTGGCGTACCACGAGGCCGGCTTGCGGAACAGGCGGCATCCGTGGTCCTCGCCGAAGACCTCGATCATTAGGTCGAGATGCCGCCGCATGACCTGCACGAGCTGGCGGTAGCCCGGCGCGGCCGGCACCGCGCCGGTGCGCAGGTACTCCTGCGTGTGGGCGAAGATCCAGGGATTGTAGAACGCGCCGCGGCCGATGCTGACACCGGCGCAGCCCGTCTGCTGGAACATGTGCTGCGCGGCCTCCGGTGTGGTGACATCGCCGTTGCCGATGACGGGGATGTGCTTCACCGCCGCGACGACGGCGCGGATGCCCGCGAGGTTCACGGTGCCACCGAAGCCCTGGGCGCGCGTGCGCCCGTGGACGAAGATGGCGGCGACGCCGGCGTCCTCGAGCACGCGCGCGAGGTCGGGCGCGGTGAGGTTCTGGTCGTCCCAGCCGAGGCGCATCTTGGCGGTGACGGGGATCTTCACCGCGGCGACCATGCCGCGGACGAGCGCGGCTGTCTTGGCCAGCTCGGTCATCATCGCCGAGCCGCCGCCGATGCCGGTGACCTTTTTCACCGGGCAGCCCATGTTGATGTCGACCGAGGCGATGCCGAGCGTCTCGACCATCTGGGCGGCATCGCGCATTTCCTCCGGGACGGCGCCGAAGAGCTGCACGGCGAGCAGCTTCTCCGCCGGGCAGGTGCGGACCATCTGCAACGCGCGCGGGTTCTTCTCGAGGAGCGAGCGGGCGTTGACCAGGTCGGTCGTCGTCCAGTCCAGGCCGCCGATCTCGCGCACGACGAGCCGGAAGGGCAGGTTGGTGTACCCCGCCAGCGGCGAGAGGCAGAGGTTCGACCCCAGCTCGTATGGCCCGATGCGCATCGCGGGACCAATGGCCGCTCCCCCCCGCCGAGGCAAGGCCGCGTCCTTGTCACCTGTTGGGTTACAAGGACAGGTCGCGTCCGGCGCGTTTCTCGGCCAGCCAGTGCACCAGGCGCAGCAGGAGCTCGGCGTCCGGCAGCCGGGAGCGGCCGCGCAGGAAATCGTGCACCCGCTGGCGGGGAATGCCGAGATAACGAGCCAGCCGGACCTTGCGGCCACGGATCCGCAGTTCCGCGGCGAGCAGGGTGGCGCAGACGTTCCACAGCGGCGTGTCGCGGCCGGGACGGCGGGTCCGGTAGGCGCCCCGGCGCCGGGTCCGCAGGGCGTGGCGGAGGCGGCGGGTGCCGTGCTCGGCCGCGAAGGCCAGGGCCTCGGCGAGGTCCAACCAGAGGGCGAGACGCTGATAGGTGTACTTCATCCTTGTCACCCAATAGGTGACAAGCGGGCTCGCGGCCGAGCGGATTCTTTACGCAAAGGGGCCTAGCGCGCGGCGAGGGCCAGCTTCATCCGGGTGAGCGCCGCAGTGAGCGTCGCGCGGGGGCAGCCGAAGTTGAGCCGGACGTGCGAGCCGCGGGGTGCGCCGAAGAAGGCGCCGTCGCTCAGGCCCACGCCGTGAGCTTCGAAGTGCGCGACGGGATCGGCCAGTTGCAGCGCCGAGACGTTGAGCCACGCGAGGTAGGTGGCCTCGATGGGCGCCTCGACGGTCACGCCGGGCAGTTCGCGGGCGGTGAAGTCGAGCAGCAGATCGCGGTTGGCGCGCAGGGTGGTGAGCAGGGCCTGGCGCCAGGGCTCGCTGTCGCGATAGGCCGCCTCGCAGGCGACGTAGCCCAGCGCGGTGACCTCGGCGACGATGCCGGCGGTGGCGCGGACGAACTGTGCGCGCAGCTTCGCGTCGGGGATGATGGCGAGGGAGGTGCCGAGGCCGGGGACGTTGTAGGTCTTGCTCGGGGCCATCAGCGTGATGGTGCGGCGGGCGATCTCGTCGCCGAGCAGGGCGGTGGGCA
>Ga0265319_1000962_pt1 | contig 18093 bp, 20 predicted proteins | sample 4824metaG_FD_192443 | JGI IMG/M metagenome (GOLD analysis project Ga0265319, IMG submission 192443) | Rhizosphere microbial communities from Carex aquatilis grown in University of Washington, Seatle, WA, United States - 4-8-24 metaG | ecosystem: Host-associated > Plants > Roots > Rhizosphere >...
CCGGCGAGTTGCTGCTCCTCCGGGCCGGGCACGAGGAGTCGTTCGGCTGCGGTCGTCATGCCTTCCAACTTGCCCGAGCCGGCGAGGTAATGCGTGCGGGAACCGATTCGCTGGTCGGCCGAGATCGCGTGCCCGGCGTACGCGATCGACGACCAGACCGCCATCAAGGTGACCGACGGCACCGTCGAGGTCATCTCCGAGGGGCACTGGAAGTTGTTCTCCGCGTAGCCGCGCTCGCACATGCCGCTGGCTGCGTGCCCCATCATTCCTAGCGCGCGGAGTTGAGGCGCAAGGCGACCTCAACGATCGCGCCCTCCCCGATCGCCTCCGCTCGCTGCACCGCCGCCTTGACGGGCACTAGGTAGCGCCCGTCCTTGGGGAACAGCGCAGTGGTGAACTCGGTGCCGCCGATGGTGACGAAGACCGGCACCTGGCCCCAGTAGATAAGGCCGCGGGCTGCCTCCTTGAGATCCTCGCTTTCCTCGGGCGTCATGGCCACGAAGAGGTACGGCGCCGGTCCGCGCCACTCGATCACCTCGCCAGTGAAGGTCCACTCCATGTGCCCATCATCGGAGATGCGCGCGCGTCGGGGCCGCGGCTCCATATCGGAAGTGCGCGAGTCGCACTCTCATGCTGCGGACAGGGCTGTATGGGCCAGATCGTCAAAGTCCTTAGCGCGGTCTGGCCGTCTTCACCACTGGTAGGGCAGGAACTTGCCGTCCAGCGTGACGATCACCCGGTCGCCGGCGGGATCGGATTCGCGCCGGACGTCTAGGCGGAAGTTGATCGCGCTCATGATGCCGTCGCCGAACTGCTCGTGGATGAGCTCCTTGATCGTCGGGCCGTAGACCTGCAGCACCTCATAGAACCGGTAGATCGTCGGGTCGACAGGGACCGGCGAGTCCAGCGCGCCCCGGGTCGGCTGCAACTGCAAGGCCTGGGCGACGTCCTCGCCCAGCTCGAGGAGCGATGCGGCCGCCGTAGCCTGGGCGACGGTCATCGGCTGCTGGCCCAACAGCGCCGATGTCGTCCACGCAACCGGCCGTCCCACCGCGTCGGCTAGCTGGGCCCAGGTCACGCCTAGGCGGGCCTTGGCCGCCCGGACGGCCTCGCCGGCCTCCCTCTTGGTCACCACCATGTTCCTCCCGCCAGGTGCACGGCGCGTCCCGCGCTGCCGCCACGTTACGCAGCCAGTGTTTCCCGCACATGACCAGCCGTGCCAGACCTGGCCAGAGCCTCCCCGCCCGCAGCGCGGATTCGGCCAGCCGGGCCCGCCCCGCGCGTCCGCGCCGTCCTGGCAGGCGCGACCTGATCGAGCAGCGCGGCGACCGCAGGGTCATCGGTGCTGGCTCTTGGCCCGAACCAGCTGGGCGGTGGCGGAGGTGGTGTCAAAGCTTGGGTTCTTCGTCGTGGAGCTCGCTGGCCGCCGCAAAGTCCAGCAGCAGCTTGCCGGTCGCTTGCGGGTCCTCCATCATCGGGGTGTGTCCCACACCCGGCAGCAACTCGACGCGGGCGCCGGGCACGACGCGATATGCAGCAGCCGACGAAGATCGCCACCGCTGGTCGGCGGCGCCGAAGACCACCAGGACCGGCAGGCTCAGCGCTGTTAGCCGGTCGGGAAGGCTCCGCTGCCCGAGGTAGTCCAGGGGCGCGCGCATCGCCCCCGCGAAGGCCTGGTACGTCATCCCCAGCAGACCCTCGATGAGGGCGTCGGGGATGTCGACTGGACGGGCGAAGCCGGTGCGACTGGCCTTCCGGATGGTGGCCTCAGTTTTCAGGCGCCACAGCAGCGGACCGGGAAACTGGGTCAGCAGGAGACGGGTGAGCCGGCTTTCGGGGATCTTGGCGTCCGGGGTGGGGCCCATGTCGATGAGCGCCAGCGCCGCCACCGCGCCGGGCCGTTGCTCGGCCAGGGCCGTGGCCACCGTGCAGCCCCCGGAATGCCCGATCACCGTCACCCGGCTCACGCCGAGCTTATCCAGCGCGGTACCGACCCGGCGGGCCTGAGTAGGGATGTCGTAGCCGCCCGCGGGGGTTGCCGATCTTCCGCAGCCCAGCAGGTCGACACGGATCACGCGGAAGGCGCCCGCGAGCGACGGGACCACCGCGTCCCAGGAGGCCAGCGAGCCCGCAGAACCGTGGATCAGCAGCAAAGCGGGCGCGCCCGAGTTGCCGTCCTCCACGACGTGCATGTCACCATCGTCAAGGCGAACGAACCGGTCCTCAGCGTCCGGCTCGCCGGACATGTGCTCCGTCATGTGAGATGTCCTTCCTGCCTGTGCGCGTCAGCCTTGCTTGCTGTAGAGGTGGAGGGTGAGCGGAGCGAACACCAGGGTGATGGCGGCGGTCGCGATGAGCGACCAGGCGACCGGGCCGCCGGCGCTGCCGGTGTTGTTCATCAGGTCCCGGGCCGCGTCGGCGAGGTGGCTGACGGGGTTGACGTTGATGAACGCCTGGAGCCAGCCGGGCATGGTGCGCGGCTGGACGAAGACGTTGCTGGCGAACGAGAGCGGCATGAGCACGACGTTGGCGATGCTTATGACGACGGCGGGGTCGCGGACGAGCAGTGCGACCGCGGCCCATAGCCAGGACAGGGAGAGCCCGAAAGCCGCCACCAGGGCTACCGCGGCGAGCACACCGGGTGCGCCGCCATCGGGCCGGTAGCCCATGATCAGTCCGAGGATCACCACGATGCCGGAGGCGAACAGGTAACGGCCGGCATCGCTGAGCAGTCCACCCAGCACGAAGGCGCCGCGCCAGATGGACAGAGAGCGGAAGCGGTCGAACACGCCGGTGGTCACGTCCTGGGCGAGGCGGGCGCCCCCGTACATGGTGACGAGGGCAATGCTCATGCTCAGCGTGCCGGGCAGGAGGAACTTGAGGTAGTTGCCGGGCGAGCCGCTGATGGCGCCGCCGAAGATGTAGGTGAACACGACGGTGATCAGGACCGGGATCGCGATCACGTCCGTGAGCTGCTTGGGTTCGTGCTTGATCTTGAGAATGGCCCGCCACCCGAAGGTCGCCGAGGCGGCGAGCGCTCCGGCACGGCGCGGCGGCCCGCTGGGCGAGAGCAGGTTGTCGAGGCGGTGAGCCTCCGGTACGGCGGGGCTGGTGGTGGCAGTCGGTGTGGTCATGGATTCGCGTCCCCGGAGTCGGTAGCGGCTGGGCCGGCTGGGTGGCCGGTGAGGGCGAGGAACGCCTCGTGCAGGCTGGGCTGGCGGAGAGCGACCTCGGCGACCGCCACCCGGGCGTCGGAGAGCCGGGTCATGGCGTGCCCGACCAGCCCGCCCACATCGGCCGGGTCGGCCGGGGTGGCCAGCGGCACGGACAGTGCGAGGGGGTCGGCCCCGACTTGGACCGGGCCCTGCAGGGTGCCGGCCAGGACCGCCTGGGCCCGGGATCGCTGCTGGCCGTCGAGAAGCCGGACGTGCAGGGTCGCCGAGCCGGCCTGGGCCTTGAGCTGGGCGCTGGTCCCCTCGGCCACGATCCGGCCGTGGTCGATCACCACGATCTGCCCGGCAAGCTGGTCGGCTTCCTCCAGGTACTGGGTGGTGAGCAGCACCGTGCTACCGGCCGCGGTGATCTGGCGGACCAGCTCCCACACCCGGCTCCGGCTACGCGGGTCCATGCCCGTGGTGGGCTCATCGAGGAACAGCAGGTCGGGGGTCACGATCAAGCTGGCCCCGATGTCCAGCCGGCGGCGCATCCCGCCCGAGTAGCCGCCCACCGGACGGCCGCCGGCGCCGGCCAGGTCGAAGGCGGCAAGCAGCTCATCAGCTCGCTGTCTGCTGGCCGTGCGGGACAGGCCGCGCAGGCGGCCGAAGACGATCAGGTTCTCATACCCGGTCAGGTCGTCATCGAGGGCGGCGAACTGGCCGGTCACGGCCACCCGGGCCCGGATCGCGTTCCTCCCGCTCACCACGTCGAACCCCAGGACACGGGCGGTGCCGCCGTCCGGCCGGGCCAGGGTGGCCAGGATGCGGATGGTGGTGGTCTTGCCCGCCCCGTTAGGGCCGAGGAACCCGAACACCTGGCCGCGCCGGACCGTGAGATCGATCCCGTCCAGCGCCCGGGTCTCGCCGTAGACCTTGACCAGGCCGCGCGCCTCGATCGCCGGGCCGTCCCCGGCCACCCTGTTCTCTGACATGCTGTAAGACTTATCTAATTCTTACGGCTTGTCAAGGTTACGGCCGGGCGGATATCTTTGCCCTGATGGCTGACACGCTCGATACCGCCCCGCCTCCCCGCCGCCGCCGGTCCGACGCCCGGCGCAGCATCGACGCCATCATCGGTGCGGCCCGCACCGTGCTCGGCGAGCGGCCCGACGCCAGCATGGAAGACATCGCCGCCGCGGCCGGCGTCACCCGCCAGACCGTCTACGTGCACTTCCCCTCCCGCGACGCCCTGATCGCCGCCCTACTCCACGCCCTGGGAGCCGAAACCGTTGCCGCCATCGACACCGCCCGCCTCGACACTGCCCCGCCCGCCGACGCGCTGCGCCGGTTCCTCGACATCGGCTGGCAGCTCATCCGCGACAACCCCTACCTGCTTGGCCCCGCCCTCACCAGGGACCCGCCCGGCAGCAACGACCCCCACCACGCCGGGACCGCCCAGCTCGAGCGGATTATCAGGCGAGGCCAGCTCGCCGGCGACTTCGACCGCACGCTCCCCGCCGCCTGGCTCGCCGTCGCCATCCTCGGGCTCATTCGCACCGCCGCCGAGCAAGTGGCCGCGGGACGCCTCACCACCAGTGAGGCGGCCGCCTTGGCCCTAGACAGCACGCTGCGATTGTGCGGCACCGCCAGCACCCCCTGACAGGGAGGAGCGGCTGCTGCAGCGCCTACCGGAACCGGCCAGGTACGCGCTGCCCGTCACGGCTGGTGATCCCAGGTCCCGGCGCTTCTGTGCATGGAGAGGCTGCCTGGTCAATGGACCATTTACCGGAGCACTCGTCGATTAGGCCCGCCGTAACGGCGGCGCCCAGTAGCCGGACAGGAGACGATAGCCACGAGGGTTATCCAGCGGTTGGACCTAAGCCGGGACCCAGGTCGGTCATGGCGACGGCGGTGGCGCGTGATAGCACATCCGCCTGCACGACGCGGCCTCGGCCGCCGCGTTCGCCATCGACCCACGACTCCCACGCAACCTACTCACCAAGACACCGTCCTGGTACTCGCCCGTCGGCCCTAACAGCAGGCAGACGCTCACGCGGCTACCCGGGGCTGTTTCGTGCCCCTGCTGACGGCCAGCAGCGCACGGGCGGCTAGGACGAGGGCGGCACGGCGTTTCCACGCCCGAACGTGAGTCACGCCATGATGATCGCGGAGCGGCCTGATTCGTGCCGGCGCTGCGATCTCCCCCTTCGAGTCGCGTTCGGGGCGCAGGTCATCACGGCTGTCAGCGCGTATTCCTGCCATCCTCGGTCAATGGCAGCCGGTAACGGACGGGTGGGCGCAGGTCGACAACCCCGGGAGGTCCTTGTTGTCCAGCATCTGGAAGACCTGGTCGGCGCGTGCCGGGGTGCTGGCGGTCCACTGGACGACGTGCTGGCCGCCGCCGATGGCGGTCACGCTCGCCTGGGTCAGCAGGGTGGCATAGGGCTCGCCGGTGACCGACTTCCCCGTCAACAGGGCCGTGTGCAGGGCGGCCGCGTACTGGCTGGCCGCTGCCTCAGTCGGCCAGGCGGCACAGCCTACCGCCTGCGGGGCGGCGGTCCCGCTGGCGGGCGTGCGGACCCCGACGGCCAGCTCCGCGGGACTGCCTGGGCCAGCTGGCCGGCCGACCTCAAACGCCGCTGCCACGACCGCCCCGAGGCAGGCAGCCAGCGCGCTGACCTGTGGATCGGTGGCGAGCGTGGGGCCAGCGGGCGAACCGATCTGGGTCAGGTCCGCGCCGGTGCCGCCAAACGCCGCATCCGTCCCGCTGGCCCGTACCGTAGCCATCACCAGCGTGAAGTACGAGCCGCTGCCCGCGGCGGCGGTGAGTGGCGGGGCGGCCAGTGCGCGGCCGTCTGGCTTCCAGCCGAGCTTGGTCATGTGGCTGGTGACCCGGGGGGCATCCTGGCCGCCGTCGATTAGGGTCAGCGTCGCCGGCGGTGAGCCCGCGGTAATGGCGAAGCTCTCTTTGGCGAGGTCGAGGCCGGTGTCGGGCAATGCCTGCGCGTAGCCCGCGACTGAGCCCGCGCCCAGCCCGATCAGCACGCCGAAGCCCTTCGCGTAATCGGGGCTCGGCCCGGTTAGCCGGTAAAGCCCGGCCGTGTCATCGAAATAGATGCTGCTGCGGTTATTGGACGTGTCCGCGACGTGCGCCAGTGCGCCGCTTAGCGGTCCGCCGCCCGCCGCCGTACTACCACCGTCGGCCGCGCTGCCAGCACCGCTGGAGCAGCCTGCCGCGACGAATATCGAAATTATGGCTGTGGCGGCACGGTAAATCGTGACCCGGCCTGGCCTGCCGGGGGAGGCTAGCATGCCGGGAAGCATAACAATCGCTCGTATCGGCTCCGCGGTTATCGATAAGCCCGCATGCGGACAGAACTGAGTCGGCGTTCCGCGTGCCTCGCCTTAACCGCAGAACGTCTTGTGGATACACCTCGCCGGGCGCCACACCCGGGGGCGCCGGGACCGCCGGGACCGGGCCCGCGGGCCCGGCTGCGGAATGGAGCACCATGTTCCCGCCAGCCTGCTCCATTGCCGGACGCATGGTGGCTGCGACAGACGCATACGGATCGTTCGGGATGAGGTTGCCGGGTTTGTCGTGCTTGATGGTGAGCACGATGCCGCCGCCGAAGACGGTTCCCGCCTCCAGCCAGAGCCTGGGGTCCGTCGGCGCCGGGGGGCCGATGACGAGCCGGACCGTGACGACCGCGCCGGTAAAGGTGCCCACCACCGGGATCATCGAGCCGCTGGCCGTGACCTGAGCCTCGGGGCTGCCGTCGACGGAGACGAGCGCGACCGCCTCGCCGTGGGCCAGGATCGCGACCTCCTCGCCGAATGTCACCCCGGCACAGGCCCACGCGGGACGCCCCCCGTGCTCCGCGGCAGCGCGCGTTCCGGCCAGTACGAGGGCGGCGCCGTCACCGTTCGCGTAGGCGACCGCGGTCAGCGCGGTCAGCAGCGGGTCGGGCCCCGCGTCCGCGCCGCCGGTCAGCGCGACTAGGTGACCGCGCCGCGCGACGAGGCCCCGGCCGGCCAGCGGGACGCACTCGGTGATGTTCATGAGGCTCACTTACAGGTGAAAGCAAGGACCCCCGCTGTCACAGCGGAGGCCTTGGCGCGCCGGCCCGCTAGCCGGACGTCGTAACGCGAATCACTTAAAGCGGTAAACGATGCGGCCCTGTGACCAGTCCGTCGGGCTGATCGCCAACAGCACGCGGTCGTCCTGGATGACGCGGATGTGGTTTTTCGTCATCCGCCCCGACATCCTCGCGAGGACCTCGTGCCCGTTGGCGAGTGCCACGGTGTAGAAGCCGTGCCCGCGCATCCGGATGACAGTTCCCTCGGTCTCGATGAAGTCAGCTCTCGGCATGGCGCACCCCGCTCCGGTAAATGGCGGTGATCTCGCCCTCGGTCCCGATGATGTCACTCTTCGTCATTTATCGATTCTCCTCATTGCTCTGGCTGCGGCGTCGCACATGGTGCAGCGCGAGCGTGCCCTTGAAGTCGTTGCAGGACAGGCACAAGACCTGGAATCCCTCAGGAATCCATTGTCCCGAAGCCAGCGGTCCATGCCACGCGCCTCTGCATCTTCGCCGAACAGTTTCTCGCGTTGTGCTGGCCCACCGCCACGTCCCCCGAACCGCAGCAGGCACACCGCCAGCCGCAGAGGTCCAAGACCCGCGCCGCTAGTTCAGCGCTCTGGCGGCCTCCGATGTTCCCGCTTGCACTCGGATGTTTCCTCGCACTCTCCCCGCCTGCTGCCAGTGCGGAGCCGTCTGCCGCATAAGTCAACAGTTCACGCGGATATCCTACTTGGCTTCCGCTTCTCCATCGCCCCGCATCCATGCCAAGCTTCGAGGGTGGAGATGCTCGACGTCACGCGTGCGATCGCGGCTGCGACGTCGGTCGCCGCATCGCTCGGCCTGCCAGCCAGCGACGCGATCGTTCTCCACAACTCGAACAAGCTGGCGCTGCGACTGACGCCATGCGACGTCCTTGCCCGGGTCGCCCATGTGGGGCAAGAGGCTGCACAGCTTGAAGTCGAGCTCGCTCAACGGCTCACCGAGGCCGGATGCCCGGTGTGCCCCTTGGAGCCCCGGGTGGACCCGCGCGTGTACACGCGCGATGGCTTCGCGGTGACGCTGTGGACCTACTACGAGCCCGTGACACCTCACGTCTCACCAGCCGGCTACGCCAAGGCGCTGGAGCGGCTGCACGCCGGCATGCGCAAGGTTGGCGTGCCGAGCCCACGGTTCACGGATCGGATCGCGCAAGCGGAAGAAGTCGTTGCCAGCCCGGGTCTCTCGCCGGAGCTCGCCGACGCAGACCGCGTGTTCCTCAGCAGCCGACTAGGAAGCCTGCGACGGGCGATCGACGACCGCGGCGCCGTGGAGCAGCTGCTCCACGGCGAGCCGCATCCAGGCAATGTGCTCAGCACGAAGAACGGCCCGTTGTTCATCGACCTTGAGACGTGCTGCCGCGGGCCCGTCGAATTCGATCTCGCCCATGTTGCCGAGGCGATCTGCGAGCACTACCCGAGCGTTAACCAAGGACTGCTGGACGATTGCCGGCAGCTCGTTCTCGCGATGGTCGCAGCGTGGCGCTGGAAGCTTGGCGACCAGTTCCCGAACGGGAGGCGATTCGGAGACGAACTCCTGCGCTCGCTGCGCGAGGGTCCTCCTTGGCCGACACTCGACACGGTGACCAGGCGACTGCCGCGCGAGTAACCGCCTTACCTTCATCGGCCGGCACCAGCTGCATCCGAACATGCCGCCCGGGGCTCACACGCGACCATGCCGCATCAGCGGGCTTGCCCGCTCAGCCGCTGGTGTGAAGGTGGTGTCGGCGCTACTTATCGGTGACGGGCCCTGGCCTGCTGATATGGATCGCCTCAGCCACTTCGCTCAGGTCATTGTTCAGCTGATGATCCCGCCCAGGCAGCTGGTGCACCAGCGCCTGCGGGATCGCCGCTGCATAGAGGCCGGCATGCGACGGCGGGGCGGTCTCGTCCTGCAGTCCGTGAAACACATGTACCCGCGCACCTGGCGGCAGCCTCGCGCCGAGGTCGCTGGTCAGCTCGAACTCGTCGCCGGGCCAGCCGCCCGGGCCGACGAACGGGGCCGCTATCAGCGCGATCACCGCGAGCCCTCTCTCCGGCGGCTGCTCGGCGAGCGCATTGACGAGGATTGTCGCGCCTACTGAATGGCCGGCCACGACTGCGCCGCCGTCCAAATCCGCCATCTCGCGCCGGATTGCCGCGCTCCACCGGGCATAACTCGGGTCGCCCTCGTCGGGCATGCGCGGGTAGCGGACCTCGTATCCACCCCCGAGCTCTCGCCTCAGGCTCTCAACCAGCTTGTCGTCCCACTCGTCGTGCGCGCCCGCACCGCCGCCCTGGATGAACAGGATCTGCCGAGTAAATGTCATGGCGATCCCCTTCACGCCTTCGTGACGACCCGGATCGATAACCCGCCGCTGGCCGGGGTCTATTCCCCGTGCGGAGGCCAGCGACGCTAACCTAGTCGGCCGTGGTTGCTGTTGCCCGCGGGGCAGTTCCGGCGGTTAGGCCTTCAGTGGCCTGTACAGGGGCCGGGGTGAGACGGCCCCCTAGGTGGCTTCAGTCGACGAGGGTTGCGCGTAGTGCGCTGAGCGTCTGCGGTTTCATGCCGCCCGGGCCGAGCAGGTAAGGCCGGATGCCGGCGTGTTCCTGGTCCAGTTCCCGCAGCGCCTGGGCCATCGCCCAGCGGGGCGTGCTCATGATCGCCTCGCCCGCGGGGCGGCCGATGCCGAGCCGGGTGAATGCCTCGACCACTTCCGGTACGCGGGAGGCGTGGTAGCGGCTGGTCAGCTCGTAGTCGTCGAGCACGGTGCCGCGGTCGACCCCGAGGGCTGTCAGCAGCAGGGCGATCGTCATCCCGGTGCGGTCCTTGCCGCCAAGGCAGTGGATCACCGCGGGCAGCCCTGTGTCATCGGCGAGGCAGGTGAGCAGGCGGCTGAAGGCAGGCGCGGCCGTGGCGAGCATGGACAGGTAGTCCGCCGCGAGCCACTCCTCGCCGTCCCGGCGGGTCTGCAGGCCGGCCGCGGACTTGGCGAGGTCGCCGCTGGGGACTGGCAGGTGCACGTGGTCACGCGGCCCGGGGAAGGAGGCGATCTCATCGGGCCGTCGGAGGTCGTAGATGGTGGTGACGCCCATGGCGTCGAAGGCCGTCAGGTCGCCGCCGGTGAGGTAGTGCAGCGAGTCTGACCGGTAGACCGCCCGCCAGCGCGTCATGCCCCCGCCGGCCACCGGGTAGCCGCCGATGTCCCGGAAGTTCAGCGCCCCGGCGAACGGGACCCGGCGGACCACCTCGTCTCCCACGCCATGATGATGACCGGCATCCGCAGTCGGCGTCCACCGCATTTCCGTTAATTGTCCATCCCGATTGAGCGCATACTCGGTCGTTCTGCGCTGACCTGAAAGCAGCCGAATCGCTGGCGTAGCAGGTAGATAATCGGCAGGTCCCCGTTAGCTCGCCTATGGTGGTGGTCGTGCGGAGCGTGCCGTGGTGGGGCCTGGTCTCCTCAGCGGCGGCGCCGGTGCTGCTGGTGGGTGGGTGGACGCTGGCTGCGGGGCTGCAGCCGGGCTCCTTTGACGCGGTGACTGACACGATCAGCTCGCTCGCGGCGGTGGGCGCTGCCGACCGGTGGGTGATGACGCTCGCCCTGGCGGGGGTGGGGGCCTGCCATGTGATCACGGGACTGGCGCTGCGGCCGGCGGCGCCGGCGGGCCGCCTCGTGCTCATGTCCGGCGGGGCGGCGGTCATGCTGGTGGCGGCGTTCCCGGAGACGGCCGGGGGCGCCTCGTCGGTGCCGCATGCGTTCTGGGCGACCGCTGGTTTCGTGGCCCTGGCGGTCTGGCCGCTCGGTGCCCGCAGGCGGGGCCCCTGGGTGCCGGCCTGGCTGCGGCCGGGTGCCTGCGCCGGCGCGGCCGGGGTGCTGCTTGGCCTGCTCGTGTGGTTCGGCGCGGAGCAGTTTGGCGGGGGCAGGCAGGTCGGCCTGTCCGAGCGGGTCCTGGCCGGGGCAGAGGCGGTGTGGCCGCTGGCGGTGGTTCTGGCCTGCCGCTGGGGCCGATCTCGCGTCCCGGATGCGGGGCAGGACTCCCGCCAGCGCTGACATCCAGGGGATCAGTCCTATTCACGACGTGTGTTCGCCGCCACTGGGCTGGCGAGCGAGAGCCGCCGCTATGTACGTTCTTGCCATAGATCGCGATGGTCGGCGAGGACACGCGAGAATAGATGTTCTGTGCGTTTCGGCCGGTTGGATTGAGTCATGGCAATTGAGTATCCGCGGCTGCTGGCGGACCGGGATGTCGTGGTTACCCAGGACGGTCAGCCCGAACAGACCCGGCTGCGCGGATGGCTGGATGGCCATGACGGCCCGACGCCGACCTACCGGATCGAGCTGGCCACTCGAATAGGGAGTTATACCTGCCCGTATACCGCTACGGGACCGGACATGTTCGAGGCCCTGGTCCGGCTCCGCCGCCAACTCGAACCGGATGGCCTGACGATCGCCGTCCAGGGCTCGAGGCGCGACACCTACCTGAGCGGCATGGCGCGGGACATGGGCGGCGGAATGCAGGTCTACATCATGCGTCCCGGGCTGCCCGGCCGCAGGGAAGACCTGGTGAAGACACTTGACGACGCGTCCCCCGACCAGATCGCGACGGTCGACGAGCAGCGGGCATTCGCCGAGGCATGGCGAGCCGGACTGGGCAAGCAATGACCAACAGGCCCAACCATTCACGTTGAAAGGTGGCTACTGGGGACGACAGTGCACGCAGTCCCGCCGTTATGGTCGCTTCTACACTCAAGATCAGCCAGCGGGATTGGGCTGCCCCGCGTTTCCCGGACAGGTAATTTGCGGTTAATTCACGCTGCTACCTGCTTATTCAGGAGCTCGTCCATGACCTCTTGCGGGGTCCGATACCCGAGTCCCGAGTGGAGACGTGTCTGATTATAGCGAAGCTCGATCCAGCGCGCAATGTCTTTCCGGGCATGCTGGAGGGTCGGGTAAACGGTCCGGTGAACTAGCTCCACTTTCAGCGACGCATTGACGCTTTCCGACAGCGCGTTGTCATAGCAGATTCCCGTGCGGCCGACCGACTGCCGTATCCCGAGCTGCCGGAGCGCGGCGGCGAACTTTCCCGAGGTGTAATTGCTGCCGCGGTCGCTGTGAAACACCGCGTCATCGGGAAGGTCGAGGTTCCGGGCAGCCATCTCGATCGCGGAGATGATCAGCGGGGTCTTGTAGTTATCGTCCATCGCCCAGCCGATTATCTTCCGGGTCGCGCAGTCTATTACGGTCGCAAGGTAGAGCCATCCCCGCCAGGTCGGGATGTAAGTAATGTCGCCGACCATTTTCTGGCCCGGCCTTTCCGCGGTGAAGTCCCGGCGGACCAGGTCGGGTATGTCGCCGGCCAGGCCGTCCTGCTCGGTCAGCGAGTGCCGCCACGGCCGGGGCTGGCAGGGCTGCAGGACCAGCTCGCGCATCAGCCGCCGGACGAGCTCGGGCGAGCACCGCTCGCCGCCGCGCAGCAGCGCCTGGTGGACGCGCCGGTACCCGTACTCGCCGTTGTTCGCCTCGAACAGCGCCTCTACCTTAATTTTCAGCAGTTCCCTTCTTCGCGCCGTCGCTGATTCCGGCCGGGACCTCAATTCGTAAAATCCCGACTTTGACACTTCAAGCCACTTGCACATCTGCACGACCGCAGGAGCGCATGCCGATTCACCGGCACGGGCGGCGTACTCCGCATCGATAAACTCGTACCTCTCGGTTACCGATGCTCCGCCGCGAAGTACGCCGCGGCTTTTGAAAGGAACTCAACCTTCATCTTCAGCTCGCGGTTCTCCCGCTCGAGCTCGCGCAGCCGCGCACGCTCCGATACCGGGAGCACTGGCTCGTCGCCCGCGTGGTTTTCCCGGTAATCCTTCACCCAGTTGCCGAGCGTCGTCTCGTTCACGTCCAGCTGGCGGGCAACATGCGCAATAGGCTGGGAAGTCTCCACCACCATCTTGGCGGCCTCCTCCTTGAACTCAGGAGAAAACTTCCTGCGATTCCTGGTCACTCGATCCCGTTCCTTTCCAGAAGAATCCTATTGGATCCCCTGTCCGGGAACCGGTGGGCAGCTCAGATTCCACTCCCTATCTGGTCGTTATGGCGCGCTGGGCGTTCACTGTCGGCCAGGCAAGTCGCGGCCGGCCGCTCGCGGCTCGGCGGCTCGGTTCCCAGGTCTCAGCTATTTGACGCCGCGACCGATATGGCTTGTCGTCCGGATGGTGAATGTGCCGTCCGGCGCCGGCCCCAGGCGTGCAGCCAGGAGGTCACGGACTCGCTGTTGCACGTCGGCCGGCAGGGCCGCGACGCCGGGCGCGTAGGGCGTTCCCATCAGCGTGGCGACGGCATCGGCTTCGTTGTGCCACACCGCCTCAAGCTCCACGGTCTCCACGGCTGCCTCTCGCAGGTTCGCCTCCGAGAGGAGGCGGCGCAGGTCAGCGGCATTGAGGCTGTAGGTCTGGGCATCGAACGCCCGGGGGTAAGGCTCGTCCATGCCCACCTCCTGCAGCACCTCGGTCATGGGACCGAACAGCCCCAGCGGGCGTTCGCTCGCCCACGTTGAGACCAAGACGATGCCATCGCGTCGGGTGACCCGGCACATTTCCCGTACGGCGCCCGTGCGATCAGGGAAGAACTGCAGACCCTGCTGGCAGAGAACGGCGTCGAAGCTGCCCTCGGGAAACCCGAGGGCCGCGGCCGAAGACTCCAGGTACTCGATCGGCGCCCACGCCGGGCCGGCCGGCTTGCCCGCCGCGACGGCAAGCATCGCGGCGCTTATATCGCTCGCTACGACCCGCCCGTCCGGGCCCAGGGCCGAGGCCGCCAGACGCGCCACCGTGCCCGGACCCGTGGCCACGTCGAGCACCGAGCCTCCTCGCGTCAGGGCCGCCCGGCCGACAAGTTCGCGAGCCCACGGTTCGAACAGCTGAGCTGCCATGAAACGGTCGTAGGCCTGCGGGATGGAACCCGCCGTGAAACCCTGGCTTCGCTCCTCGCTCATAGCGACTCCTCTCGCTTTCAACCTGTCATCGCCGACAACCATAGAGGGCCAGAACTGAGCGTTCGGCGAGTGGCGCGCACCACATTCCGAGCATTCGTCGGCCGTACCGAGTCGGCGATCGGGCGTGGGATTCTGGGAGGGTTTCCTGAGCCGTGCATTCCGTGGGCCGGGGAATGGGTCGCCGCCTGGTGGGGCAGGTCGGCTGCGAGCGACGGACCTGATGATGCCGGCTGGATCGTATGTTGGCTGCGTGACTGGTCGAAATGGGGACGGCCCCTACCTGGATCTGGACCGCGATGCGTGGCGCGGCTTGCGCGCCAGTACTCCCATGTCGCTGACCGCCGAGGGGCTGGAAGCGGTGCGCGGGCTCGGCGACCCTATCCAGCTCGGCGAAGTCGAGGACATTTACCTGCCGTTGAGCAGGCTGCTGCGCCTTTACTTCCAGGCGAGCGCCGGGTTGCGGGAAACGGTCGGGGCGTTCCTCGGCCAGCAGATCAGGCCGGCGCCGTTCATCATCGCGGTCGCCGGCAGCGTCGCCGTCGGGAAGTCCACCACCGCCCGGCTGCTCCAGGCGCTCGTCGCGCAGTGGCCGCAGCGCCCGCGCACCGAGCTGGTGACGACCGACAGTTTCCTGTACCCCAACGCGGTGCTGGAACAGCGCGGCCTGAGCGACCGCAAGGGCTTCCCTGAGTCCTACGACCGCCGGGCCCTGCTGCGCTTCGTCCAGCAGGTCAGAGCAGGCGCACCCGAGGTCACCGCGCCGGTGTACTCGCACCTCGCCTATGACATCCTGCCCGGGCAACGGCAGCGCGTGCAGCGGCCCGACGTCCTGGTCCTCGAAGGGATCAACGTGCTGCAGCCAGCCCCGCCGGGCGCTCTCGCGCTCGCCGACTTCTTCGACTTCTCCGTCTACGTCGACGCGCGCGCAGACCACATCCGGCACTGGTTCCTGCGCCGGCTGCACACGCTGCGCGAAACCGCGTTCACCGACCCGCAGTCACCGTTCCGCAGGCTTACCCAGGCCAGCACCGCGGAAGTCGAGGCATTCGGCACCCAGGTCTGGAAAACCATCAACGAGGTCAACCTCATCGAGAACATCCAGCCCACCCGCGCCAGGGCCACCCTCGTCCTGCACAAGGGAGCCGATCACCGCGTGACACGAGTCCGGCTGCGCCGATTCTGAGCCCGGACCGGAAACTGCCACGCGCACCCGCGCACCACCATGCGCTACGACCGCGCCCAGACCAGCCTCGACTGGCCTGCCACCCGCACGTCCCGGCCTGGCCTGCCGTCCCATCGGTACCCAGGCCAGTCAGGAACAGGCATAGAGCCGCAACGTCACTGGACGTGGTGGCGGTAGCGACCGCGAACCGCCGCTATGCGCGGCTGCCACAGGTTCCTCGACCGTCAGTTCCGGCGTGCAGAACGGGACATTCTGGCGATGGCGGTCGGGCTTGACCGGCGGGTTGCGAGGACGGAGTCCTGGGCTAGGGACGGGGCTGGCGGTCGGCCAGGAGCGGGGCGATGCCCCGGTCGTCATGGCTGGCGATGAAGGCCGCCGGCACGGTTACCAGGATCTGCTCGGCGTGCATCAGGCAAGCCCACGCGCTGTCGCCGAGGGAGTCGGCGAGCTTGACCTCGGCCTGGTTCGGGCAGCGCCGGCTGTCCGGTCCGGCGACCTCACATGCCTGCGTCGCGCCGCCCCGGGAGGCCACTAGCGCGGCGGCCTCCCGCAGGATGGAGAACCGGATGTGACCTTCGTCGCCAGCCGGCGCCTGGGAGGCCGGCCGCTCCCGCTGACCCAGGAGCACGGTGTTGCCGTCCGGGTCGAGCACTTTCACCTCGCCACCAAGCGCGTGCGGGGGATGCCCGGTGCGCGTGACCGGGACGCCGGCTCGGCCGAGGGCGCCGACGACCGCGCCGAGATCTTCGTAGAAGAAATAGAACAGCATCGGCAGTGGCGGGATGCCCGGCGCCGACCCGGTCATGGCCAGGAGCACGGACACCTCCTCGTAGCGCATCACCGACCACGCGGAGGTCCCCGCCTTCCCGGACGAGTGCTCACCAAAGCCGAGCAACTCGTAGAAGGCGCGCGAGGCGTCGATGTCCTTGATGTACGTCACGGCGATCATCGACTGTACCTGCAGGGCCACGAGCACAAGGTACGCCTGTCATGGCCGCGAACATAAGGGGATCCCGCGATAGGCAGGCCGGGCCTGGCACGGGCCGGCGTCGGCCGTACGCCGGACCAGGCGCGTACGCTAACCGCCGATTTGCTCGGCTGGTGGCCCGCTCGGAGGTGATGGCTGAGGCGCGTAGATCACGTTGATCGGATGCCAGGCGCTGGCCGGCGAGCGCTATGTTTGCGCTGATGAGTGCTTCCGGAGAGAACCGCCGCCTCGTCGCGGTGCAAGCTCTCTTGGCGGATCTGTACGGCGTGCCCGTAGCCGTCGGCGGCTGGGAACGCCTTGAGCCCTGGGCTGTCGCGCGAGTGCTGGTCAGGGGGGCTGGCACGGCCCGGACGGTAATCGTGAAATGGGTGCGAGCCGGCCCAGCTCAGGTGCGCTCCGAGCCGTGGCGGCTGCGTGCCGAACTGGCCACGCTGCAGTTCCTGTCCGAGGACCTGGGGCTTGCGCTTGCCCCGCAGGTGATCGCCGCAGACGTGTCGGCCGGCTTGCTGATCCTGGAGGACCTTGCGCCTCGTGTCGCCCTGGACCGGCTCATTCGCCGTGACGGCGCCGCCGCCCATCTCGGGCTGCTGGCCGTGTTCGCCCGGGCTCGCGGCGAGCTGAGCGCAGCCACCGCTGGCCGGGCCGGGACTTACCGTGCGCGGTGCGCCGCCGTTGGATACGCCGCCCCGGCGGGCGGCGCCGCGGAGGGCCGGCTCGCCAGCCTGTGGGAGCGGGGGCACCAGGACGCCGCAGCGCTCGAGACCCCAGTCGCCGGAGCGGCTGCATCGGAGCTGACCGCGGTTCTCGAGGAACTGAACGCGCCGGGCCCGTTCCTGGCGCTGAGCCACGGGGATGCGGAATCCAACAACATCATGGTCCACGAGCACGGCCCCGCCGATGCCCGCCTGATCGACTTCGAGGCCGCCGGCTACGCCCACGCCCTTCTCGACGCAGTCTGCCTGTACGTTCCCGGTCCGGGATGGATATGCGTCGGCGACCCGGACGCCGCAGGCCTGGCCGGTCAGTACCGCCGCGCCCTGGCCCGGGGCGTGCCTGAGGCGCAAGACGACCGGCGCTACGGATTCGCCCTGGCATCGGCGTGCATGTGCTGGGCGCTGTTGCGCCTGCAACGGTTCGCCGTCCTGGATGCCCGCGCGCCGGGCGACCACAGCCGGCTGCAACTGGTGGAGACACTGGAATCCGCCGCCCGGACCGCGGAAGCCCACCGCACGCTACCCCACCTCGCCGGCTGGGCCCGGCGCACGGCCGATGCGCTGCGCCGCCGCTGGCCCGACGCGGACCTGGACTTCACCGACCGGGCGAGGTTCCCGCCCTACACGCCGCGCCAGAATGGATGATCTGCAAGTATCCCAACTACCCGGCAGACCAACCTGATCAGCGAAAATAATCGGCAGGGAGGCGTTACGGGGCCGTCGAAGTCTGCCGCTTTCCGTGACCACGTTCGTGGGGTCGGCGCGCGCGCCTTGCCCGCGGGGAGAGCGGGATCCGCGCTGTGCCTCGGCCGGCTGGCAAGCCTCGGGGCAGGAGGGCCTGCAGGCCCGTGGCCCGCGGGCGGGGTGACATGAGGCGCCCGCGCGCTGACAATTGGTGCTGTGGCAGGGTACGGCGATTGCCTCAGCTGCTCCTTCGAGCGGCGGCCGGACGTGCCGCC
>Ga0265319_1000963_pt1 | contig 18072 bp, 14 predicted proteins | sample 4824metaG_FD_192443 | JGI IMG/M metagenome (GOLD analysis project Ga0265319, IMG submission 192443) | Rhizosphere microbial communities from Carex aquatilis grown in University of Washington, Seatle, WA, United States - 4-8-24 metaG | ecosystem: Host-associated > Plants > Roots > Rhizosphere >...
CCTCGCCCTGAACCTGCTCAAACGCGAGAAAACCAAAAAACGCGGAATCAAGGGCAAACAGCTCAACGCCGGCTGGGATCATGCCTATTTGCTCCGATTACTCGGAAGTTAGATGCGTCTGCCCTGGATTTGCCGCTTGTCACCACAGATAACCGACGGTAATCTTCGTATCATGAAAACACTTGCCACGCCGCCCGCCCACCGTCGGGCGATTCGCCCGGTGTTAAAGAAAAAACGCCTTCCAGAGATGCCGTGCACAATTGCGAACATTGATGAAGCCAGCCCGGAATTGGAAGCTGCTTTGCTTAAGGCTGTACGTGGCCCGCACAAGCCGTTTTCGGAATTGGAGTTTCGCGCCGTTGCCGATCGCGTCCGTGCCCGATGCAACCTTTCCCGATCCCCATGAATTTGCGATTGGACCGATCGTCCGATTTCATCCGCGATTTTGAGTTTCAATTCGAATGGTATTATCGGCAGGCGGGTGAAGCAGTTGCGGATCATTATTCGGCCAATGTGCTGGCAACACTCGCCTGGCTCAACAGTCAGCCAAACTTGGGTAAACAAAGAAGATTTCGTCACCGCGACTTGCAGGGAATTCGCTCCCACAGTGTGCAAACTCCGTTCGACGCGCATCTGATTTTCTACCGTTTTACCCACGAATGCATTACTGCCGAACGCATCTTGCACGGCGCACGCGATTTGCCCCGGCGCTTGCGCCAACCACCGGGCGCGTGATGAAAAAGATGTTTGCCTCCGCGTCACGGAGCCGATAATTGACTCTGGGAAACGCATCTCTGTGCGCCTTGTCTCATGAGCGCTTCCTCCAAAAAATCCTCTGCTGCCGACGACGCCCGGTTTTACCAACCCGCCAGCGATTTCTTTCCCGCGCAGGCCCCCACCGCGCTGACCTACGACGACGTCTCCCTTGCCACGCGCTACTCCGACGTCCTCCCGCGCGACACGCATCTCGACACGTCCCTGAGCGACGCCCTTCACCTGTCCATGCCGATCATTTCGGCGGACATGGACACCGTCACCGAATCCGCCATGGCCATCGGCATGGCCCTCAATGGCGGCCTTGGCCTCATCCATTACAATCTCGGCGAAGCCGAGCAAGTCCGCGAGGTCGAACGCGTCAAATATCACGTCCACGGCCTCATTCGCGACCCCATCCAAGTCGCCCCCAACCAAACTATCGAAGACGTGCTCCGGCGCATTGATGACAAGCGCTTTACCTTCCGCACCTTTCCCGTGGTGGATGAAAAGGGAGTCCTCGTCGGCCTGCTCTCCGGCCGCGTGGTCAAGGAACGCTACCGCGCGAAGAAAGTCGCCGAGGCCATGACCCCCCGCGCCGACGTTTACACCATCAAGGAAAAGGAGCTCGGCAAGAATCCCATTGCCGCGGCCGATAAATTTTTCACCGAACATCTCGGCATTCACAAACTCCTCGTCGTTGACGATCACGACCGTCTCCGCGGCCTCTTCACGCTCAGCGATATTGAACGCATCACCGAAGAAGCCCGCGCCAATGTCCGCCCCGCGCGTGACGCGAAATTCCGCCTCGTCTGCGGTGCGGCCGTTTCCGCCCCGCGCACCCCCGCCGGCGAACTCGACCGCGATAAATTGCTCAAGCACGCCTCCGCCCTCGTCGCCGCGGGGGTTGACGCCCTTGCCATTTCCACCGCGCACGGTCACACCGCCGGCGTTGGCGGGTGCGTCCGCTTGTTGCGCCAGGAATTTAAGCACCTCACGCTCATCGCCGGCAACGTCACCAGTGGTGAAGGCGTCGAGTTTCTTGCTGAAGCCGGGGCGGACGCCATTAAGATTGGCCAGGGCCCCGGCTCGATTTGCACGACGCGCATCGTCGCCGGCGTCGGCATTCCCCAGCTCACGGCATTGTATGTGTCCGCCCTCGCCGCCCGGCGCAGCGGGGTGCGGATCATCGCCGACGGCGGCATCACCAAGAGCGGCGACATCGTCAAGGCGCTCACCCAGGCCGATGCGGTCATTCTCGGCGGCCTGCTTGCCGGCTGCCGCGAAGCCCCGGGCGAAATCATCGAAATCGAAGGGAAATTTTACAAACAGTATCGCGGCATGGGCAGCTTGAGCGCGATGAAGGCCGGCTCCGCCGCCCGCTATGGCCACGAAAAATCCTCCTCCAACACCGGTGGCCGCCCGCAAAAAATCGCCGCCGAAGGCATCGAGGCCCTGAAGGAAATCGCGGGCTCGCTCGACGCCGTCCTCGCCCCGCTCCTCGGCGGCTTGCAAAGCGGCCTCGGCTACCTGGGGGCAAAGAACCTTTCCGAACTGCGGGAAAAGGCCCGCTTCACGCGTGTCACCGCCGCCGGCATGAAGGAAGCCGCGCCCCATGACGTGATTGAAGTGAAAACGTCGAAAGCCTGAGTGTTTTAGTGCTTAGTTCTTTAGTTCTTAGTTGACGCTTCCATAAATTGCTTGGCACCAAAAACCAGAACAAGCTCCACAACCGAAAGATTCCCCTGTATGCGCACGTCGCACTAGGCACTAAAACACTAAGCACTAAAGCACTAAAGCACTCTTATTTCAATGCACCCCCGCCTCGCCACCCTCCTCACTCGCTACCCCGCACTGGCCCCTTGCGCCGGGGACATTGCGTCCGCGGCCAAAATGCTCGAGGACTCCTTTCGGGCGGGCGGTAAACTTCTGCTCTGCGGCAACGGCGGCAGCGCGGCCGACTCCGACCATATCGCCGGCGAACTTCTGAAAGGCTTCGGCCACGCGCGCACCCTTCCCGCCGCCGACGCCATGAAACTCGGTGGCGACCTCGCCAAAAATCTGCAAGGGGCCCTGCCCGCCATTCCCCTGCCACAGCTGACCGGACTCGTCTCCGCATTCAGCAACGATTGCGACCCGAAATTCGTTTACGCCCAACTCACCTGGGGCCTCGGGCGCCCGGGCGATGTGCTGCTCGCCATTACCACGTCCGGCAATTCGGCGAATGTCCTCCACGCCGCCGACGCCGCCAAAGCCCGCGGGATGAAAACCATCGGCCTCACCGGCCAATCCGGCGGGAAGCTGCTGCCGAAATGTGATGTCTGCATCCGCGTTCCGGAGACGGAAACGTTTAAGATTCAGGAGTTTCACTTACCCGTTTACCACTGCCTTTGCTTGGTGCTGGAGGAAACGTTTTTCGGGGATGGGAAAAAGACTGAATTCTGCGACAAGCCGCCCGAAGAGGGGCTTAGTGAAAGTGACTCCTATCCGGGGAATCTAATTCACGGGAAAGGTGCCAGAATATACAAGATTACCCGCAGTGTTCGAACCAAAAAACGTTCATCAAAGCACTAACTTTCCTCTCCCGAAATTTGCCTCAATGCGGTTACGCAGAGCTCTTTTAGCTTCAAATGGCCTTTCATCCTCCCAAATAATAATGTTGTATTGCCTTGTGTCGAAATGCACATTGCTCAAGTCGTTATTTCGACACATCCAAATGACTCTCAACTCAAATCCCAATGCGAATCCCGCCTCAAAATAGACTCCCGATTTTTGCTGTGTAAAATCTGCAATTACGAACTTAGCTTTTCGAATTAGGGAAATAATCTCATCATCAATCTTATTTACGTGATCAGTTCGATCTACCCGAACCGGGTTGTATCCCGCCTCACGAATTCCTTCGGCGATAACTTGTTGATAAAATTCATCGAGGGATGGGTCAAAGCTCATTGCAACGAATACATCATTGCTTTCTTGGGCTGTTGTGCCGTGTTCAAGAAATTCCCATCCACTTGCAGATATCGCATATGAGACACTGCCGTTTTTGCGTAAATAACCCTTACATTCGACGAGGAAGTCATTCATCAGGAACCAGAGTTCATAACAGTTAAGGGACCAAGAAGCGGACAAGAGCGGAAGATGCGCACGGCAGGTTTCGATAAACCCTGAGATCTTAGAATCATCTGCATAATCTTTCTCTGCCTCTCGGGTTTCGATCTTTTCTAAGCAAAGATTTAGCTCGTTGGGAACAATTTGAATTTGCTGGTTAACTCTGGGCAAAAATCTGCAAAGCGCCGCTAACAATCGATATGCCCTTGTAGAAACGAGCGGTTGTCCTAGAGATTTCAACATCATTAGATAGTCGCGGTCAATACGAGCGCCCTGGTTTTGGTAAATGTAACTTGAGGCATTGCACCGCTTATCGTGCGAGTCGAGATGGGTGGACAAAATCGCTCGACTCGTCCCGTCAATTGCGAATTTCCCACACCGAAAACAATCCACCTTGAATTCGTCATTCACCTCTACGCTAGTGCTAGGAGACTTGCAAACCGGACAAGGAAGATAGGTCATATCCTCATTCTCAAAGGAATCGGCAGGCCAATGTCAATGTTTCCGGCGCCCACCATCCAAATGCAGGGCAGCCAGCCTCAAGGGCAAGCAGTCCAAGCCTTACGAGACCTGCCTTAAGCACCACGTCGGGAATTGAGGCGGCAAGGCGCAGGAGGACTTTGACCCGGGCCGGAGGGCTTGCGCCGCCTTTGCTCCCAATTTTGCAGTTTGTCCTCACCGATTCCCATTAAGCTGGCGAATTTCGTCTGTGAAGGGTGAAGTTTCGCCCGCACGCTGGATAGATCGCAGCCAGACTTAATCTTGAAACTCCGTGACGGCGCTTGGATGCCGCGTTCGATTGCGGCCGCTTCATTGACGCTGTCCAATAGTTTTTTGAAAAGTTCTCTTTTCACGCTTTTGAGCCTCCCGTGATAGAAATCATAAGTTAAATTGAGTGGCAATCAATTCGGCCAGTTCATTTTTATCCGACTTGTAGGCTTGCTAACGCCACCACGCAGGCCGTTTCCACCCGCAGCACATGCCCGGGAAGCCGGACAAATTGAAAACCGGCCGCTTTAAACGCCGCATATTCGTCCGGCGAAAAATCACCTTCGGGGCCGACGACGATTAAAGCGGGGAGGAGGGAGCGGGGAGCGGGGAGTTTGGCCACGGATACGGCATCCGGCGTTAATGCTGCGACCAGGCGCAATCCGTTCCCCTCTTTCCCGGAAAGCTGCTTTAGCCATTTTCCCAACGCCACCGCCGCATGGATTTCCGGTTGCCAGGGATTGCCGGATTGCTTGCATGCCTCCAGCGCCGTCGCGCGCCAGCGATCGAGTTTTTTTTCCGCGCGTGAGTGGTCCAACTTCACTTCGCCGCGCGCGGTTAACAACGGTTGGATCTCCGTTGCCCCGAGTTCGGTGGCTTGACGGATGATTTCCACAAAAGTATCGCCCTTGGGCAGGCCCACGGCCAGCACGCGTGGCACCGGCTGGGAATGCCAGGTGATCTTTTCAATCCGGAGCCGCGCCGCCCGCGCTTCCGCGGCGGCGATCGAACATTCGGCGAATCCTCCCCGTCCATCCAGCAATACGATTGTCTCCCCCACCCGCGCCCGGCGCACCCGCACCAGATGGCTCGATTCCTCGCCACCCAGCGTAATTTCACCGCCAATTTCCGGCCAGGGACCGGGATGGAACACACGGAGCATCTGACAGTCTATAAAGGATGAAGGATGAGGGATGAAGGATGAAATGGACGCTCCCGAACTTTTGGCCTCAATTTTGACCCGGTCGTCAGTCTAGCCCGATTTGATTCATCCTTCATCCCTCAGCCTTTATCCTTCTCGGCCATCCTTCCTTTATATAAAACAAACACGGCTCCCCAGACGAGGAGCCGTGCCTGAACCTAAATCGAACTACAAACTGAACTGAAACCAGAACCCGATCGCGTTAACGACCGTGTTCCATAGCTAGAGACGTCCGCCAGCCTTTTTCGTTCAATTTTTCCCGTCTGGAATTGCGGTCCGAAAATAACTCGTTCATCATCAATAAAATATCGATTTCGGGGGCTGGTGAATATTTTCCCATGGAACTGGCAAAAAAGGCTCGCCGCTCTTCTTTTTCCGGTCCAAATTTAACCATGCTCGGCATAAGCACGCCTGATTCAACGGCTCCCACCCGGGATTAAGCATTGCTGCCGACGACACCCTCTGCTAAGGTCGCCATGTTTGCGAATACCTCAAATGCCTTTGGGCGTCCACGCCATCCTCCTTTTCTGCTTTAGCTCCCGGTCCAACCAGCCGATAACCAAAGCCCCGCCTTATGTTTAAAAACATCCCTTTCAACCGCGTGATCTGGGTCACCAGCAGTTTCCTGATTGGAACCCTCGCCATTGTCCTCACTGCCGTACCTTGGTATATTTGGCACTTTGGGCTTAATTGGTTTCTGGTCGCCCTCTTTTTGGCGTTTTATATCGCCACCGGTTTGTCCATTACCTTGGGCTATCACCGCCTGCTGGCGCACTTGAGCTTCAAGGCCAAGGCTCCCGTCAAGTTAATGGTCCTCATCTTTGGTTCAGCCGCCTTTGAAAATTCCGCCATTGACTGGGTCAGCGACCACCGCCGACACCATAAGTTTGTGGACCAAGATGAAGACCCTTACGACATCTCCAAGGGATTCTGGTACGCCCATGTGGGTTGGATGATGTTTAAACTGCGCCCCGAACCGCCGCAGGATAACATTCCCGATCTGTGGAAGGATAAAATGGTCATGTGGCAGCACCGTTGGACCCACGTGCTGGGCCTTGTTTTCGGGCTCGGCCTGCCCACCTTGATCGGTGCGCTCTACGGCTGGTTCCATTACGGCACCATGGCCGAAGTTGGCATCCAGGCTCTCGGTGCTTTCCTGATTGGTGGCGTCCTCCGCATCGTCTGTGTCCAACACAGCACCTTTTGCATCAACTCCTTGTGCCACACCCTTGGACGCCGCCCCTACTCCACCAAGTGCAGCGCGCGCGACAGCGCCCTGGTTGCTCTCGTCACTTTTGGCGAAGGATATCACAACTTTCACCACGAGTTCCAGCATGACTACCGCAATGGAGTCAAATACTGGCAGTGGGATCCCACCAAATGGACCGTCTGGACGCTGAGCAAACTGGGTCTGACCAGCGACTTGCGCCGGGTGCCCGCCTCCCGCATCTTTCTCGCCGAGCTGACCGAAGCGCGGTACCAAATCGACACCCATCTGGAAAAGACCACGACCTCCTTGTCCGAGCAAGCCCGAGAACTCGTCGCCCATTCAATCGAACAAGTGGAACAAATCTCCCAGCGGCTGGCCGCGCGCATCAGCGAATTACAAGCCTCCGCCAAGGGGAAAATGGAAGTCGGGCGCGAAACGATTGCGGAATGGCGCCGCCAAATCGCGCAAGAGCTGCAAACCGCGCGCGAACACCTCGAGCACATTCACGCCCAGTCCATGGCGTTGCCCGTGGGTGCGTAAGTACCGGTCGGGTTGGCGCGGGTCCCTGCCCTCGATTTTCGGGAACGTGGGCCGTCTCGGCGTCCGCAAATCAGGCTTGGACGGTGGCGTATCCGGGATTGACACGTATCAGTGGCATTCCCAATATGCCGGTCCCATGTCCACCTCCCCCGGCCTGCCTGTTCTGACTCTCACCCTCGCGGTGCTCGTCCTCTCTGCTTGTTCGAAAAGCGAAGAGCAGACTTCCGCCACTCCGGCTGCGGCCACCACGCCCGCAACACCGAAATCCTATACGGTCACCCTCACCCCAACCATTAAGACCGGTCAGAAGTTTACCTATTTGGCAGACCTCGCGCAGAATACCAAACAAGACACCGCCGTAACCGTCCCCGGGGCGCCTGCTCCGCAGAACCAAAATGAGGCAACGAAGACTCTGGTTCACGTTGAAGGCGAAGGGGAAGTGTTGGCAGTAAACTCCAATGGCACGCCGCAAAAAATTTCCCTCACGGTGAAAGCCTTGTCCGCGTCCGCTAATGACAAGCCAACCTCCGGCCTGCCGGCGGCGGGCGCCAAATTGGTGGCTGAGCGCAACGGCAAGGACGTCACCATCACCGTGGACGGCAAAGCGGTTTCGGATGAAATCAAGGGTGTGTTGGCCGATGCCCTACCGGTGGAAAGCGACAAGCACTCCGATCAGGAGATGTTTGGTCCCACCAAACCCGTGGCCGCGGGAAGCACTTGGTCGGTAAATGTCGCCGCCATGGTCGCGGGCATGAAAGACGACATGGACGGAGCTGAATTGTCGAACCCGGCCGGCACCATGAAGTTGGAGAATGTCAAAGGCAGCGGCGATGACCAGGTGGCCACCGTGTCCGGTAATTTTACCGCCACCATTAAGCCTCCCGGTATTCCTCCGGGAATTAACCTGGACACTTCCACCGCCTCCGGAACCATCACTGAAATTATTCCCGCGACCACCAAGGGCGCCATGACCCAAACTTACTCGTTGTCCGTTGTTGTGGCAGCCCACGGCGATATGCAAGGTGTACAATTGAAGATGAACATGGCGATGGAGCAAAAGAAGTCGGCCACCGTCACCTTCCACTAGGGCTCGGGCAGACGCCGGTTTACCCTTTCCAAGACGGCGGCAAACGGGCAGTATATCCCTCCGCCCCATGCCCTCACTGCGCCTTGGTCTGTTTCTTGCCTGCCTGGCTTGCGCCACTGTGGGACCGCTAACCGCGGCTGACAGCCCGCCTTCCGGCGCCAAATATCGCCCCCAGTTGGCTCCGCATTTTGCCGAGGGTGATGTTTTTACTTACAACGCCACCGCCGAATTTGGCAGCGCCATGCGCGTTGAAACTCAAACTCGCAAACCGAAGGCGGAAGGGCCTGATGAACGCAGCGGCGGCGTCGCCCTGGATGACCGCGATGATTTCCAGATTGAATTTGTCGCTGACAAGGCCCTGGCCCGTCAGGTTTTCAACAACGGTTCACTGCGGGAGGCGGAATTCCTGGTGGTCCGTTGCCGGGAGATGGATGCCTCCGGCCAGGCTCATGAACTTGTCCCACCCGGAACCGTTATCGGCGCCCGTAAACAAAAGGACGGCCAAATTGCCTTTGCCGTCAACGGCAGAGCCCCTGACCCCACCCTCGCCATGCGCCTCAGCATTATCATACCCATGGGCGATGAACGAAATACCTTTAACGAACTGCTGACGCCACCCGCCCCCAAAGCCGCCGGCGAACAATGGCCCGTCAATGAAAAAGCCATGCTCGCCTCGGACTTGGCGGAACTATTTCCCGGCGTGGATCAAGTGGCCGGCGGCGTGACGTTTCAAAAAGTTTTGGCGGAAAACGCCGGTGGGCCACGCGGGCTAGTTTATAGTGAATATAACCTCGGCGATGTGCATCCGCCGTTCCCCGAGGGCGTGGATGCATTCCCCTCCCAAGTGAGCTTTAAAGTGCTTGCCAAGGTGCCACTGACGCCCGGTCCCGGTCAATATGACTTGCAGTTAAATGCAGTGGTGCGACACCAGGGACAAACGGGGAACAGTCGGACTGGCCTGTCTCAAACCAGTGTGCGTTTCAGCATCAACGTGCAACAAAACCTGCATTATGCCATCGGCACAGGTGGGCCGGCGCCCGCCAGCCTTACTCACGCCCCCGCCGAGCCGGATGCCCCACCGCTGGCCCCGGGCTTGAGCTCCGCCCCTTTCCTTCGGCCGGAAATGGCCAAGAATGACCCGACTGCAACGCCCGCCGCCGACCAATCCGGCAATTCCGGGAATCCAACCTCTCCTGCAATGGCCAAAGGCGCCAGCGCGGCGAAGTCGGCGGCTTCCCCGTCAGGCGTACCGGAGCCCGCACCCCCGCCGTTTATCCTCCACGAGCCCATTTCACCTTATTCCGGCGTCAAGGGCCTTTCCGCCCCGTCCAAGGATACTTCAAAATCCAACTGAATGCATCACCTGCCGGTTGCGGGTCGCCACCGCCAATATATCAAAAAATTGTTTCTCGGCTTTACCCATTAGTCATTTTCCCATTTTTCGCATATGATTGAAGTCACCGGCTTGACCAAACTTTACGGAGATTTTGTGGCGGTGAACAATTTGTCGTTTGGTGTGCGGGCGGGCGAAGTGTTGGGCTTGGTGGGCCCCAATGGCGCCGGCAAGACCACCACGCTGCGCTGCCTCGCCGGCATCATCCCGCCGACGCACGGCAGCATCGTCATCAACGGGTGCGATCTCCGGCAAAATCCCGTTGGCGCCAAAGCCCAACTTGCCTTCTTCACCGACGAACCGCGGCTTTTTGACTATTTGACGGTATGGCAACACTTGGTGTTCGTCGCCCGCATCTATCAAGTGGCCGATTACATTTCGCGCGGCGAAGGACTTCTCGCCGAGCTCGAATTGCTGGATAAGCGCGATGCCCTGCCAGCCGAACTTTCCCGCGGTATGAAGCAAAAGCTCGTCATTGCCTGCGGACTGTTGCATTCGCCCAAGGCCATGTATTTTGACGAGCCCCTCACCGGCCTCGACCCGCTCGGCATCCGCAAGATGAAGGAGTCCATCACCCGGCGGGCCCGCGAAGGCGGCGCGGTCATCCTCAGCTCTCATTTGCTCCACCTCGTTGAGGAAATCTGCACGCACCTGCTCATCCTCAAGGGCGGCCAGATGGTCGCCCACGGCTCGCTGGAGGAGATTACCCGGCGATTTTCCGTCGAGCCTGGGTCCAACCTCGAGGATGTGTTCTTTCGCGCCACGAGTGACACTCCCGCCCCCGCGCCAAATCCCCCGCCCGAACCGCCGCCCGAACCGCCGCCCGTTTTGCCCGCATGATTTCCGCGTTGTTTTACCTGCAGTACCATTCCATGCGCAATCGCCTGTGGGCGCGGCTGCGGCGCTTGAAGCGCCCCAAATACCTCATTGGCGCCATCATCGGCGGCCTGTATTTCATTTTTTATTTTTCGATGCTGGTGACCGGACCGAGCCCCGGCGTGAGCGGGACCTCCCTCGCCAGTGTGGCCCCCACCCCAAGCGCCTGGACCACCTTTGGCGCCATTCTGTTGTTCCTCGTGGTGGTTCTGGCCTGGATCCTGCCCAACGAGCGAGCCGCGCTGGCTTTTTCCGAAGCCGAAGTGGCCTTCTTGTTCCCCGCACCCATCTCCCGCCGCGGATTGATCCACTACAAACTCGTTCGGTCGCAAGTCGGAATTCTCTTCTCGGTGGTTTTCCTGACGTTGATATCCGGTCGATGGCGCCAAGGCCCGCATGTTTGGATTTCCCTGTTGGGCTGGTGGACCATACTCTCCACACTTAGCCTGCATGGACTGGCTTCATCCTTTGCCCGCACCTTCCTGTTTGATCGCGGCATCACTAATTGGCGGCGGCGCACGATCATTTTGAGCGCCCTCGTCGTGGTCATTGGCGGACTATTTATCGTCGGCCGCGACCGGCTGCCCCCGTTGCCCGCGGGCCCCAACCCGATTCCCTACGATTATTTAAACTGGTTGGACACCGCCCTCACCACCGGCGCAATTCCTTACCTGCTCCTTCCGTTTCGGGTCGTCGTGCAGCCATATTTCGCGCCGGATGCCAGCTCGTTCTTCCTAGCCCTCGGCCCGGCGCTGGCCATCATCGCCCTGCATTATTTCATCGTCGTTCGCGCCAATGTGGCTTTCGAGGAAGCCTCCGTCGCCTATTCGCAAAAAATTGCCAGCCGGATCGCCAATATGCAACAACGGCGGGGTACGCCCCAAGCACCGAAGAAAGCCCGTCGCGCGCCGTTCCAGCTCAAACCCATTGGCCCGCCCGCCGTGGCTTTCCTGTGGAAAAACCTCATTTTAGCGGGCACCAGCGCCAATCCGCGGCTTTTTTTCCGCGTCTTCCTGCTCATCTTCATTTTTGGCTCTTTCGCCCTGCCGCGCAACAATGGCGATGTTCCGTGGACGTTTGCCATCGGCATTGTTTGCCTGGGCCTTTTGTTTATCAGCCTGCTGGCGGGCCCCAGCCTGCTCCGCGTGGATTTTCGCGCAGACCTGCTGGTCGCCGATCAGCTCATGCTCTACCCTCTGCCAGGCTGGCAAATTGTGCTCGGGGAACTCCTGGCGCCGGTCGCGGTGCTTACGGCCGTACAATGGTTGCTCATTCTGGCGGTCGCCATGTTCACCACCGTCCCCGCGCACGAGATCCACGTCGTCACGGATTCTGCGGATACGCAAACGACCGTGGCCGCACACGGCCTCGCTCTGGGCCTGCGGGTGAGCTTGGCGCTGACCGCCGCCATCCTTGTCCCCGCCATTGATTTCATCATGCTCCTCATCCCCAACGCCGTCGCCCTGCTGATGCCCAGCTGGGTACGTTTTGACAAAAACGCCCCGCGCGGCATTGAAAACTTCGGCCAGATGATCATTCTCGCCATCGGGCAATTCTTCGTGATGGCCGTGGCGCTGGTGCCGGCGGGCCTCATCTTTTGGCTGGCGTTCTTTCTGGTGGGCCTCGTCCTTGATTCTGCCGTAGCCATGCCCCTCGCGGCCGTGGCCGCCGCCACCATGCTTGTGGTCGAGGGTTCGGCAGCCCTCTTTATTCTCGGCCAGGCCTTTGAACGCTTCGACATCTCCGCGGAAACGACGAATTAGCCCTGGCCTCGCCCCTATTCCCACCTCCCCGCCCACAACAGCGCGGCAAATGCGGCGAAGATCAGCGCCAACAGCGACCCCGCTAGCCAATTGGGCAGACGCGTGGCCCCAAAAATGGCGGCATATTGCCTCCGGTCTTCAAGCTGATCTGCCATGGGCTTGCTCCGCCCGGGCACCGTGGGCATACACGCCATTAGCACCCCGACCGTGATCATGCAGACCAGCACCACGCCATAGAATACCCTTGGGTTAAATCCCGGCAGATAGCCCAGCGAATCGGCATTATTTACCGGACCAAAAAATATTCGCCAGGCCGCCAACAGGCCCAACCCGATTATCACCGCCCCACCGAGAACATTCCGTGGTCGAAATCGCAAACGGGGACGATTGGGCTGAGGATCGCTCACGTAACCGGCTCCGCGATTTTATCGCGTCTGCATTTTGTTCAATTCGTAATCCTTGTGCAGCAAATGGTAGTCCAGGGTGAGTTTCAACGCCGTGCGCAGGTCGGTCTTCGGCTTCCAACCCAGGTGTTTTTCGGCCTCTTTCACTGACGGCACGCGATGGGTCACATCCTGGTAGGCGGCGCCGTAGTACTCTTTGCTGGATACATCCTCGAGCTTGATCTTCTTCTTGATGTCCTTGTACCCGGGATATTTCGAGATTAGATCCAGCAGCATCTCAGCCAACTCCCGCACGGAGAAATCCATCTTGGGATTGCCGACGTTGAATATTTTCTTCGACGCGCAACCGTTCTTGTTTTCAATGATGCGCGTGATGGCGTCCACCCCGTCGTCAATGAAAGTAAACGAGCGCCGCTGCTTGCCGCCGTCGACCAGCTTGATCGGCCGGCCATGGATGACATTGTGCAAAAACTGTGTCACGACGCGCGAGGAGCCTTCCTTGGGCTCGTTGATGTCATCAAGCTTCGGTCCGACGAAATTAAACGGCCGGAACAGCGTGTAATCCAAACCCACCGTCTCGCCGTAGGCGTATATCACGCGATCGAGCAGTTGCTTGATGCAGGAATAAATCCAGCGCTGTTTCGGAATCGGCCCGAGAACGAGGTTGCTGGTGTATTCATCGAACTCCTTGTCCGTGCTCATCCCGTAAATCTCCGACGTCGAGGGGAACACCAGGCGCTTCTTGTATTTCACGCATTTGCGCACGATTTCCATGTTCGCCTCGAAATCCAGCTCATAGACGCGGATGGGATCCTTCACATACAACGCCGGCGTGGCAATCGCGACCAGGGGCACCACGGTGTCGCACTTGCGCACGTGGTATTCAATCCACTCCTTATTGATGGTAATGTCGCCCTCAAAGAACTTGAATCGCGGGTGCCCCATGCAATGCTCCAGCTTGTTCGCGGACATGTCCATCCCGTACACTTCCCAGTCATGATTGTTGAGAATGTGCCAGGTCAGGCTGTTGCCAATGAAACCATTGACGCCGAGGATGAGGACGCGGTGGGGCATGGGAAAAAGTGTTCTTGAGCTCTAGTTCTTAGTGCTTAGTTACTTGTGTAAACTTTCCGGCCCCCGGGGGCAAGCCTTGGAAACCAAAAAACGCCGCGCCGCCATCACCTGCTCCAGCGTTCGCTTTTGGGTCCCTATTGCCCCGTCCAGGAATTGCCGCCACCCTGATCCGGCTTTACATCGTAGCGTGGGAGTATCTCCGACTCGGGCGCCGGTTTGTTCCGGCTGGCCGCCACTTTTGCCACCATGTGCCGCACCGGGGCCTGGATGGCGATCAACTGGTCGAGCCGCCCATCCAGCGATTTCGACAGCTTGTCCAGCGAGGCATTGATGGAATCGCCCAACGAGTGAATGGCCGCGCCGAGATTGCCGAACCCGGTGTGCAGCAGCTGGTTCGTTTTGCGCTGCTCGAAAATCATCGCAAATTGAAAATTCTTCTGCGCCTGGCGGACCAAACCCATGAACCGCTCGGCCGAAGGCCGCGCATCCGGCAATTGATTCAACGGCAGTGCCAGCGGCGCCACGGCATCGCCCCCCAGCCGTGCCAGCTCGCCCGCCTCATTGTTGTAGACACCGATATTCCGTTGCAAGTATTCGACTTCGTTTTTGTAGGCGGCCAAGTCGTTGGCCGCGCGCTCGATTTCATCCCAAAACGGCGCGAACGCCCCTTCGGAAAATTCTTTTTCCGCCGCGGCGAGATGCTGGTTGGCGGAAACCACGCGGTTGCCGATGCCCAGGTAGCATTTTTGGGTTTCGCCCTGGAGGCCGTGCAGAAAGCTGGTCTTTTGCATCACGACATCTAGCCCCGCCTCCTTCTCAGGACGGCCGAATTTGCGGTCGGAAAACCACAGCACGCCAAAACCACATCCGCCCCCCAGCGCGGCCCCGCCAAACGTCCACACGACCAACTGCAAAACGGCTTCGACCAGCGTTATGACGCTGGCCCCATTGGCCTCCCACGTCCAGATCGCCATGGCCACGCCAATGAACAACCCCGCAATGCCACCGGAAAGGGCATATTTGAGCGGTTGGTCTTCCCTGGCTTTCATGGTCTGGAGAATGACGGAAACGGTGCCGAAACGGAAGGATGAAGGAAGAGCTCCGCAGGATGAACGGGAAAACCCGCCCAACGGGAAAAGGTCGCTATTTTTTCTTTCCGCGGGCGATTTTCAGGAGAGCTTTTACCCGGTCGCGATAGCGTTTTTGACGCAACGCTGCCTTCTCGCGCTTCTCCCATTCCGGGGCTTTCGGCCGCCCCGCCCGCGGGCGGAACAGGGGTTCGGGGATGGTGAAAATATTGCGCTGTTTGAAGGACGCCGGCGTGTGGACGAGCAGCGTCGCATAGGTCGGGGTCGAAAACCACGGCTTCCGCGCGATGCGCCGCGTATCATATACCCATTCCGGCCGCGGAATCTCGTTCCGGTCGGACAACCATTCCGCCAATCCGGCGAGATAGGCGTCAAATACGTCACCCCCCGGAAGCTTTCCATCCAGCCGCGGCGGCGCCTCCTTAAGTCGTTCAGCCAATTCCGGGCGGCTGGTAAGTTTCCTTTCCAAAGTATGCTCCCAATCGCCGAGATTGAATCCAAACTCGTCCGGCGTTTTCGACCACGCCGCGACCTCGTTGATCGTATACGGCCAACGATGCGCGCGGGCTTTCTCCGGTTTGAACCGGGGACGATATTGGTATTCATTTCTTACGTTCACGATTCACCTCCTCAATTATTCCTTTGATGATTTCGCATTGCTGCGCCGTCGGCCGGTCGTCCGGAAAATATCGGTCAATGTGCGCCTCGATTTCCGCCAGCGACTTGATTTCCATTTTATGGATGAGAAATTTCAAATCGTGCAAATCTCCCCGGCGACTGGGTCCCGGGCGCCGGCAGGCCAGCGCCTTCATTGCCAGCAGATAGCTCGCGGTGGCAACGTAAAGCTTCAATCCGGGAATCTCCAGCGGAAGCACCCGCCGGGCTCCGACCGGGGCAAAAAATCGCCAGACTTCGTCATTAAGCCATTTTTCGTCGAGGTTCAATTCTTGCGCCACTTGCTTGGCGATCCGCAGGCCCGCCTCCCTGGGCTTGATGGTGGCGTCCACATCCTGGGTGGCCTCACGGTTACCATAGGCCAGCATCAGCGCCGTGCCGCCGTAGGGGCATAACTCCAGCGTCAACCCTTCGGCGAGGGCCAATTCGCCCAGCCGCCGCAAGGCCCGCATCATAACATCACGCGAAATCCTCGACACGATTAAACGTTACGTAACGTTCTATTATTTATCAAGCGGGGAGGAGCGAACGACGAATCCACGCCCAACCCCAATGGCTGGAGCATCCTCCCCACCCCCCATTCGAGTCCATTCGTGGATGAAACTTGATTTTACCGCAACTCCGCCCCGGAGTCCGCGTCGAGCAGCTTGAAGTTTTCAACGTGGTAGGCGGGGTCGGCGCGGAACGCCAGATTGACGTGGTAGGCCTGCTCGAAGTCGAGCAGATGCTTCTCGTCCTCCGTCCGCAGGCGCTCGAGGTTCGTCGGATGCAGCAGCACGCGGAACCGCAGCTCGCGCCCCTGGTTCTCCGGGCGCGTGCGCAGCCGCCGCACATGCGAAAGCAACCGTCGCTGGATTTCCACGCTCATGGAGCGCGGGCTCTTCACATTGCCGCGCCCGTGGCAATACGGGCAGCCGGTGTAAATACCTGACGCATTGGATTGCTCGTGCCGCTGGCGCGACATCTGCATGATGCCGAGCGCGGAAATCGGCAGCACGTGGCTCTTCGCTTTGTCCTTCTCCATTTCCTCGCGCATGCGGTTGTAGACCGCCTGGCGGTCGCGCGGGCGCTTCATGTCAATGAAGTCGAGAATGATCAACCCGCCGATGTTGCGCAGACGAATCTGCCGGGCGGCCTCGCTGGCGGCCTCCAAGTTGGCCTGGGTGATGAAGTTGCCGGCGTCGCGGGAGCCTTTGTGGCCGCCGGTGTTGACGTCAATGGCCACCAGCGCCTCGGTTTCCTCGATGACGATTTCGCCGCCGCTGGGGAGCGGGACGCGGCGTTGGAAGGTCTGTTCGATCTGGCGCTCGATGTTGTAGCGCTCGAAAATCGGCACGCTTTCGCGATAACGTTGGATCTTCGTCTGAGAACGCTTTGAAATCTCGCCGACGAGCTTCAACATCAGTTCGTAGTCCTTGTCGTTGTCCACCAGTACACGGTCAATGTCCTCGGTCAGAAAATCGCGGATGGTGCGCTCAATGATGTCCGGCTCCTGGTACAGCATGACTGGCTTGGGCGACTTCATTTTTTCCTGCATTTCCTCCCAGCGCTTCAACAGGATGTACAAGTCGTGGATGAAATAGCGGATCTTCTTCCCCTCGCCGGCGGTGCGGATGATGACGCCCATGCCCTCGGGAATGGTCAACTCGCGCAGAATTTTCTTCAGGCGCTCGCGCTCGCGGCGGTCCTCAATTTTGCGCGAAATGCCGCAACCGCCCGAAAAGGGCATCAGAACGAGGAACCTGCCGGGCAGAGCGATGTTGGTCGTGGTGCGCGGGCCCTTGGTCCCGATTTGGGTCTTCGTGATTTGCACCACAATGTCGGTGCCTATCGGGTACAGGCGGGGAATGTCCTTCAGCGAAATTTTTTCCGCGTTCCGGCGCTGCTCCTCGGATTGGTTTTCGCGGACGATTTCCACCGCGCTATCATTGGCGGCGGGGAGGATGTCCCAATAATGCAGGAAGGCGTTTTTGGGCAGGCCAATGTCCACGAACGCCGCCTTGAGGCCGGGCTCGAGGTTCTGAATGCGGCCTTTAAACACGGCGCTGACGAGGCGGCTTTCGCCCGCGCGTTCCACTTCAAATTTCTCCAACACCCCGTCGACCAGCAGCGCCACGCGCTTTTCCAGCGGCTCGGCGTTGATGATGAGTTCACGGTAGGCGCGGTTTTCCTCGCCCTTGAAAGCGCGAATGATGCGCTGGAGGATCGGGCGCGATTTCTTCGCGCGCAGGCGGGCCTCATCGCGCAATTCCCCGGTCTGGATCAATTCCGGCTCGGGTTCGTCGGGCGGCTGGCGCATCTGCTCTTCGGGGGGCAGATCGGCAGAGGAGAGGGCCGGGCGTTGGCGCGCCGGCGCGTCAGCGGATTCGTGTCCTTCGTAAAGTTCTTCCGAGTGATCCTCGGGGGGCAAG
>Ga0265319_1000966_pt1 | contig 18060 bp, 13 predicted proteins | sample 4824metaG_FD_192443 | JGI IMG/M metagenome (GOLD analysis project Ga0265319, IMG submission 192443) | Rhizosphere microbial communities from Carex aquatilis grown in University of Washington, Seatle, WA, United States - 4-8-24 metaG | ecosystem: Host-associated > Plants > Roots > Rhizosphere >...
CCTCGACTGGGTGCCGGCACACTTCCCGCGCGACGACTGGGCGCTCGCGCTCTTCGACGGCACGCACCTCTACGAGCACGCCGATCCACGCCGCGGATCGCATCCCGATTGGGGCACGCTAGTGTTCAACTTCGGCCGCAGCGAGGTGAAGAACTTCCTGCTGTCGAACGCGCTCTACTGGGTCAAGGAGCATCACGCCGACGGCATTCGCGTCGATGCCGTCGCATCGATGCTCTACCTCGACTACTCGCGGAAGGCCGGCGAGTGGGTGCCGAATCAGTTCGGCGGCCGCGAGGATCTCGACGCTGTCGAGTTCCTCAAGGAGACGAACATCGCGCTCTTCGCGAGCGAGCCCGGCGTCATCTCGGCCGCCGAGGAGTCGACCGCGTGGCCGGGCGTCTCGAGGCCCACCTACGCCGGCGGGCTCGGCTTCGGGTTCAAGTGGAACATGGGTTGGATGCACGACACCTTGACGTACTTCCAGAAGGATCCGGTGTACCGCAGCTTCCACCACCACACGCTGACGTTCTCGATGATGTACGCGTTCAGCGAGAACTTCATCCTGCCGCTCTCGCACGACGAAGTCGTGCACGGGAAGCGCTCGCTGCTCGACAAGATGCCGGGCGACCGCTGGCAGAAGTTCGCCAATCTCCGCTTGTTGTACGCGTACATGTGGGCGCATCCCGGCAAGAAGCTGCTGTTCATGGGTTGCGAGCTCGGCGAGTGGGAGGAGTGGAACCACGACGGCTCGCTGCACTGGAACCTGCTCGAATACGCCGACCATTCCGGAGTCCAGTCGCTCGTGCGCGACCTCAACCGCACCTACCGCGCGACGCCCGCGCTGTGGGAGGTCGACTTCGAGCCGGCCGGGTTCCGCTGGCTCGAGGCGAACGATGTGGCGAACAACGTCGTCGCGTTCGCCCGCATCGGCGACTCCGGCGAGCCGCCGCTCGTCTGCGTGCTGAATCTCTCGCCCGTTCCGCGCTACGACTACCGCCTGGGCATGCCGCTGTGCTGTCGCTGGCGCGAGGTGCTCAACACCGACGCGACGGACTACGGCGGCTCGGGCGTCGGCAATCTCGGCGGCGTCGAGGCCGAAGCCGTGGCGTGGCACGACCAGCCCTTCTCCGCGCTCGTCACGCTGCCGCCGCTCGGCGCTGTTTGGTTCGTCCCCGAATAGGCCGGCCCACGTATCGTCCGCGTCGTGTTCACGACGCGCCCCGAGCTCCGCGGCACCTTCGGCATGGTCGCCTCGACGCACTGGCTCGCCTCAGCGGCCGGAATGGCGGTGCTCGAGCAGGGCGGCAACGCGTTCGATGCCGCCGTCGCGGCAGGCTTCACGCTGCAGGTCGTCGAGCCGCACCTGAACGGTCCCGGCGGCGACCTGCCGGCGCTGCTCTGGCCGGCCGGCGGCAAGCCGGTCGTCCTCTGCGCGCAAGGCCCGGCTCCGCGTGCCGCGACGATCGAGCGCTACCGCCACGAGCTCGGCCTCTCGCTCGTCCCCGGCACGGGCCCGCTCTCCGCCGTCGTGCCGGGTGCGTTCGGCGGCTGGCTCGCGCTGCTCCGCGACCACGGGACGTTGGCACTGCGCGACGTGCTCCGGTTCGCGATCGGCTACGCCGAGACTGGGTTTCCCATGATCCCGCAGATTGCCGGAGCGATTCGCAACGTCGAAGCGCTGTTCCGCGACGAGTGGACGACGTCGGCGGTGGTCTACCTCCCCGTGCCGCAGCCCGGGACGCTGCACCGCAACCCTCAACTGGCCGCGACGTACCGCCGCATCGTCGAGGAGGCGGAAGCGCAGACGTCCGACCGCGATGGGCAGATCGCCGCTGCACACGCCGCGTGGTACCGCGGCTTCGTCGCAGACGCGATCCTCGCGTTCCAGGAGCTCGAGTGGATGGACAGCTCCGGCGAGCGCCACGGCGGCCTACTCGCAGCAGAGGACCTGGCGAGCTGGGCGCCGTCGTACGAGCAGCCGCTCGCGGTCGACTATCACGGCGTCACTGTGCTCAAGGCGGGCCCGTGGAGCCAGGCGCCCGTGTTCCTCCAGCAGCTGCGCCTGCTCGAGGGCTTCGACCTCGCGGCGATGGGTCACGCGAGCGCGGCGTATGTCCACACCGTCACCGAGTGCGCGAAGCTCGCCTTCGCCGACCGCGAGGCCTGGTACGGCGATCCCGACTTCTACGACGTCCCGGTCGAGTCGCTGCTCTCGCGGGCTTACGCAGACGAGCGGCGCGGGCTCGTCGGCCAGACGTCGTCCGGCGAGCTCCGGCCGGGCTCACCCGACGGCCGCGAGCCGCGCCTACCGACTCCGCTCGAAGGCAGCGTGCCGCTTGCGCCGGGCGTCGGCGAGCCCACGCGTGGCGACACGGTGCACCTCGACGTCGTCGACCGGTGGGGGAACATGATCGCGGCGACGCCGAGCGGCGGCTGGCTCTGGGGTGCGCCCGTGATTCCCGAGCTCGGCTTCTGCCTCGGCACGCGCGCACAGATGTTCTGGCTCGAGGAGGGCCTGCCGAACTCGCTCGAGCCGGGGAAGCGGCCACGCACGACGCTCTCGCCGACGCTCGTCGGCCGCGACGGCGAGCCCTATCTCGCGCTCGGCACACCGGGCGGCGACCAGCAGGACCAGTGGACGCTGCAGGTGCTGCTCGGCCATCTGCACTTCGGCCTCGACCTGCAGGCGGCGATCGACGCGCCGAACCATCACACGGAAGCGTTCCCGAGCTCGTTCTATCCGCGCGAGACGCGGGTGCGGCACGTCGCGGTCGAGGAGCGCGCCGGCGCCGAGACGCTGGCCGGCCTGCGCGAGCGCGGACACGAGGTCGAGGTGTCCGACGCGTGGTCGCTCGGCCGCGTGAGCGCCGTGGGCCGTGAGCCCGACGGGCAGCTCAAGGCGGGCGCAAATCCGCGCGGCATGCAGGGCTACGCGGCCGGACGCTGAGGATTGACCCACCCGGGCGCGGGTACGTCACTCGGGTGTCGGGCGGGGGAGAGCGACCGTTGAGGCGTGCATTCGGCGCGGTCCCGGTCGACGAGCGCAACGTCGAGTTGCGGGTGTGGGCACCGAGCGTCCGTGCGCTCGCGGTCGACGTGGCGCGCGGCCGCGTTGGGCTCGATTCCGTCGGTGGCGGTGTCTGGGAGTGTCGCGTGGCCGCCGGAGCCGGTGACGAGTACAGGCTTGTTGTCGACGGCGGGGAGACGTATCCCGACCCGTGCTCGCGCGCGCAGCCGTACGGCGTGCGCGGCCCGTCGGCGGTCGTCGACACTGGCGCGTTCACCTGGACCGACGGCGGCTGGCAGGGTGTTGCGCTCGACGACCTCGTGATCTACGAGCTGCACGTCGGCACGTTCACGGACGAGGGAACGTTCGACGCCGTGATCCCGCGTCTGCGAGGCCTGCGCGCGCTCGGCGTGACTGCGATCGAGCTGATGCCCGTGGCGACCTTCGCGGGCGAGCGTGGTTGGGGATACGACGGTCTCTACCTCTCGGCTCCGCACAGCGCGTACGGCGGTCCCGACGGGCTCGCGCGTCTCGTCGACGCAGCGCATGCGGAAGGTCTCGCTGTGCTGCTCGACGTCGTCTACAACCACGTCGGCCCCGGCAACGAGGCACTGCGTGCGTTCGCGCCGTACATCACGGGCCGGCACGACACCGTCTGGGGCGACGCGCTCGACTACGAGCAGGCCGGCGTGCGCGAGTGGGCGATCCAGAACGCCGAGCTCTGGGTTCGGGACTACCACGTCGACGGTCTTCGACTCGATGCGGTGCACACGATCCTGGACGAGTCTCCGCTGCACATCTGCGCAGAGCTCGCCGCACGTGTCCGCGATGCGCACCCGCGCGCCCTCGTCATCTCGGAGATGGAGGTCGACGACTGGCGGCCGATCGAGGAGTGGGGGCACGACGCACAGTGGGCCGACCGGGCCCATCACGAGTTGCACGTCCTGCTCAGCGGCGAGCACGACGGCTACTACGAGGGGTACGGCTCGGTCGAGCGGCTCGCGGAGGCGCTGCGGGGAGACGGGCACGACCCGCGCCGGCTCGTCGTCAACGCGCAGAATCACGACCAGGTGGGCAACCGCGCGACCGGCGACCGTCTACCGCCTGACGCGTTGCGCGTCGCTGCTGCGGTGGTGCTCTTCTCGGCGTCCACGCCACTCCTCTTCATGGGCGAGGAGTCGTTCGAGCCTCAGCCGTTCCAGTTCTTCACCGACCACATCGACCCGGCGATCGCCGAGGCGACGCGCGAGGGCCGCAGGCGGGAGTTCGCAGCGTTCACGTCGTTCGGCGAGGAGGTGCCCGACCCGGAGTCGGCCGAGACGTTCCTGCGGTCGAAGCTCTCGCAGCGTGAGCCGGACGCGTTCTATCGCGACCTGCTCGCGCTCCGCCGGGAGCTGCCCGGAGACCTCTCGGTGGAGGCCGACGAGGACGCGAAGACGCTACGAATGCGCCGCGGCGGGGTCGAGCTCGTCGCAGACTTCGTCGCCAAGCAGGTACACATTCTCCGCTGATGGACGTCTGGCCCGGCAATCCGTTTCCCCTCGGCCCGATCTGGGACGGCCGGGGAACGAACTTCGCGCTCTTCTCGGAGAACGCCGAGCGGGTCGAGCTGTGCCTCTTCGACCCCGAGGATCGCGAGGTGCGGGTCGAGCTGACCGAGCACACGGCGTTCAACTGGCACTGCTACATCCCGGGGTGCGGGCCCGGCCAGCGCTACGGCTACCGCGTCTACGGTCCGTACGACCCCGCGACCGGGCACCGGTTCAACCCGAGCAAGCTCCTCATCGATCCGTACGCCAAGGCGATCGAGGGGTCGATTCGGTGGGATCGCGCCAACGTGCTGCCGTACGTGCCGAGCGGCGACGAGGACGCCGATCTCGAGCCGGACCACGAGGACGACGCCCCGGCGATCCCCAAGTGCGTCGTGATCGATCCGGGGTTCGACTGGGAGGACGACCGCCTACCCGCACATCCCTGGTCGGAGACCGTCATCTACGAGGCGCACGTGAAGGGCTTGACGAAGCTGCATCCCGACGTGCGCGAGGACCTGCGCGGCACGTACGCGGGCCTCGCGTCGGAGCCCGCGCTCGAGTACTTCAACCGACTCGGCGTCACGGCAGTCGAGATCCTGCCGATTCATCACATCGCCGACGAGAGCTTTCTGCACGAGCGAGGGCTCACGAACTACTGGGGCTACTCGTCGATCGGCTATCTCGCGCCCCATGCGCTCTATGCGGCGACGGGAACGCACGGCGAGCAGGTGCGCGAGTTCAAGGGAATGGTCAAGGCGCTGCACAAAGCGGGCATCGAGGTGATCCTCGACGTCGTCTACAACCACACCGCCGAAGGCAACCACCTCGGGCCGATGCTCTCGTTCAAGGGCGTCGACAACACGAGCTACTACCGGCTGATGCCGGACGCGCCACGCTTCTACCAGGACTTCACGGGAACCGGTAACTCGTTGAACCCCGTGCATCCATCGGTGCTGCGCCTGATCATGGACTCGCTGCGCTACTTCGTGATCGACTGCCACATCGACGGGTTCCGCTTCGATCTCGCGTCGGCGCTCGCGCGCGAGTTCTACGAGGTCGATCGTCTCTCGGCGTTCTTCGACACGATCCACCAGGATCCGGTGCTCTCGCAGGTCAAGCTGATCGCCGAGCCGTGGGACGTCGGGCCCGGCGGCTATCAGGTCGGGAACTTCCCCGTGCTCTGGGCCGAATGGAACGGCATCTACCGCGACACGCTCCGCGACTTCTGGCGCGGCCAGGCGAACATCGCGGACTTCGCCTTCCGGTTCACCGGGTCGAGCGACCTCTATCAAGGCGACGGCCGAACGCCGTCCGCATCGATCAACTTCGTCACCGCCCACGACGGCTTCACGCTGCGAGACCTGGTCTCGTACAACGAGAAGCACAACGAGGCGAACGGCGAGGAGAACAAGGACGGAACCGACGACAACCGCTCGTGGAACTGCGGTGTCGAAGGGCCGACCGACGACCCGGTCGTGAACGCCTTGCGGGCGCGGCAGCAACGGAACTTCCTGACGACGCTGCTGCTGTCGCAGGGCGTGCCGATGCTCCTCGGGGGCGACGAGTCTGGACGTTCGCAGCACGGCAACAACAACGCCTGGTGCCAGGACAACGAGCTGTCGTGGTTCGACTGGTCGAGCAGCGATCACGAGCTGCAGGCGTTCACGGAGCAGCTGATCCGTCTTCGCCGCGAACACCCGGTGTTCCGGCGCGCAGCCTTTCTCACCGGACGCGACGTGCGCGACTCGGGACTGCCCGACGTGTGGTGGTTCCGTCCCGACGGGCGCCGGATGACGCACAAGGACTGGCAGCGTCAGGATGCGCGCACGCTCGGCGTCTTCCTCAACGGGCAGGAGATTCCGACGCGCACGCCGCACGGCGAGGAGATCGTCGACGACTCGTTCCTGCTGCTCTTCAACGCGCACTTCGAGCCGGTGACGTTCACGCTGCCGACCCGGCGGTTCGGGGGCCGCTGGATTCGCGAGCTCTCGACGGGCGAGGGCGTGCCCGAAGGCCCGATTGCCGGCCGGGCGGAGGTCGTCGTGCAGGATCGGGCCCTCGTGCTGCTCCGCCGCGCGTGACCGAATTTCGCTGCACGTATCGCCTCCAGCTGAACGGAGCGTTCGGCTTCCGTGCGGCGCGCGAGGTCGCGCTGCCGTATGTACACGAGCTCGGCGCGTCGCACCTCTACCTCTCGCCGTCGCTTCAGGCAAGGCAGGGCTCGGCGCACGGCTATGACGTCGTCGATCCGACTCGCGTGTCCGACGACCTCGGGGGCGAAGCGGAGCTCCGTGCGCTCTGCGACGCGGCGCGAGCGGCCGGGCTCGGCGTGATCCTCGACATCGTCCCGAACCACATGGCGGCCTCCGAGGAGAACCGTTTCTGGTCCGATCCCGCGCTCCGTGCCATGTTCTTCGACGTCGACCCGGAATCGGGCCGGCATCGCCGCTTCTTCGACGTCGATGATCTTGCCGGCGTCCGCGTCGAGGATCCTGAGGTGTTCGACGTCACGCACGCGAAGGTGCTCGAGCTTGTCCACGACGGTCTTGTCGAAGGGCTTCGCATCGACCATCCCGACGGGCTCGCCAACCCGCGCGAGTACCTGGAGCGGCTGCACGACCGCGATGTCGCGCACGTCTGGGTCGAGAAGATCGTCGAGCCCGGTGAGTCTCTGCGGAGCTGGCCGGTCGAAGGGACGACGGGATATGAGTTCGCGAACGACACGACCGCGCTCTTCGTCGATCCGCGCGGTGAGGGGCCGATGACGGAGCTCTACGCCGAGCTCACCGGCGAGCGCCGCACGTTTGCGGAGATCGCGCACGAGGCGAAGCTCGAGGTCGCCCGAACGACGTTCGCGCAGGAGTTCGCACGGTTGCGCGCTCTGTACGCCGATCCGCGCCTCGAGGAGGCCGCCGCGACCATGCACGTCTATCGCACCTACGTCGAGCCGGCGACCGGGCACGTCGAGGACGCCGACCGACGGGCCTCCGAGGTGTTGCACGACGAGTTGCGGCGGGTCGTGCTGCTCGAGGGCGAGCGCTCGCCGCGGCTCGACGAGTTCGTCGTGCGCTGGCAGCAGACGACCGGCCCGGTGATGGCGAAGGGCATCGAGGACACCGCGTTCTATCGCTACTTCCGGCTCACGGCGCTGAACGAGGTGGGCGGCGATCCCGGACGCTTCTCGATCAGGCCCGACGAGTTCCACGCCGCGGCGCTCGAGCGCTTCGCACGGCACCCACTGCAGCTCCTGGCGTCGCAGACGCACGACACGAAGCGCGCCGGCGACGTGCGTGCGCGGATCGGCGCGCTCGCCGGCATGCCCGAGCGCTGGGGTGAGCGCGTCCGCCGCTGGCGCGAGCTGACGCGCGGCATGGACGACCCGAACGAGGAGTACCTCGTCTGGCAGACGCTCGTCGGTGCGTGGCCGATCGTGCCGGCGCGACTCGAGCGCTATCTCGAGAAGGCGCTGCGAGAGGCCAAGCGCACGACGAGCTGGATCGAGCCTGACGAGCAGCACGAGACGCGCGTGAAGTCGTTCGTCCGCTCGCTCTACGACAACCGCGAGTTCCTCGACGACTTCGAGCCGTTCGTCGCTCACGTGATGGAGGCGGGCGAGCATGCGTCGCTCGGCGCACTGCTCCTGCGCCTTACCTCGCCCGGCCTGCCCGATATCTACCAAGGTGACGCGTTCTGGTCGCTGAACCTCGTCGACCCCGACAACCGGCGCGGCGTCGACTGGAGCCGCGGCTACCGCGCCGCGGAGGAGACCGCCCCCCGTCGCGAGACTCTGAAGTTCCACCTGATCCGGCGCGTGCTCCGGTTGCGCGCCGAATATCCCGAGGCGTTCTTCGGCTCCTACGAGCCGCTCGAGCTCGGCCCCGAGCGGGTCGGATTCGTGCGCGGCGGCCGGATCCGCATCGTTGTGCCTCTACGACCCAGCGACCGGGTGGAGGCGCACGGCGACCTTCTGCCGGAGTACCCCCAGGAACTCTCATTGCTGCGCTGAACTCCGCATACTGTCGCGTATGACCGATGCCTGGCCCTCTTCCGACGCGCCGCCAGGGCCGTTGCCGCGGCTCGAGGACCTGCCGGTCGTCGAGCAGGGCTACGAGCAGGAGGCCGTGCGGGAGGCGTTCGACGCGTTCTACCGCCACGCGGCGCGGCTCGACGTCTCGTTGCACGCGCTCGAAGCGGTCGAGGTCTTCCGGAGAGACGCCGACGCGCTGCGCAACGACCTGCGTGCACTGCGGGCGCTCGGCTTCGGCGGCGGCGCACTGCAGGAGCCCGCCTGGGCCGCGCCGCGCTACGACGCACCCCGCAGCGAGCTGCCGATGGTGGTGCTGCGGCTTGCCGCGGAAGCCGCGCTGATCGTCGCCGTCGCGGTGATTGCGGGCGTCGCTCACTTCCGGCCGGCCTTCGTCGTCGCCCTCATGGCCGGCGCGTTCGTGATCGTGGCGCTGTCGGAATGGTTGGCCGGGCGCGCGCGCTTCGTCCCGCCGGCGATCGCGTTCGCCCCGTTCGACGCCACCTTCGAGGAAGGTGAGCCGGCCCCGTTCGTCGAAGCGCCCGCGCGGGCATGGGGAGCGGCGCCCGAGCCTGACCAGACGCCCGAGCCTGACGAGACGACAGAGCCGGAGGCGTTGACGATCGTCGCCTCGGCCGAGGAGGTCGAGGCCGCCGCCGACCCCTGGGAGCTGGGGCCACAGGACGGGCCCGCGGTCGAGAGCGCCCCGGACGAGAACGAGTCAGACGAGAGCGTCGAGCCCGCCGAGGCGGCGGGCGAGCGGGCGGGCCTCCTGCGGCGCCGCAGGCGCTGAGATGGCTGATGCCACGACTCCGCCCGCACGCCGCCGTGGCATCAACCATCTGAGCTGCTCCGCGCGTCGATGAAGATCTATTTCGCGGGCCCGCTGTTCACACCGTACGAGCGCGCCTATATCGACGAGTGCGCTGGGCAGTTGCGCGCCGACGGCTTCGACGTCTTCGTGCCGCACGAGCACGAGCTCGCACAGTCCGACACGACGGGGACCGTCATCTTCGCCAAGGACATGGGCGGCCTCGGACCGGCCGATGCGGTGCTTGCGCTGCTCGACGGCCCGATGGTCGACGACGGCACGGCCTGTGAGATCGGGATCTTCTACGCGCTGATGCAATCCGACTCGACGAAGAAAGGTGTCGTCGGCCTGCTCACCGACCTGCGTGGCTCGCGCGGCGAGAGCAACGGTCTCAACCTCTTCGTCGAAGGGTGCGTCGAGGCGTCCGGCGGGGAGATCGTCGGTTCGTTCGAAGCCGCGCTCGCTGCGCTTCGCCGCCTACGCGGCTGACCGGCGCGCCCGGCGCCTCTCCAGCAGATCACCACCCGCCCGCGGGAGAGGCGCCGAACGATTCAGGGGTTGCCGGTCGTTCGGGAGGGAACACGATGCAGCTCACACATCTGATCAGGCTCAGATGAGGCAGCCTTAAGAATTCGTGGGCAGAGGCAGGCGCAGACGTAGAAGCGCGCCTCCGCCGGGGGCCTCTTCGGCGGCCACCGAGCCACCGTGCGCTTCTGCGACCTCGCGCACGATCGCGAGCCCCAGTCCGGAGCCCGGGAGCGCGCGCGCGTTCGTCGCCCGGTAGAAGCGATCGAAGACGTGCTCGCGGTCCTCGGGTGCGATGCCCGGGCCGTAGTCGCGCACGACCAGCTCGCCGTGCTCGAGGATGACGTCGACGGACGAGCCTTCGCGGCTCCACTTGCCCGCATTCTCGAGCAGGTTCCAGACCGCTCGCTCGAGCCGGTCCGGATATCCCTCGACGACGGTCGGCTCGACGCGGCTCGCCCAGGTGAGCTGCGGGTAGCGGGAGCGCGCTCGATGCACTGCGTTTTCGACGAGCTCGTCGACCTGGACTGTCGCTCGCTCGCGGCTCGGATCGTCGCCGCGCGCGAGCTCGAGCAGGCCGGCGATCAGGTCACGCATCTCGTGCGCCTCTCGCTCCAGGTCGTCGAAGAGCCGGCCGCGCGCTGCCGGGTCGAGGCCGTCGTGTCGCCTCAGCACCTCGATGTTCGTCTGGAGGCTCGTCAGCGGCGTGCGCAGCTCGTGCGACGCGTCAGCGACGAACCGGCGCTGCGTGTCGAGCGACTCCTCCAGGGCCACGAGCATCGTGTTGAAGGCGCCGCCGAGTCGTGACAGCTCGTCGCGGCCGCTGACGGGCACGCGCTCGCTCGGCTCGCCCGTCTCCGCGATCCGTTCTGCAGTGGCGGTGAGGCGCCGAACCGGGACGAGTGCTGCACGTGAGACGAGCGCGCCGCCGGCGCCGCCGGCCGCCAGACCGCCCGCGAGGACGAGCAACAGGATGAGCTGCAGCCGGTGGAGCGTGCGGTTGACGTCGTCCGTCGGCCGTACGAGCTGAAGTGCGGCCCCGTGTGTCACTCCGTCCGGCGTCTCCCCGGAACCGACATAGACGGTGTAGATGCGAACGGGCTTCTCGGCGACCTCCCCGTTGGCGAAGAACGGTCCGTGCGTCCGGGCGGCGACCGCAATCGTCTTGGAGTTCACCGGGACCTTCGAGGGCTCGTTCGATGCGAGCTGCGTCTTGCCGTTGTCGAGAACGAGCTGGAGGTACATCGCGGTGACGCTCGGCCCATGCTGTGGCGTGGGAAACGGGCGGTTGTCGAAGGCGTGGAGCAGAAATACCTTGTTGCTGGACACTTGCTGGTACTGCTGTTGCAGCTGCTGGTCGACACTCGTTCGCAGCTCGTTGCGCATGACGACGTACACGACCGCGGAGGCGATCGCAACCGTCGCCGCGACGGCGAGTGCTGCTGCCAGCGCGAGTCTGAGGCGGAACGTCACGGCTCGCGCAGCACGTAGCCGGTGCCTCGCACCGTGTGAATCAGGCGGGGGTCGCTCTCCGCCTCGGTCTTGCGCCGGAGATAGCCGACGTAGACGTCGAGCGCGTTCGAGGAGTGACTGAAGTCGTAGCCCCAGACGCGCTCGTAGATCAGCGGCCGCGGGAGCACCTGTCGCGGATTGCGCATGAAAAGCTCGAGCAGGTGGGCTTCGGTCGTCGTCAGCTCGAAGCGGCGGCCGCCGCGCCGCGCGTCCATCGAGCCGAGATCGAAGGTGAGATCGGCGAAGCGCAGGACGTCGAGCGGCTCCTGCTCGAGTGATCGCCGGAGCAGGGCGCGTAGCCGTGCGAGCAGCTCGTCGAGCGCGAACGGCTTCGGCAGATAGTCGTCGGCGCCGGCGTCGAGGCCTTCGACCCGGTCGCCCACGGCATCCCGCGCGGTGAGGAGCAGGATCGGGACTCGGTTGCCCTCGCGGCGAAGCCGGCGCGTGACGTCGAGCCCGTCGTATCCGGGCATCATCACGTCGAGCACGACGGCGTCCGGGGTGCGCCCCTCGATCGCTGCGAGCGCGGCGTCGCCGTCAGCCGCGAGCTCGACCTCGTAGCCGGCAAGCTGAAGCGCCCGCTCGAGTGACTCGCGGACGGCGCGGTCGTCGTCTGCAACGAGAACGAGCATTCACTCCTAAGTCTGACGTTTCACGTGAGAGACCGCTAAGAGAGCGCAGGAAAACGGAGCTTTACTACTCTTCTCTCATGTGATTTTCACACCGCAATGGTCAGATGAGCCCCAAGTGGCCGCCCTCGACCGCATCCGTTCCGTGCCCGAGCCGCAGCGTTCGACTGTCTCCATCCGGCGGCACCGGCGCCAGACCCTCGGCCTGACGGCCGTCTGGGTGGTCGTGCTCGGCAATACGGCCGCGATCGTCTGGCTGTGGATCCACGGCGGCAATCTCACGCTGAAGAGCAGCGGCGACGTCCTCACGAGCATCGCCCGTCTGACCGGCTTGCTCAGCGCCTACCTCGCGCTCATCCAGGTGATTCTCCTCGCCCGGGTCCCCGCGCTCGAGCGGCTCGTCGGCTTCGATCGGCTGACCGTCTGGCACCGTTGGAACGGCCACGCCTGTCTCGACCTCGTGCTCGCGCACGTCGTCTTCAGCATCTGGGGCTACGCGCTGCTCGACCGGTACTCGCTGCCGAAGGAGATCTCGACGATGCTCGGCGGCGGCATCTACCCCGGGATGATCACCGCCACCGTCGGCACGGTGCTGCTCATCGCGGTCGTCGTGACGTCGGTCGTGATCGTGAAGCGCCGCCTACGTTACGAGTGGTGGTACTCCGTGCACCTGCTCGCGTATGCCGGGATCGCGCTTGCCTGGTTCCACCAGATCCCGACCGGCAACGAGCTCGTGCTGAACACGATCGCCGCCGACTACTGGCGCGCTCTGTTTGCCGCCACGTTCGCGCTGCTCCTGGTGTTCCGCGTGGTCGCCCCGACCTTCGCCGCGCTGCGCTACCGGCTGCGGGTCGCCGCAGTGGTCGAGGAGGGGCCGGGTGTCGTCTCCCTGTGGATCACCGGTCGTCGGCTCGACCGCCTGCACGCCCACGCGGGACAGTTCTTCCTCTGGCGCTTCCTCACGCGCGGCCGCTGGGCGACGGCGCACCCGTTCTCCCTGTCGGCTGCGCCGGACGGCCGGTCGCTGCGCATCACCGTCAAGGCGCTCGGCGATCACACGGCGCGGATGGGCGAGATCCCGATCGGAACGCGCGTCGTTGCCGAGGGACCGTTCGGCGTGTTCACCGACGGTTCGCGCCGGCGCGAGAAGGTGCTGCTGATCGCAGGCGGCATCGGGATCACGCCCGTGCGTGCACTCCTGCAGGAGATGCGCGGCGACGTCGTCGTCGTCTACCGCGTCGTCACCGACGAAGACGTTCTCTTCCGGCCGGAGCTCGACGAGCTCGCCCGCGCGTCCGGCGCCGAGCTCCATTACGTCGTCGGTGACCATGCAACCGACGAAGGGCGGCACTACCTCTCGCCCGACCATCTGCTCGAGCTCGTTCCCGACATCGCCGCACGCGACGTCTACGTGTGCGGACCAGCCGGGCTCACCGACATTGTCACGCGGCACGTTCGCCAAGCAGGCGTACGTCGCTCGCACATCCATGCCGAACGCTTCGCACTTTGAGAAAGGACTTCCACATGCGCAGGAACATCACAGCGGCGGTAAGTGCCGTCGCTCTCGCACTTCCCGTCGGCAACGCTGTCGCCGCGGCGAACCGCTCGACGACGGCCAAGGTGACGCCGAAGAAGAAGGTCGTCACGCTGCAGAAGACGGTGACCGGCCCGCAGGCTCAGGCGGACCGGTGGGGATACGTCCAGGTGACGCTCGTCGTGAAGAAGACGACGACGACAGTTGGCGCGAAGAAGACCGTCAAGCGGACGATCACGTCGGTGACGGTGCCTGTCTACCCGAACCACACCGACCGGTCCGTGTTCATCAACCAGCAGGCCCTGCCGATGCTCGAGCAAGAGGTTCTGTCGGCGCAGTTCACCGGCGGTGTCAGCATGATCTCCGGGGCATCCAACTCGAGCTACGCGTTCATCCAGTCCTTGCAGGCCGCAATGCTGCAGGCACAGAAGGTCTGATGATCGCCACGCTCCCCGGCATCCGCCGCGTCGAGCACATCATGGGCATGCCGATCGTCCTCGACGTGCGTGATGAGCACATCGACGCCGGCGTGCTCGACGGCATGTTCGATTGGCTGCGCTGGGTGGATGCAACGTTCAGCACGTACAAGGACGACAGCGAGATCAGCCGCCTGAATCGCGGTGAGCTTGCGCTCGAGCACACGCACCCGGACGTCGTCTCCGTGCTCGATCGCTGCGAGCAATTGCGCGCCGAGACCGACGGGTATTTCGACGTACACGCCGCCGCCTCGGACCTCGTCGATCCGTCGGGACTCGTCAAAGGCTGGGCGGTCGACCGTGCTGCTGCGCTGCTCGACGAGGCAGGGCTACGCAACTACGCCGTGAACGCCGCCGGCGACATGCGTCTGCGGGGCCGCGCAGTTCCGGATCTCTATTGGCGCGTGGGCATCCAGCATCCGCTCGAGCTCGACCAGGTTGCGCGGGTGATCGACACGACCGATCTCGCAATCGCGACGTCGGGCGAGTACGCGCGCGGAGCCCACGTCTTCGATCCGCACACGCACCGGCCGCCCACCGGAATCCTCTCGGTGACGATCACCGGGCCGGATCTGGCGACCGCCGACGCCTATGCCACCGCGGCGTTCGCGATGGGCGCCGAGCGTGCGACGCACTGGACCGCTCGTTTGCGGGGCTACGAGGCGATGACCATCCTGAGCGACGGTCGCGTGCTGTCGACGCCCGGTTTCGGCGGTTCGGTCTAGTTTCCGACTCCGAGCGAACGACCGCCGCGGGCAGTATGCGTCGATGCCCTTCCTGCTGAGCGTTCTCGACCAGTCGCCGATCTCCGAGGGGTCGACGGGCGCCGACGCGCTGCGTAACTCCATCGATCTCGCGCGCTACGCCGAGACGCTCGGCTACGAGCGGTACTGGGTCGCGGAGCATCACGGGACGCCGATGCTCGCAAGCGCGGCGCCGGAGATCCTCATCGCGGAGATCGCCGCCACGACGTCGCGCATCCGCGTCGGCAGCGGCGGCGTGATGCTGCCGCACTACAGCCCGCTCAAAGTGGCCGAGGTCTTCAGCATGCTCGCCGCGCTGCATCCCGGGCGTGTCGATCTCGGCATCGGCCGCGCGCCCGGGACCGACCCGCACACGATGTTCGCGCTGCAGCGCGATCGCCGTCAGGCCGCGCCGGACGACTTTCCCGAGCAACTCGCGGAGCTGCTGGCGCTGCTCGAGGACGACCTGCCGCCGGATCACCCGTTCGCGCGTCTCGCCTCGCTCCCCGGTGGCCTGGAGCGACCGGAGGTCTGGCTGCTCGGCTCGTCGCCGCAGAGCGCAATCTGGGCGGCCGAGCTCGGCCTTCCCTACTCGTTCGCCGACTTCATCAATCCGAAGGGCTCCGAGCTTGCGCAGCTCTACCGCGAACGCTTCCAGCCGTCGGCGCGCCGGGACGCGCCGTGGGTGGCGGCTGCGGTCTCGACGATCTGCGCAGAGACCGACGAGGAGGCGGAGCGTCTGGCGGCGAGCGCACGGATGGCCATTGCGTTCCTGCACTCGGGCCGCCTGATCGCGGTGCCGCCGGTGGAGCAGGCGCTCGCGTTCTTTGCCGAGAACCGGGTGCCGCCGACGGGGCGTCGTGCAGTCGTCGGCGCTCCCGGGACCGTGCGGGCGGGGCTCGAGGCGGTCGCCCACGAGTACGGCGCCGACGAGCTGATGCTCGTGTCGATCACGCACGACCATGCAGCACGACGACGCTCGTACGAGCTCGCCGCCCAGGCGTTCTGACCGGTCTCCGCCCCGGCATCCCTCGGTCGAGGGCGGGCATGTTCGGCAAATACCGACTACCGTTGTGATGGCGGTTCTCTTCCTACGATCGGCATCGAGCATGGCGCCTCCAAAACTCTTCCTACGCTTCGCGCTCGTTTCCGGCCTCGCGCTCATCGCCGCGGTCGGGCTCGCGCTGCTCCTTGCGCGCGGGAATGTGAACGATCGAGCGCGTACCACCGCGGTGGGCGATGCGACCGCGGTGGCCAAGCAGTTCGCGAGCGACGACCTGTCCCGGAGCGCGTTCCGGTGGCCGCGGCCGTCGGGATCTGCAGGCAGTGATCTGTCGTCCTTCCTCGACATCTTCTTCACGCCGACCACCGCCGCGCACGACCCGGCGCGCGTCGTCTTGTATTCGCCGCAGGGGATCGTCACGTATGCGACCGACCACCGGCTGATCGGCACGCACGCCGACGACCCGTCGCGGGTCAGCGCCGCCCTGGAGCACTCGCAATACAAGGTCGCGCACAACGTGCAGTACGCCTTCGTCCCGGGGAGGTCGGACTACGGGCCGCAGACGGCGCGTGGAGTGATTCGGCTCGAGCGGAACTACGCGCCGATCGCCTCCGAGATCAACCACGACTTCCTCACTCAGGCGATGACGATCGCGCTCGCGCTCGTCGCGCTGTACCTCGCGATGCTGCCGATCATGCGGCGCGTGACGCGCAGCCTTCGCCGAAGCTACGTCGAGCGGGCCGAGCTTGCGGCGATCGTCGACTACTCGAACGACGCGATCATCGCCCTGTCATCCGACGGCACGATCATTTCGTGGAACGCCGGCGCGGAGACCGTGTACGGCTGGCGTGCCGATGAGGTCGTCGGCGGGCCGATCACCCTGCTGCTTTCCGAGCCGAGTGAGCCCGCGGACGCGTCGGAGCGCGACCTCGGTCGCACGACGCACGTGAGGAAGGACGGGACGCACGTTCCGGTGTCGGTGACGATGTCGCCGATCCGCGACGCAAAAGGCGACCTCGTCGGCTCGTCGATCACCGCCCGCGACGTGTCGGAGCTCGAGCGGCTCGACCGTGAGCTGCGCGAGGCGCACAGACAGGAAGCGGTCGGCCGTCTCGCCGGCGGGATCGCGCGCGACTTCGGCGAGGTGCTGGGCGAGATCGACAGCGCCGCCGCAAGCCTGCTGGTCGATCCCTCGTCGAGGCGAGATCTCGACAGGATCCGCGCGGCGACCGCGCGCGGCTCCTCGCTGGCCGAGCAACTGCTCGCCGTCGGGGGTGCACAGGACGCGCAGCCGGAGGTGATCGATCTCAACGAAGCGATCAAGCACGCAGAGCCCAGGCTCATCGAGTTGGCCGGGTCGCGCATCACCGTGACCGCGTTGCTCGAAGACGACCTCGGGCCGGTGTTCGCCGACCGGGAGCAGATCGAGCAGTTGATCTTCAATCTCGGCGCCAATGCCCGCGCCTCGATGCCGGCGGGCGGGGCGATCACGGTCGAGACGGCGAATGTCGACTTCTCTCGACGCGAGCGCGGCGCCGACCAGGAGCCGGGTCACTACGTCATGTTCGCCGTGTCCGACACCGGCACGGCGATCGCGCGGGAGGCGCAGGAGCGCCCCGGCGAGCCGTACTTCCGGCGCAGCAACGGCGGAGAGCGCATGGCGCTCGGGCTCGCCGCGGTGTGCGGGATCGTCAAGCAGAGCGGCGGCACCATGGGCGTCGAGAGCCGGCCCGAGGGCGGCACCGTGATCCGAATCTATCTCCCGCGCTTCGGTGCGGAGCAGCGCGAAGCCGAGCGCGAGCACGCGCCTGCCTAGACCGACGCCTCGGGCTGGAGAACGCCGAGCGGGATCTGTCGGCTGGTTCGCCGCTCGTATTCGAGGTAGCCGGGCGCGATCGTCGTGAGCGTCGCCCAAAGCCGTTCTCGCTCGTCGGGAGTCGCCGCGCGCGCGACGACCGTGCGGCGCGAACGCCCGATCTCGACCGTCGCCTGAGGATCGTTCTGCAGGTTGAGCCACCAGTCGGGGAACCAGTCCATGCCGCCGTTCGACGCGACGACGACAAGGTCGTCGCCGTCGGTCAGGTAGCACAGCGGCGTGGTTCGCGACACGCCCGACTTCCGGCCCGTCGTCGTCAGGAGGAGGATCGGGAGGTTCCAGACGCGGCCCACTCCGCGGCCTCCGCCTGCGCGATAGAGCGCGCGGTGGATTGCGCTCATGCGCCTCAAGCCGGTGCGGAAGAAGCGCTTTCGGAGATCCATCATCG
>Ga0265319_1000968_pt1 | contig 18056 bp, 9 predicted proteins | sample 4824metaG_FD_192443 | JGI IMG/M metagenome (GOLD analysis project Ga0265319, IMG submission 192443) | Rhizosphere microbial communities from Carex aquatilis grown in University of Washington, Seatle, WA, United States - 4-8-24 metaG | ecosystem: Host-associated > Plants > Roots > Rhizosphere >...
ACGACCCCGATGATGTGCTCCAAGCTCCTGCATCAGGAGAAGGGCCACGGGAGGCTGTACGTTGCGAGCGAGAACGCGTTCAAGTGGATCCTCGGCGTCTATGAGCGCAGCCTGGCCTGGGTCCTCGGGCATTCCATACTGGTACTCCTGATCGCGATCGGGACCCTCGGGCTCAACGTGCTGCTCTATGTCGTCATCCCGAAGGACTTCTTCCCCCAGCAGGACACGGGGCGCATGAACGGGAGCATCATCGCCGACCAGGACACCTCCTTCCAGTCGATGCAGCAGAAGATCAAGACCCTCGTCGGGATCGTGAAGTCCGACCGCGCCGTCTCGACGGTGATCGGGTTCAGCGGGGGAGGCGGGGGCACGACGACGAACACGGGCCGGGTCTTCATCGCGCTGAAGCCGGTGGGGGAGAGGCAGTCCACGGCGGACCAGATCATAGCCCGGCTGCGCCCCAAGCTCGGGGCGGTGCCCGGGGCGACGCTTGTCCTGCAGGCGGTCCAGGACGTTAGGCTAAGCGGCCGCCAGAGCGCGGCCCAATACCAGTACACGATCCAGAGCGACAACCTGACGGACCTGAATGTATGGGGGCCGAAGCTCCTGAAGACCATGAGGGGGATTCGCCAGCTGACCGATGTCACGAGCGACGCGCAGAACAACGGGCTAGCCGCGAACCTCGAGATAGACCGGCCGACGGCCGCCCGACTGGGCATCACGCCGAAGGCGATCGACAACGTGCTCTACGACGCCTTCGGGGAGCGCGAGATCGCCACGACTTTCACGCCGATCAACCAGTACTTCGTCGTGATGGAGGTCGACCCGAAGTTCTGGCAGAATCCCGGCGGGCTTAAGGACGTCTACGTGGCCTCATCGGGCGGGGGCATGGTTCCCCTCGCCGCGTTCACAAGGTTCCGCGCGGAGACGGCCCCTCTCTCGGTCAACCACTCGGGCGTCTTCCCGTCCGTCACGATATCATTCAACCTTGCGGCGGGCGTGGCCCTGGGCGACGCGGTCACACTGATCGACCAGGCCGAGCGGAAGGCCGGGATGCCCACGACGATCACCGGTTCCTACAGCGGTACGGCTCAGGCGTTCAAGGACTCCATCGCGAACGAGCTCTGGCTGATCCTCGCGGCGGTCTGCGCGGTCTACATTGTCCTTGGCATCCTCTACGAGAGCTACATCCATCCGATCACGATCCTGTCGACGCTTCCCTCGGCGGGCGTGGGGGCGCTCCTCGCCCTGCTCGTCACGCACACCTCGCTCACCGTCATCGCCCTTGTCGGCATCCTCCTGCTGATCGGCATCGTCAAGAAGAACGCCATCATGATGATCGACTTCGCCATCGCGGTGGAGCGCCGCGACCACAAGACGCCGAAGGACGCCGTGTTTGAGGCCTGCCTCCTGCGCTTCCGCCCAATCATGATGACCACGATGGCGGCGATGCTCGGCGGTTTTCCCCTTGCGATAGGCACCGGCATGGGCGCCGAGCTGCGGCGTCCCCTGGGGATCACTATAGTCGGGGGCCTCATGGTGAGCCAGGTCCTGACCCTCTACACCACGCCGGTCATCTACCTCTACATGGACCGGCTGAACACCTGGATCGCCAAGTTTGGCTTCTCGACGCCGCAGGAGGAGCTGGAGGCCGCGCAGACACCGGAGACCGCGACATCATGAGAACCCGCTTAAGAGCTCGCACCCTCGTCACCTGCGCCGCCGGCATCGCTCTGGCGGGCTGCAACCTTGCGCCCCACTACGAGGCGCCGAAGACCGACGCCTCGGGCGGCTTCAAGGAGGCGGTGCCGAGCACCTCGGGAGGCGCCCAGGGCTGGAAGCTTGCCGAGCCGAACGACACCGTGCTCCGGGGCAACTGGTGGGAGCTCTACCACGACAGCCAGCTGAACTCCCTTGAGGAGCGCGTGGCCATCTCCAACCAGACGGTGATCGCCGCCGAGGCCAACTACCGCGCCGCCCGGGCCCTGGTCGGCGAGGCGCAGGCCAGCCTCATGCCCGCCGTGAGCGCGGCGCCCTCGGTCATCCGCTCCCGCTCCAGCGCGTCGGGCTCCTCGGGAAACGGGGGTACCTCGACCGGCGCCGTGGGATCCACCGGCACGACGACCACGTCCGGGGGCGGAAACGGCACGGGTCCGAGGACGGAATACACCCTGCCTCTCGAGGCGTCCTACGAGCTTGACCTCTGGGGAAGCGTACGAAACACGGTGGCCCAGAGCCGGTATGCCGCGCAGGCGAGCGCCGCAAACGTGGAGGCGGCGATCCTGAGCACGCGAAGCGCGCTGGCCCAGGACTACTATGCGCTCAGGGCCGCCGACGAGCAGAGGCGGATCCTCGACACGACGCTCGCCGACTACGAGGCCAGCTTCCATCTCGTGCGCACGCTCTACAACAACGGGCTCGCCTCGGAGGAGGACATGGCGGAGGCCGACACGCAGCTGGCCAGCGCGGAGGCCAGCGCAACCGACCTCGGCATCGCCCGGGCGCAGCTCGAGCACGCCATCGCCGTCCTGATCGGCGTGGCCCCCGCGAAGTTTTCCATCCCCTACCAGAAGTTCAGCCCGTCGCTGCCGGAGATCCCGGTGGTCCTCCCGGCGGACCTGCTCGAGCGCCGGCCGGACGTGGCCGCGGCGGAGAGGCAGGTCGCCGCCGCAAATGCGGGCATTGGCATCGCCCGGGCGGCGTATTTCCCGAACCTGACGATCAGCGCCGATGCGGGCTTTGAGTCGACCAGCCTCTCCAAGCTCCTCGACTGGCCCAACCGGTTCTGGTCCATCGGGCCCACCCTCGTGCAGCCCCTCTTCGACGGCGGCCTTCGCCGGTCCGAGAACGCGCAGGCCCGTGCGCAATATGACGCCACGGTCGCCAACTACCGCCAGACCGTGCTGGCCGCCTTCCAGTCGGTGGAGGACAACCTCGCTAGCCTGAGGATCCTCTCGAAGGAAGTCAGCCAGCAGCACAGGGCCGCCGTGGCGGCCCAGCACGCGGTGCAGCTCTCGGTTATTCGCTACCAGAACGGCGTGGACAGCTACGTCAACGTCATCACGGCACAGAACACATTCCTCGCCAACCGGCTGGCCGAGCTTCAGGTCCAGCTTCGCCAGATCACCTCGACCATCGCCCTCGTGGGCAATCTCGGGGGAGGGTGGGACCGTTCCCAGTGGCGCGAGACCGAGAGGACGGCACTGCACCCGCCGGATTCTGGCGGGGCCGCTGTCCCTCCGCCCGAAAATTCGGGCCCGGGCGTGGCTAACCCTCCCGCGCTCCCGGAATCGGTGAGGAGCCCCGAGGACATCCTCAAGCAGAACGAGGAGGATATGTCGCCCGGGTCGGGGCCCTGACGTCTGGGCCCCCGACCCGCGGGTGAGGGGGGTATATACCTTAGGCGGCCTGACCGGATAGTGGCTCCCGGGCGGCACCCCTTTCCGGATTTTGCGGTCAATGGGGGAATTCCACCATGAGCGACGCAAAATCCACCGGCCACGAAAAGACGAAGAGTCCCGCGCTATTCCTCGGACTCATCGCGACTTGCGTCGTCCTTGCCATTGTCGCGCTGGTTCTCTGTGTGAAAATCCGCGGCGTTGATGCCAAGCTTGCCGACTCTCAGAAGCAGCTCGCGCAGGCCAAGTCCGACGGCTCCCAGGCGCAGGCCGAGCTCGACAAGGCCAAGAGCACAGCAGCAGACCTGCAGGTCCAGCTGACCGCGGCCAAGGCCAAGGAGGACGACCTGCAGGCGCAGCTCGACCTGTCCAAGGATGCGGCAAAGCAGCTTCAGGACAAGCTGGACAAGGCCAAGGCACAGGCCGTGGAACAGCAGGCCGAGCTCGACAAGGCCAAGGCGCAGGTGGCCGACTTGCAGGCGCAGGTCAACCAGGCCACCGCCGGATCGGTCCAGCTTCTGTCACAGCTCGATCAGGCTAAGATCCAGTCGATGGACCTGCAGGCCCGCCTCCAGAAAGCGGAGAGCGACCTCACGCAGCTTCAGCCGATGCTCCTCAAGGTTCGGCACATGCCGGTGACGACGTCCCTGGAAAAGGCGCACTGGGGCGAGGGCTTCACGCTGCATGTCACCAACCTCTCCCAGCAGCCGATCACCGTTAACATCACGATCAACGGTCCCGGGGGAACGCGCAGGCAGTCCAACGTGATCGGAGCCGGCGCCACCCTGAACGTCGACAAGCTCTTGGCCGGCAACCAGGTCGCAATCGCGAGCGATGGCTGCGACCCGGTGGACGTCGACGTGAAGTGACGGGGCTTCCGCGCCCCTAGGCGGGACGGCGCGCCCCACGCCCCTTGCCCCGTGTCCTGAGGCGCCTTGACCGCGGCGGTTCGCCGCGTTCCCGGCGTTTTAGGTTGAGCGGGCGACCCGGGGCCGCGAGAAAGCCGTCAACGCCACGATGACGAGCCCCTCGCAAGACGACGCGGTCGAGCTGCAGGAAGCGCCCGAGCCGGGTCCCTACGACCCCACCTCGTTCGACAGCCCGTGGGTCAAGGCGGTCGCACCGCCCGTGGTCGCCGGGATGGCGATCCTGTTCCAGATGAGCCCCCTGGGGTTCCTCCTCGAGGGATTCCACACGTGGGTGCATGAATTCGGGCACTCCAGCGTGGCCTGGATGATGGGCCGGCGTGCGCTCCCGCTTCCCTTTGGCTGGAGCAACATCGAGCAGGACAGGTCGGCCCTGGTGTACGTGGGCGTTCCGGTCCTCCTCGGCATCCTCGCGGTCGCGGGCTGGCGGGAGAGGAAGGCCTGGCCGATGCTCCTCGCCGCGATCCTCCTCGCGGCGCAGACCCTCATGACCTGGAGACTGGGCGACGACCGGGGCCACATGTGGATGATCTTCGCGGGCGTGGGCGGCGAATTCTACCTCTCGGCGGCCATGATGGCGCTCTTCTACTTCGAGTTCCCGGAAAAGTTCAGGTGGGGGGGCTGCCGCTACGTCTTCCTTTTCATCGGGTCCGGCGTCTTCTACCAGAGCTTCGCTTTCTGGAGGCTGGTGAAGCGCGGCCTCGAGGGGATTCCCTACGGCTCGATGATCAACGGCGAGGATGACGGCGGCGGCGACATGAACATCCTGAGGGACGACTACCAGTGGACCCAGCACCAGATCATCTACACCTACAATCACCTTGCGGATGCCTGCATTGTTGCCCTCTTGGTGGTCTATGCCGTGTTCAACCTCCGGATCGACCGGATCTTCGACCGGTTCCTGGCCCGGTGCCTGGCGGCCTAGTTCCAAACCCATTCCATCCCACCTGTGCACGTCGTAAAATCCACCGCCGGACTCGCGAAAGTCGACGCCTACAGTGAGCTCGGAACGCAGCTGGCCGGCTTGTTCGCCGGGGAGCGAAGCGGGATGGCCAATGCGGCCAACATGGCCGCGGCCCTCTATCACGCGCTTCCGGGCCTCAACTGGGCGGGATTCTATTTCCTTCAGGGAGGCGAACTCGTTCTCGGGCCGTTCCAGGGAAAGGTCGCCTGCATCCGGATTGCCGTGGGCCGCGGCGTATGCGGCACGGCGGCCGAGCGGCGCGAGACGGTCATCGTCGAGGATGTGGAGCAGTTCCCCGGGCACATCGCCTGTGACGCCGCGTCCCGGTCCGAGATTGTCGTGCCCCTGGTCCAAGAGGGACGCCTCCTGGGTGTCCTGGACCTCGACAGTCCCAATCTCTCCCGGTTTGACCGGGAGGACGGGGCCGGCCTTGAGGCTGCGGTGCGGCTGCTCCTCGCATCCTCGGACATGAGCCGGCTGTCCGACTAGGGTTTTGTCGCGCGCTGGCTGAAGCGCGCCATGTGGCGGAACGGGCCCACGATGGGGCCGCTAGCGGATTTTCAATTGTGGGTTGTCATGTTGTTCGGGCGGCGAGTGCTGCCCGGGTTTCCCACCAGGGAAATGATCCCAATCCCTACACACCATGAACCTAACGTTCCGATCAACCTTTCGTTGGCTGCCCCTCGCGTGCGCCGCTTTCCTGTCGGGGCACCCACAGTGCTGGGCGCAGAGCCTCACGATCACGACGCTCGCGGGGAGCTCCAATGGATACTCCGGGACCACGGACGGAGTAGGGACCGCAGCCCGATTTTATCTCCCGAATGGACTCGCGACCGACGCCGCAGGAAACGTGTACGTCGCGGATACCTCCAATGAAACCATCAGAAAGATTACGCCGGCGGGCACAGTGACCACACTGGCCGGGACTGCGGGGCTCCAGGGAGGCATTGACGGAACGGGCGCGGCGGTCCGATTCAACTATCCCACCGGCACGGCGGTGGATTCAGCGGGAAATGTCTATGTGGCCGATTCGGACAACGACGCGATCCGGGTCATCGCCCCGAACGGAGCCGTCTCGACCTTCGCGGGATATATAGGCGCACAGGGGACTGCGGACGGGGTGGGCACGAATGCCCGTTTCACGAGCCTCTATGGGATCACAATCGACGCCCAGGGAAACCTTTACGTGTCAGATAACAATATGATCCGCAAGATTGCCCCTGACCGAACCGTGACAACACTTGCGGGCCAGCCGGGCGCGAATGGAGATATTGACGGCACGGGAAGCGGCGCGCAGTTCTCGCTCCCGGCGGGCGTCGCCGTGGATACCAAGGGCAATATCTATGTTGCAGACAAGGGTGACGACACGATCAGAAAGGTAACGCAGGCGGGCGTCGTGACGACAGTCGCGGGACAGGCCTATTATATCGGCGAAGTCGATGGCGGCGTGGGTACGGCTCGTTTCAATTCCCCCACTGGCATCGCTGTTGATGGGAGTGGAGACATATTTGTGGCCGACCGGAACAGCAGTGTGATCCGGGAGATATCACCCTCGGGCACCGTCGTAACTCTGGCCGGCAGTGCCTACAATTTTGGGACGGCCGATGCAACGGGATCCTCAGCGCGTTTCAGCGACCCGTGTGGACTAGCAGTCGACTTCCTTGGAAACCTCTACGTCGCAGACACGAACAACAGCTCGATCCGTAAGGGCGTTGCCAGCGGTGCGCCCACGATCGGCACCCCGCCCGCCGCACAGTCCGCGGGTGCAGGGACGCCCGTCACGTTCAGCGTCGGGGCCAGCAGCGTGACAACGCCAACCTACCAGTGGAGTGTGAACGGCGTCCCCGTAGCCGGTGCGACATCGACGACGTTCACCACGGAGCCGGTCCAGCTCTCGGACGCAGGCATCTACTCGGTCGCTGTCTCCAACGGCGCGGGAACAACGGTAAGCTCGGCATCCCTGAGCGTCACGTTCGCCCACGATCCGACGTTCTCTTTCGCGAACTGGACTTCCTCCTCGCCGCTGCCGGGCGGGTCGCCATATGTCGCCGTCGCCTACGACGGGAGCCAGTTCGTGGCCGTGGGCATGGATGGAACGGTGTACTCCTCCGCGGACGGCGCCGGATGGACGCCGTCCGCAAGCAACGGCCCTCCCGGGCAGACATGGGGGGAACTCAACAGCATCATAAATATTCCGGGCAAGAACATGCTGGTCGCCGCAGGCAACGGCGGGGCAATAGTCACCATCTCGAGCGCCACCCATAACGGCACGCTTCACGCCTCCGGATCGACGGCAATCCTGACGGGCATCGCGGCGGGCAACGGCTCGCTGGTGGCCGTCGGCTACGGCGGCGCTGCCCTCCTTTCGGATCTCACCGCCTCCGCGTGGGCGGCCACGACCAGCGGCGTCACCCAAAACCTGAACGCCGTCGCCTTCGGCAATGGCCGTTTTGTGGCGGTCGGCCTTGGCGGGACCGTGGCCACATCGACCGACGGGACGAAGTGGACGGCGGGGCAGCTGGGCTCCTCCGCCAACCTCTACGGCGTGGCCTACGGCCCGCATGGGTTTGTCGCCGTGGGGGAGAACGGGGACATCTTCATCTCGCCGGACGGCACGAGCTGGTTTCCGCAGGATTCCCCCACGACAAACCTCCTCGTCCACGTCGGCGTCGGCGACGGCGAGCTGGTCGCCGTCGGCTTCTCGGGGACGGTGATCGCCTCCGCGGACGGCGGGTTCACCTGGGCCGTCGAGAGCTCGGGGACGGGCCAGCGTCTTGACGGGGTGGCCTTCGGCACGAATTCCTTCATCCTGACGGGCTCCGGGGGGGTCGTCGTCGCGTCGGACGCCGCTGATACCAGCCGGATCGTCAACCTCTCGGCGAGGTCGTCGATCACGGGCCAGACCGACATCCTGATCGCCGGCTTCGTGATCGGCGGCACGGGCTCAAAGCAGGTCCTCATGCGCGGCATCGGTCCCACACTGAGCCAGTTCGGTGTCTCAAACGCCCTGGCCCAACCGGTCCTGTCACTCTACAACGGCGCAACCCTTGCAGCCTCCAACCTTGCGTGGGGCGGCGGATCCACCCTTTCGCAGGCGTTCACACAAGTGGGGGCCTTTCCCCTTGCAGCAAACTCCGCGGATGCGGCAATCCTGACGCCACTCACCGCGGGCCCCTATACGGTCCAGCTCGCGGGGTCCGGTGGCTCAAGCGGGGTCGGACTTGCGGAGCTCTACGATGCGGACTCCGGGGCGCCCACGTCGCGGATGATCAACATCTCGGCCAGGGCCGCGGTGGGAACGGGCGGAAACATACTTATCGCGGGTTTCGCGATATCCGGGAACACGCCGATGACCGTGCTGATCCGCGGGGTGGGGCCGTCACTCGCCCCGTTCGGGATCAGCTCGCCGATCGCGACGCCGCAACTTGTCCTCTATGATTCCAACAACGATGTTCTCCAGTCAAACGGAGGCTGGGGCGACAGCCCTGCGCTCGCCGCGACCTCCGCCCAGGTCGGGGCATTCAAGCTTCTCGCCGGATCGGCCGACGCGGCAATGATCGTGACTCTGCCGCCCGGGGAGTACACGGCGGAGATGAGCGGCCTAAACGGCACGACGGGACTGGGGCTCGAGGAGATTTACGAGGTTCCGTGAGTCGTGCGCCGATTGTCCGCGGCTAACGATTCGGGCGGATTTCTAGGCAAAGCTGCGAACCGAGTCCCGAAGCAGGGGCCCGCAAACCTCGGCGAGGCGGGCCAGAGTGAAAGGCTTTGCTATCACGGGAACGTTCCACTTCGCGATCTCGACCGTGAGGTCCTTCTCTCCGGGATGGCCCGTGACGAAAACGAATTTCTTTGAGAGCTCGGGGTTGAGCTCGCGCAGGCGAAGGTAGAGCTCCGTGCCGCTCATGACAGGCATGCGGATGTCCGCCAAAACCAGGTCGAATTGCCCGTGTTTCAATGCCTCGAGCGCCTCGAGGCCGTTTGCCGAAACCTCGACCCTGCATCCGAACCTGGAGGACAGGATCTCCTGCAGCAGCCGGCGGAGCACAATCTCGTCCTCCGCAACCAGCACGCGCACCCCGGCCTGGACCGACGGAAGGAGGAATGCCGAGGAGGGCTTTGCGAGGTCCGTAAGCAACGCGACCATGGGCTCGACGGCGAGCGTCACCGTGAATCGAGTCCCGACTCCCAGTTCGCTTTCAACCCTGATGTCCCCCCCGTGTTGGCGCATGACGCCGAAGCAGACGCTGAGCCCGAGGCCCGTGCCCCGCTCCGGGCCCTTGGTCGTGAAGAACGGGTCAAAGATTCGATTCAGGTTCTCGCGCTCGATCCCGCAGCCGTTGTCGGACACGATCAGCTCAGCCGAAGGCCCGTTGGCGCGGACCTCGACCGTCAGCGCGGGGTTGGCCCTTTTCTCCAAGGCATGGAGCGCATTTATCACCAGGTTCAGAGCAACCTGCTTTAGTTGTCCGACATCCCCCATGACGGGAACCGGTGCGGCTGGGATGAGCGTCTTAACGCTGCAGCCCGCTTCGCGAAGCTGGAAGCGAAGGATGGCGAGGGTCTCCTCGGCGATTGACCGGAGATCCACGGGCCGCATGGACTGCGATGTCGGCTTTGAGAGCTCCAGCAGCTGCCTGATGATGCGCGCGGCCTCCTCGACGCTCCGAATGATGAGCCCTATGTGCTCGGAGTCCTTTGCGTTAGCGTCCAGCTGGAGCAGCTCGGAGAACCCCATGATCGGGGCAAGCTTGTTGTTAAGCTCGTGGGCGATGCCGCCCACAAGGGTGTCCAGGAGCGTCTGCTTCTCCTGCCGCAGCAGGTTCCGCTCAAGGGCCCGTTGCTCCGTCACATCGTCGAGGCAGGTGCAGACCTGACCCGTTTCCTTGATCCACCCCATGGAGCAGCGAAAGATCCGTGAGCCGCGGCCCGGGATGTTGAAGGTGAACTCGTGGTTTGCGGGCGCCGCAAGCCCCTGGGCGTGGGACTCAATCAGCATCTGGAACGCCCGCCGCTCGCTTTCGATGACCCACTCGGTGAGCGCCCCTGCGGCGATAGTTGCGTCACCAATGTCGAGGAGCTCGGCCAGGCGGGCATTGTGCTCGTGGATTCCCCCATGCTGGTCGAGCAGGGCGACGCCGAGGGTATGGCTGGCGAAGAGGCCCAGATAGAGGCCGCGCGACTGCCTTTCCGCATTGTTCGCACGGAAAAGATCGAGGTTCTGCTGGCGGAGGGTCTCATGGTGTCTTTTTAGCTCCTCGAGCTGCTCGCTCACGAGCTGGGACTGCAGCTGTGCGAGGTCCTCAATCTTGATGAGCCCCAACAGGCGCTGCTCTCCGTCGACTAGGACGACATCCTCCTTAAAGTTGTCGCCCTTGCGCACCAGTGCGGATCCGAGCACCTGGCGGACCGGCGTGCCCCTCGCGACCATGAGCGGCTGCGCCACCATCGCGGTTTCGATCCCGTCCTTGCTGTAGATGGCGAATCCAAAGCGCGAGCCCATGACGAAGCCCACCTGCCCGCGAGAGCACAACCCCACGACCTTGCCCGCCTTCACAACGGCGAGATACTCGACGGGGGAATTCCTGAACTTGTGTTGGACGTCCTCCAGCTGAGTTCCCACCTCAACCGCCTCGCAGTGATGCACAAGCGACAGCAGGTCTATGGACGCCGTCTCCAGCTCGGTAGGACCAGCCGCAGGGAAATCCTGGGAGACTTCTAAACTCTGGGGAACATCATGGGACGGAGAGCGTGGTGACAGATCGTCCATGGCTGACACCGCGTAGGATGCCGACGGGCCGATGGTCCGCGACCCGGCGGCGTTACGAATCTGTGACGATTGTTCACGGCGGATGAGGTAACGCCCGAAAAACTGCTGTGCCGCAGCGATTCTCGGGCAACATCCGAGGGCCGAATTCGCGGCCCATCTGACTAAAAGTCGCTAACCCCAAAGCGGACACGGGAGGGTCCGGAAGTCCTCTGTGAAGAGAGTCACGTCGTGTGCGGCCGCGCTAACGCCATTGGGTAACCCCTCCCGCGCAGCCAGATTACTACTCGGGCGTGACACGAACGCCACAATGCCGAGCTCATCTTGTTTGAAACGATTTTGGCCGGTGCTCTTCATCGTGCTTGTAAATTTGCCATGAAAACGAACGTCCCCCCCCGCTGGATCGCGATTCTTTCGCTCGTGACAGCTCTCTTCCCCTCCACGTCACGAGCGCAGACATATTCGCTCGGGCCTGTATCCGCGTCATTGTTACAGTCACAGGCCTATACCGTCGTGACGGACGGCGGCCCCGCCTCGTACACGGCCCTCCAGGAGATTCCCGTGAGCCCTTCCCTGGGAGGTCAGAGCACGTGGAATCTCTTCTGCCTCGAGCTGGGGCAGGAGGCGCCCGGCGGCCCCGGAACCCCCAACACCGCGGAGCCCTACACGATCCTTTCCCTTGCGCAGGCCAACAGCGTTCCCACCGCGGGGCAGCAGGGGTCCGCCGAGGCCAGCGCCGGAATTCCCATCACGGGAATTGGCAGCGCCACGGCCGCCAAGCTGGATCTGCTCTACGGATTTGTTTTCGGCACCTCCTATAACAACGCCACGAGTCCCCTGAACATCAACCTGCAGGCGCTCGGCGTGGGGACCATCTCGGATCCGTCCTATGGCAGCGCGGTCTTTCAGCTCGCCACATGGCAGGTGACGGAGACTAACAGCTTCAGCGCGATCGCCTCCTCGGGCGCCTTCACGATCACGAGCCCCCTGAACAATGGTGCGGCCGACCCGGGTCTGCTGACTGACGCGGATGCGCTCTTGACGGCGGTGAGCCACTCGAGCGCCACCCCGATGAATCTCGACGTGCTCCACAGCGACACGTACCAGGACTATATACTGCCCGACCCCAGCGGCGCCTTCATCGCCGTTCCGGAGCCCGGAATCAGCTCCGCCGTCCTTGGCGCGCTGGCGCTGGCCTATGTACTTGGTCGCCGCAGGCCTTTGGCCACGGCCTAACGATGGTGGGAGTCAAATTCATCGACACGCTTCTGCCCGCTCCAGCCTGAGCATTGGCTCCGCGGCGACTTGCCAGCCGCGCGAGGCATTGGGGCGTTCGGGGACCTCGGTCTTGCCAACAACCATGAATAAGCTTCGGTTTGCGCCCTCGATGCGTGACTCGCAACTTCGCACCCCATCCGATGGAATTTCTTCCACGTCGCGGGCAACGGAGATTTCCGTGGCCAGGAGACGGAGGCGAATCGTCCACCTGACTCCGCTTGCTGCGCTTGGCGGCTGCGAGGTCAACTGCCTCCGGGTCGTCCAGGCGCTGGGTGACTGCGACCATCTGGTGGTGGTATTCGGTGCGCAGGGACCCATGACCCGCGCCTGGGAGGCGGCGGGCGCTCGGGTCGAGCACCTGGGTGCCTGGGACACGGGCCTCGGCAATTTTACCGCGGCGCTCGCAAGCTGGGGCAGGGCGCAGCTCGAGCCAGACGCGGTGATGTATTGGAGCTCCAGCCGCGTCTCGGCCATCCTTCGCACCCTCAAACAATGGGATGCCCCATGGACCATCTATCTTGGCAATCCGCTCCCTGGGGGAGTGATCTCCACGGTCCGGCGCGCGTTCGACGAATGGATCCATCCGGCCAAGCCCGACGTTACCATGGTGGCATGCTCCAACCACGTGGCCGCAAGCCACCGTGGGGCCACCTATTTCCGCCGGTTTCCGACCCGCGTGATTTACAACGCGGTGGACCGGGCATTTGACCGGGAGCACATTCATCGGCCGCTGGAACCCCGAAGCGCACCGATCGTAGGCATGGTGGCCCGCCTGGACCGGATAAAGGACCACAAGACGCTGATTCGGGCCATCGCAGCGATCGCGCCGGATCGCCCGGACATAGTGCTTGAGTTCGCGGGCGACGGGCCCCTTAGGGGGGAGTTGGAGGCCGAGGCGCGTAGGCTGCAGGTCGGCGACAAGGTGAGATTCCTGGGATTCAGGCCGGTGGCCCCGCTCCTGCCGAGGTGGGACATCTATGTTCATTCGACGACGGAATCCGAGGGGATGGGAACCGCCGTGGCCGAGGCCATGCTGTCTGGACTTCCTTGCCTCGTCAGCGATCTGGACGTGATGAGGGAGGTCTGCGGGAACGAGGGCGCCGTCTTTGCCGCGGCCGGCGATGCCGAGGGCTTCTCGCGGGGCCTGCTCCGCCTCATTCGGGACCGATCGCTGCGCGAGAAGTTGGGCGCCGCCGCGCGAAGCCGAGCCCGCAACATGTTCACGTCCAACCAGATCGGATCGGCCTATGCGAGGTTGGTCTTTCCTGAATCTCCATTGGGCGCGTCATGATCGGCTCGTAGCCCTGCGGGACAGTCTCGGTGCGATGCACGCGCCAAGACTCTGGGTCGGCGAGCAAGCTGGCGCTATTTCTCCGATGGGGCTGCCCCCTTCAGGGCGTTAGCCAATGCCAAGGCCCTGGGATATTCGGGCTCGTCCCTCGCGTGCTCGAGATAGGTGCCGAGCGGGCCGGCTGCCTCGGCCTCTCGCCCAAGGTGGTGGAGAGCGAGCGCGAGGTACCAGTACGATGAATAGCGGTGCGGATAGCTATGCGTCAGGGCGGCCGCTCGTCGAGCCACTTGCGCCCAGTCCGAGTCGAGATACGCCTGGGTGAGGAGCACGCGTCCCTGGAAGAGGGGATTGCCGACGCCTGACTCCATTCCAAAGACCCATGCGCGCGGAAGGGCTCCCTTGTCGCCGAGCACAAGGGCAAGGTCCAGCGCGGTGTCGCCGGCCGACTCGTCACCCTGCGCCCACGCCTCCAAGACGTCCTCCCGAAGGAGACGCGCTGCCGCCTCGCGCGCCGTCTTTAACTCGGGGCCTTCGCCGAGCAGCTCAAGCGCGGGAAGCGACTGCACAAGGAACCCCGGGCTCAGGAGCTGCGCGGAATCGATCTGGTCAATCGTCTTTCGCAGCGGCTCGGTCTCCCCGGACTGGGTGTAGTATCTAAGGCACGCCCTTTGCTTCACTATCAACGCCCTTGGGTCCTTGAGGTCGAGGAAGGCGGTCTCAAGCGATACCGGTTTCCCAAGGCGGAGGTCGCGGTGGATCTCATAGAGGCGGATCATCATGTAGCACAGCGGCGATGCCGTCGGGTCGCGGTAGCGCGCGAACTCCCGCTCCATTTCCGCGCGCACCGAGGGATCATCCACGTTGAGCGAGGAGAAGAAGAGCACGATCAGCTGTGAGCGGATGTCGTCGTTCGCGGCCGCGTCGAGCCCGGCGTGAATCAGGCTTCCCGCCGCCGGGGCGCTTCCCTCCGGCAGCACCCGGAGCAGCGTGGCCCAGAACTGGAAGTCGTTCCTCTCGAATTTCTTGTCCGCGATCTGTCGAAGGCAGGCTCTGAAGGTTGTCTCGGTTTCGCGGATGGGCTGCTGCGTGTCGAGGCGCAGATTAATGAACTCGAGGGGCAGCGAAGCGGGAACGTCAGGAAATCTCTCAAGCGCGGTGGATGCGAGGGCCTCGTGCACCGGATTTATCGACCTTGCGATCCTGATCTGCCGGGCGAACTCCAATCGCGCGGTGTCGGCGCTGGGCGCCGCCTCGACCGAGAATTTCCAGCCGGAAGCGCCCTTCTCTAGGACGCCAGCCTCCTCAATCGCGCCAATCCTGATGAGAAAGTCGAGGCAGTCTTGAAGCGTGAGCACGCCTGAAGCCGTGAGTTCATGGGCGCTCAGGTCATCGGCAAGACCCAGTATCGCCTTTGGCGAACTGTGGTCCAGTGCAGCCTCGCGATCGAGCCAGCCTAGCCGTGCGCGGAACTCGGGGCTCAGGCTGCTGCAAAGGTCGTTCCCCCTCCACGAGTCGTAATCTGCCCTCCTTCCTTCCCTGGCCAGGACCGTGAGGATCTTCCAAAGGAGCCCGAGTCTGGTCTGAACATCGAACGTCGGGTCATTGATGACCGTTGCGGCGAGCCATTGCATCCTTCCATAGTCGGGCGCCCACCCGACGATCCGGGCGGCAGCCTCCATGAAGGATCTGTTCCGCTCCTCCGGCGACCTGCGGGGATCGCCCGCCGCAAGCAGGAACAGCTTTGCCTGCTCTGCGGGAGCAAAATCCCTGTCCGGGTTTGCGAGCACGTCGTCGAGATTGGCCAGCCTCGGGTCGTCGAGGCCCTTTGGCTCCGCGAAGTCGTACCAGCTGAGGGAGGCGGAACGGATCCATTTCGCGACGGGGGGCGGCGTGGATTCCGCGGCCTTTGGCCGCGAAAGCCTTGCGCGAAGGGCGTCGCGCCCTTGCTCGTCCGCCGCGACGGCCGGATTGTCCATCTCGCGCTGAAGGAGCGTGGCCGAGTCCTCGCCGCGCCCCAGCTTGACATAGAGGTCCGACAGAAGGCCGACCGTCATCGCGCGCTGGACAGTGGAATCCGGGTTGGAGAGGTCCTCCTCGAGGCCCGCGGCGCTTGGCGCCAGGTCGGCCCCAGACGCCAGCGCCGCCAGCGCGCGGACCCTGTGCATCGCCCTCGTCGTTTCGTCGTCCGGCTGCTTTTCCGCGTAGAAGTCGCCCGCCACGCGGAGCACCTCGGCATACTGGTGCACGTCGAGATAGTTCACGGCGAGGCACAGCTTGCGCTCCCTGAGCCCCGCGATCTCGGCCGGGTGTGGGCTTGCGAGCATTCGGATGAGGAATCCGCGGCGGTCGTCCGCGGAGTCGGGCGACGACTTGAAGGCCTCCGAGCAGAGCGACGCGGCCTCCGGGCCGAGCGACGGCTGCCAGCGCGCGGCGCTCATGAGGACCGACAGCTGGCGAAGGTAGGGCGCCTTGTCACCCTCACGGGCCGATTTCCGGATGGCGTCCTCGAGGGCCGCCACGTCGGGGATCTCGGGAACGGCATATTCCGAGATGTCGTTCGGCGCCCCGAGCGCGATTGCGATCTTGGCCCATTCGGCCCACCACGTGCGGCCCGCGTTCCAGCACTCCTCGGCGCGACCTGTGTGAACAAGCGCCTGGAGCTCCCGAAGCTGCGAGGAGCCGGCGAGCTTTTGGGTGACCGCAGGCGGCACCCGCGCAAGCACGAGGAGGAGCCTCTTTGCCTCCTGGTTGTTTCCAAAGGCAAGGTTGATCCATACCGCATGGAGAACGCATTGGGCCCCGGCGGCGTGGCTCTCGGCGAGGACCTCGGCCTGCAAATAGGCCTGGAGGGCCTGCCTGTACTCGCCGGCCGTCTCGAGGCTCTCCCCGAGGATACGGCACGCCGGGGCAAGGTAGTTGGGATTCTGGTTGGGGACGGCGAGGATCTCGGCCAGGAGGGCACGCTGACCGACGAGATCGGCCTTTCTTGCAAGCCTCTCGGCACGAAGGAACTTGCCCTCGGTGAAATAGGGGTTCGCGGCCGGAAACTGGTCGCAGAGATCGAGGAGAAGCGGGCACACGCGCCCGTCGATCCGGCCCGGATGCGTTCGTTCGAGCCAGTCGGCGTAACCCGCGGTTTCCCAGATCCGGCGGTACGAGCTCTCGTCCGCGCCGCGGCTTGCCAGAGCCCGGAGGCTGAGGTCCAGGCACCGCTCGGGGTCGCGTTTGTGCGACGCCAACTCGGTCGCCCGGGCAAATTCGTCCAGGCTTGTGCGGCGATCCGATGGCATCTTCCTGTAGCAGTCGGAGACCGGCTTTGCTCCGAGGATCCCTTCCAGTCGGCGCTGAATCGCCAGCATCGCTGGGCTCGTCCGGCACCTTGCCACGGCTTTCTTAAGATCGTCCCCCGGGGCCGGCACAGCCTTCGAGACCGCATTGGCGAGCGAGTTCAGCCGAGCCGCATCACCCGGCGAATTCCATGTCCGGGCGGCCTCGAGGACGGCGACCAACGCGGACTCCCCCCGGGAGCCGTCTCCGGCAATGTCCTCCATGCGTTGCTCCAGCTCACCCTCGTGGCCGGTGACGACCACGAGCCGGGCGATCTCGGCCTCGATGCCGGGTCCCTGCAGCCTTCCCTGGGAGGCTGCCCCCTGAATCCAGTCGAGCGCCGCCTGGGGCGATTTGACGGCCTGGATTTCGGCCGCCGCCGTCGCCGCCTCGACGCGTCTCTCGGCGAGAAGCGACGGGTCCAGGGCCACGCGCTGAAGGAGAGCCACAGCATCCGAAGTCTGACCCATGTCGGCGAGTACCCGGCCGTCGATGATTTCAGCCCAGCTGTAGGTGTTCCGATTTGTGCGCCCTGAGTTTTCGGCCAGGAGCTTGGCGAGCCGCTCATGGGCGTGTTTCGCGTTGCCGAGGTTCCAATCCAGCGAGGCTAGCCTCGCCGACGCCCTGAATCCCGTCGCACGGTCGCCGGGAAAGTACTCAATGGCGCGCTCAAGGGCCAGACGCCGCAGAGACGGGTCCCCGACCTCGGGATAAAGCCGATCGACAAGCGCGATCTCCTTCTCGCCGGAGCTTTCCCTCGGTAATTCAAACGGCTGGCGGGAATCGGCGGCCCCTTTGGACTGCTGACCGCAAACCTCGCAGCAAAAGGGAGCGCTGGAGGCGCCGAGAGACCACCCGAGAACGAGTATCAACAAGGTCCGGCCGCGCGGCCTTGTGCGAGTCATCTGAACGCTGGGCATTGGGGTCTCCGTAAGTTCATCTCGTCCACTGCGGATGGGTGTCGAGGAATAGTTCGGCGTCCAGCGCGCGCGTCAATTCGTGACGCTCGTATTACGGCCGCGTAACTCAATTGTCACCGAGTTATACCTTGATGGTGAATGTAGGGTGGGATTGCGTTCGACCGGGCCACGACGCGTGCAATTTC
>Ga0265319_1000971_pt1 | contig 18046 bp, 12 predicted proteins | sample 4824metaG_FD_192443 | JGI IMG/M metagenome (GOLD analysis project Ga0265319, IMG submission 192443) | Rhizosphere microbial communities from Carex aquatilis grown in University of Washington, Seatle, WA, United States - 4-8-24 metaG | ecosystem: Host-associated > Plants > Roots > Rhizosphere >...
GCTCCGGCCAGAGACGATGGCAAGTTTGGCTTGGGCCATTTTTTGTTTGATTGAAGCAACCAAGCGGTGGCGCGCCGTGGTTGCCGCAGTTCCACATGTCGTGATATATCCAGTTTCAAGTTTCATCGCCGGGCCCCCTCCCTTCGGCAGGGAGCATGGAGCGTCAAAATTTGGACGTTCCCGACTATTCGCACTATGCCCAGTTCCTTTCTTCCGTTCCACGACAAATTGGCGGCAATTGCCGGAAAATCACGACCACGGCCTGGCGTCCCATCCGCGGAGCCCGATCAAAACGGAGCCCATCTGTGTTCGCCAATCTCAATTTCCGCAACACGGCCCACCCGGATTCCGAGATTTTCTACGGTTCGACGTAATATTTGGTCAATTCGCCGATGAGGTAATCCCTGGCTTCGCGGACGGTGTCGCAGATTTTGAAGAGGCCGATGTCTTCCTCGCTGATGACGCCCCAGTCAATGAAGTGGTCCCAATTGATGAGGGGGCGCCAGAATTCGGAGCCGAACAGGACGACCGGGACGTATTTTTTGGTTTTGCGGGTTTGGATGAGGGTGAGAATTTCGAACAACTCATCGAGGGTGCCGAAGCCGCCGGGGAAGGCGATGAGCGCCTTGGCGAGGTAGAAGAACCAGTATTTGCGCACAAAGAAATAGTGAAATTCGAAGGAGAGTTCCGGGGTGCAGTAGGGATTCATGTTTTGCTCGTGGGGGAGGCTGATGCCGAGGCCAAGGCTGGGGCCGCCAGCTTCGTTTGCCCCGCGATTGGCCGCTTCCATGATACCGGGGCCACCGCCGGTGCAGACCGGAAAGCGCCGGGCGGGGTCCGGGATGGACTGGGACCACTGGGTGAGCTCCTTGGCCAGCTCGCGGGCCTTGTCGTAATAGGGCGCGGAGAGGACGTTTTTGCGGGCGCGGTCGAGCAGGATTTTTTGTTCGCGGCTCATCGCCGGCTTCAGGCGGATTTCCGCCTCCACCGCCGCGAGGTCTTTCTGGGCGTCTTCGGGAGATTTCAAACGGGCCGAGCCAAAAAAGACGAGGGTGTTTTGAATCTGCTGGCGGCGCAGGCGGCCGCCGGGCTCGGTCATTTCGCACATGACGCGGATGAGGCGCCCTTCGGGGCTGCTGAGGAAAGCGGGATTGTCGTAGGCTTTGAGGGGCCAGCCGGAAGGGGGTGCGTCGCTGGGCAGATGAGGGGTATCGGAGGGCATGAAGGGAAAACTCTTTAATGATGAATTGGACAAAAGGCCAAAGGCTGAATGCCAGGGAGGGGGAAGTTGGAATTATGACTAAGTTTGGGGCGTAGTCCATCCTTGGGTTTGGCGGGAAGGTGCGAAAGGTGGACGGATGCCGAACTAAAATTCATATTTAGCGAAATCGCTTTCCAAAGGGAGATGCGCCAAATGGCTTGCCAGGAGGGGGGGAACTGATTGAAATCAAGGACTACCATGGTTTCGCGACATTCATTCAAAGGACTGCTGGCGTTCGCGATGCTGGCCGTTGCGGGGTGCTTTTCTTCCGGGCCGTCGGCGACGGACGATATTAACCGGGGAAACGCCAAGCGCGATGCAGGGGACTTGGATGGTGCCGTTGCCGTTTACAACCAAGTTTTGGAGGCCGATCCCAAAAATGCTCTCGCCATCCTCAACCGCGCCATGGCCGAGGTAAAGCGAGACCTGCGCGACGTCGCGATGGCGGACTACAATCAAGCCATCAGCCTCGATGGCAGCAACTCCCTGGCATTCTACCGGCGCGCCGTGCTCAAGGACCTGCAGGGGGATTTTGACGGCGCGATTGCGGATTATACCAAAGCCCTGTCGCTGACGCCGGCGGACGGAGAAAGCGCGGACAACATCCGGTTCCAACTGGCGCTGACCCTGAGCCGCCTGCACCGCGACCTTGCGCCAGCGGGGCTGGTGGAGGCCGTGGCGAAAGAACCACCGGAAGGATGGTCGAAGAACGTGGGGCGTTTTCTGATTGGGGAAATGACCGAGGAGGCGTTGCTCTATGCGGCCGCAGCTGGCGATGAGAAGACCGTCCCCCTGCGCCAATGTGAAGCCTATTTCTATGCGGGCATGGTCCGCCTGTTGAAAGGTGACAGCCCCGGTGCGCGCGACTTGTTTGGAAAATGCGTCAACACGGGAATTAAGAGTTACGCGGAGTACGATTTGGCCCGCGCGGAAATGACCCGTCTGCCGTAAGCGGGATTCCCGGCCGGGTGCCGGAAAAGTTTGCGACGCGGGAGGATGAGTGATTTTCGGCTTCGTAATTCGTTATTCATCCATCATAGTTTGCCCTTCATGGTTTCGCCCCACCCCGCTGAAGCCCCGGTGCTATCCCGCACCGAGGCGGTCGAATTGCGCAAGGCGGTGCTGTCGGCGTTCATGGGGGCGGCCATTGAGTGGTATGATTTTTTTCTTTACGGCACGGCGGCCGCGCTGGTCATACCACGGCTGTTTTTTCCGGACTCCAGTCCGCAATCCGGGGCCTTGAAGGCGTTTGCCACGTATGCAGTCGGGTTTTTTGCCCGCCCGGTGGGTAGTGTCGTTTTCGGGCATTTGGGGGACAAACTCGGGCGCAAGACCACGCTGGTGTGGACGATGGGGTTGATGGGCGCGGCGACATTTCTCATCGGTTGCCTGCCATCCTATAATTCGGCGGGGATGCTGGCGCCAATTTTGCTGGTACTATTGCGCTTTGGCCAGGGGCTGGCGATTGGTGGCGAATGGGGCGGGGCGGCATTGATGGCGGTCGAACACGGGCACAAAGGGCGCCGCGGATTGCACGGCAGTTGGGCGCAAATTGGCGTGCCCGTGGGGCTGCTGCTGGCGAACGGGGTGTTTGCGCTGGCCGCGTTACCCGGCGAGGATTTTTTGCTGCAGTGGGGCTGGCGGATTTGTTTTTGGTTCGGGCTGGTGCTGACGGGCGTGGGCCTCATTATTCGCAAGCGAGTTTCCGAAACGCCGTTGTTTGAAAAAGCGGCGCGGACGGGCGCGGTGGCGCGGAATCCGCTCCGGGAGGTCTGGAATCAGCAGTGGCGCAAAGTCTTACTCGTCATCGGCGTGCGCTTTGCCGAGAACGCGGGCTTCTTTATCCTGACGGTCTATGCGCTGACCTATGCGCAGACGCATTTATCCACGCCGGGGGTGAATGTGGAACGGATGGTGCAGCATGCGGTGGTGTTGGCCGCGGCGATGGAAGCGCTGATGATTCCCATTTGGGCCGGAGTATCGGACCGCCTGGGCCGAAGGGGTGTGTGCATGTGGGGCAACGGGCTGTTTGCCCTTGGCGTATTTCCATTTTTCGCGGCTCTCAACACGCGCAATGAAGCCTGCATTTGCCTGGCGATGGTGTTGTTGATCGGCGTCATTCACGCGGCGATGTACGCGCCGCAGGCGGCGTTTTTCGCGGAGATGTTTCCCACGCAATTGCGATACAGCGGCGCCTCCCTCGGCTACGGGTTGACCACGCCGCTGGCGGGCGGGATGGCGCCGTTCATCGCGACGTATTTGGTGAAGCTGGATGGCAACCAGCCCTGGCTGGTCGCCGTCTATTTGGCGGTACTGGGCCTGATCTCGCTTTTCGCCGTGTGGATGGCGAAAGAATCGTACCGCGACAGCATTTCCCAGTAAGGCTGCTTACTTCAGGATCTCCTGGAGCGCCGCGACGGTGCGGGCGGTGGCACCTTGGTTGGCGGCCTGCCAGGCCCGGCCCGCAGCGCTCATTTGGGCGCGGCGCGTGGGGTCTTGCAACAGTGCGATCAGGGCAAGGTGGGCGGAGGTGGCGTCGTCCACCCGCCAAGCGGCGCCGGCATCCTCGAGGCTGCGGCAGGCGTCGCGAAAATTGCTCATTCTGGGCCCATAAACGAGCGGAAGGCCGAGGGCCGCCGCCTCGATGGGGGTTTGGCCCTCCGAGTGCGGAGGAAGGCTCTTGCCGATGAAAGCCACGTCGGCAGCCTGCGTCAGCCGGGCGAGTTCGCCGGTTGTATCCCCCAAATAAATGCTCACCGGCAGTGGCGATTGGCGCGCGGCGGAACGCGCGTGCCAGGGGAGCGGCTGTTTTTCCAGCAGCGAAATGATTTCCCCCCGGCGTTCCGCATGTCGCGGCACGAGCAGCAAACGCACATCCAAACCCGAGGCCACGGCCGCCTGCTGCACTTCCAACAACACGGACTCTTCCCCATACCAAGTCGAGGAGCCGAGCAGGACGAGGGGCGAGACCGGTTTTGCGTTTTGCGATTCGAGTTTGACCGGTGAACCAAATCCGAGCTCGTCGCGCAAGGCGGTGCGTTCATTTTCGGTGAGGATGGGAATCTGGGCCGCGGCGTCAAATTTGAGGTTACCGCTCAGGCGTATGCGGCCTGGGTCGGCGCCGAGTTGGATAAACCGCGATTGATCGGATGCACTCGAACACTGGATCTCGCGCAACTGGCCGAGGAGCCAGCGGGCGACGCCGGACACTTTTTGGTAACGGGCGAAGGACCGGTCGGACATGCGGGCGTTGATGAGCGCCACCGGCACCCCGCGCAGTTGCGCTTGATGGAGGTGTTCCGGCCACAACTCGGCCTCCATCAGCAGAACCAGGTCGGGATTGAGCCGCCGCCAGGCGTTGCGGCTGAACGGCCAAAAATCGAGGGGAAAGATTCCCACCTTGAGCACGCTGGCCGCAAATTTCTCGCGCAGAATCTCATAGCCCGTGCTGGTGGTCGTGGTGACAACAACTTCCGTGTTGGGCAGGGCATTGAGACCCGCGAGCAGCGGTCCCAGTGCTTTTGCCTCACCGACGCTGACCGCTTGCAGCCAAATGCGCCTCATGCCCGCCCGTTTGGGCGGCGGGCGGTCAATCAGGCCGAAGCGATGGTGGAAATCGTGGCGGTAACCGCCCCGCCGCCACATCCGGCAGGCGTAATAGGGCAGGAGCACCACCAATACCGGGAGGAAAAGTATGCGGTAAAACCAGATCATGAGTGTCGCGCGGGCCTGCTTTGGGCCAAAATTAGGGGGTTTCCCTTTCTGGGAAGGATTGCCCTCTGGGAGGAAACCATTTACAGCATCGGGTTTTAGGCCAAAACGCAACTCCGGCTTGTATGAAATCCCAACGACTCCCCCTCTCTATCGGCAGCCGGGCATGGTGGCCGGCCCTATGCGCACTTTCTGTGCTGGCGTTTGCCGGTTGCAGCAAGTCGGCGACGACAACGGCGGATGCGCCGTCGGCCCCGGCGGCGCCAAAGGCAACGGCTTCGCCCACCAAAGCGTGGCCCCAGGATAAAAGTGACATCAAGCCGGATCCCACCGCCATCTTTGGCGTACTGCCCAACGGCTTTCGGTATGTCATTGTGCCGAACAAGGAGCCGCCTGGCCGCATGAGCCTGCGTCTGCGCGTGAACGCCGGCTCGTTCATGGAAACCGACCAGCAGCGCGGGCTGGCTCATTTCCTCGAGCACATGGCCTTCAACGGGGGGAAGCATTTTCCGCCGGGGGAAATGGTCGGCTTCTTCCAGCATTTGGGTCTCGCATTTGGGGCCGACACCAACGCCAACACGAGTTACGACCGCACGCTCTACATGTTGGAATTGCCGGACGTGGCCGACAAGACCGTGCGCGATTGTTTGCAGCTATTTCAAGACGATGCCGATGGCCTGCTGCTGCTGCAGACCGAAGTGGACCGCGAGCGCGGCGTCATCCTCTCGGAAAAGCGGGACCGCGACAATGTGGGCTACCGCACCGGGGTGGCGGAAATGGATTTTGCCTTTCCGAACACCTTGTTTTCGCTCCGCCAACCCATTGGCCTGGAGAACATCATCCGCGAATCCGGGCGCGACCGGTTTGCGGACTTTTATAACAAGTGGTACACTCCGGGGCGCATGACGCTCGTCGCCGTCGGTGACATCAAGCCGGACGATCTTTTGCCTTTGATCAAAGAATATTTTGGTGCCATTAAGCCACGGACGGAATCGCCCGACCCTGATTTGGGCAAGTTTGGCTCGCCCGGATTCCAAGCCACCTTTCACCGTGAAGCGGAAGCGCCGGCCATCACGCTGGATTTGGGCACCATTGCGCCCTTCGACCTTGGCCCTGACAGTGTCGCACGCGAGGCCGCGGAATTGAAACTGGAAGCCGCCAATTACATCGTCAGCCGGCGTTTTGAGCGCATTGCGCGCCAGCCCAACGCGCCCATCACCGGCGCTTCGGCCAGCAGTGGTGCGTATTTTGACGCCGTGGAGGCTTCACAGATTGAAGCCGAGTGCCAGCCCGGCCAGTGGCAGGCGGCGCTGAATGTGGCTGAACAGGAATTGCGCCGCGCGCTGGATTATGGATTCACGGCCGCGGAGGTCGCCGAGGCCCGTGCGTCCCTGGTGAATGATTTCGAGCAATCAGCCAAGCAGGCGTCGACGCGCAAATCCGGCGCCATCGCCAGCACCGTGGCCAGTTCCCTGGATGAGAACCAGGTATTTACCAGCCCGGCCCAGGATTTGGAACTGGCCAAGCCGGTGCTCGCCGCCTTGACCCCCGAGCAATGCCAGACCGCGCTCAAAGAGGCTTGGGGCCGCTCGGGCCGGCGGTTGTTTGTCAGCGGCAACCTCGATTTGACGGACGCCGCGGTGGCCGCCGCCTACAACCAGAGCGCCGCCACAAAAATTGACAAACCCACGGACAATGCCGCGGCTGCCTTCGCCTATGCCAGCACCGGCGCGCCGGGCCAAATTGTGGAGAGCAAGGAGGTGGCCGACCTCGGCATCACGCAATTGCGCTTCGCCAATAATGTACGCGTCAATCTCAAGGCGACCGATTTTGAAAAGGATAAAATTCACATTCTCGTGCAATTTGGTGGTGGACGGTTGGATTTGCCGGCCGACAAACCGGCCCTCGCCTTGGCCGCCGACCACGTCTTCACCGAGGGTGGTTTGGGCAAGCACAGCGCCGACGAGTTGGAACAAATTCTGGCTGGCAAGACCGTCGGCGCCGCTTTCTCCACGGGTTTGGATTTTTTTGCCCTTGGCGGCGTCACCAGCCCCGGCGACTTCCGGCTGGAGCTGGAATTGCTCAAGGCGTACATCACCGACCCCGGTTACCGGCCGGAGGCGCTGGCGCTGGCCCGCCGCATGATGCCCATGTTGTTCACCAGTCTGCGCCAGAACGTCGAAGCCGTTCTCGAAAACGAAGTGCCCCGCTTTCTGGCCAGCGATGATTACCGGTTTGGTTTTCCCTCCCAAGCCCAAGCCGAGGCATTGACCATGGACGACCTGCGCGCGTGGCTCAACCCGATTTTAAAAGACAGTTACCTGGAGATTTCCATTGTCGGGGATTTTGACCCAGCCGCCATGAAGACCGCACTGGCCGCGACGTTTGGAACCTTGCCCGCCCGGGCGGACAAACGGCCCGATTACAGCGCGGTGCAGAATGTCAAATTCCCCGTGGCCGCAGAGGGCACGGTCAAAACCTTTACGGTGCCGTCCGCCATCCCCAAAGCCGAGGCGTTTATTTGCTGGCCGACCTGCGACCAGTCTGACATTCAGCGGGTCCGGATTCTTTCCGTGGTCGCCGAAGTGTTTACGGACCGCCTGCGCGTGCAAGTGCGACAAAAGCTTGGTGCGGCCTACAGCCCCGATGTGGGCAACAGCTCCAGCGATACCTTTCCCGGCTATGGATTCGCGGAAGCCCTCATTACGGTTGATCCAAAATTGACCGCCGAGCTGGCTGACCTTGCCCGCACGATGGGAGACGAACTCGCCAAAAACGGGGTCACCCAGGACGAATTTGACCGCGCCATCACGCCCGTGCGCAAAAGCATCGTCGAATACCGCCGGCAAAATTCCTACTGGCTGGGGCGCGTCTTGGCCGGCTCGCAGGCATTTCCCCAGCGGGCGGAACGCGCCCGCACCCTGGCCACGGCCTATGACGCCATCACGCCGGAGCAAGTCAGCGCCGCAGCCAAGGAATTTTTTGGCGCCGAGCATGCGGTGCGCGTGCTTGTTGTACCTGAAGCGCCGGCCGCCACGGCCACCGCCCAACCCGCGTCGGCCGCCGCCAGCGGCTCCAGCTCGCCATGAAAATCCTTGTCGCCGATGACCACGTGGTCAACCGCCGCCTCCTCCAGGTTTTGCTGGCGTCGGAAGGTTATGAAATTATTGAGGCGCGGAACGGGGTCGAGGCGCTGGACTTGCTGAAAGAAGCCACGGAACCGGTGGTGGGATTGATTGACTGGCAGATGCCGCTATTGGAAGGGCCCGAGGTATGCCGCCAGGCCCGCTTGTTGACGGACCTGCCGCCCATGTTTCTACTGCTGCTCACCATTCGCGACAGCAAGGAAGACATCGTCACCGGCCTCAAGGCGGGCGCGAACGACTATATCATCAAACCGTACCATAAGGACGAATTGCTCGCCCGGGTGAAAATTGGCGTCCAGATGGTTGAGCTCCAGCAGAGCCTGCAGGCGCGCGTGCGGGAGCTGGGTGATGCGCTGGCGCGCGTCAACACGCTCAGCGGGCTCCTGCCGATCTGTCAGTTTTGTAAAAAGATCCGCAATGACCGCGACTATTGGCAGCAGGTCGAGGAATACCTCGCCCGGTATTCGGATATCAAATTCAGCCACAGTATTTGCCCGGATTGTTTCCAGGTTCACGTGCAGCCGCAGTTGGAGGAGATGAAGCGCGGGTAGGGTGGCCGTGGTTTTTTTACCATGAAAATCGCCATTGTTGGTTCCGGGGCCGTCGGCGGCTATTATGGCGCACGGCTGGCCCGGGCAGGCGACGAAGTTCATTTTCTTCTCCGGGCGGATTATGCGGCCGTGCGCGACCGGGGCTGGCGCATCACGGACCACGAAGGCGTCTGGACGCTGCACCCGGCGCAGGCGCACGACCGGGCGGAGACAATTGGTCCTTGCGATGGCGTCATCATCGCCGCCAAATCCACGGCGAACCCGTCGCTGCCGCCGCTCGTGCGCCCGTTGCTCAAGGAGCAAACGTTCGTGCTGACCTTGCAGAACGGCCTCGGCAATGTGGAATTTCATGCAGGTTACGCCGGCGCGGAGCGCGTGTTGGGCGGCCTGGCGTTTGTCTGCATCAACCGGGTGGCGCCGGGTGTGATTGAAAAGTACATTCCCGGCAGCGTGCGCCTGGGCGAGGCTTTTGGCCCGGCCCGTGCGCGCACCTCCGATCTGGCAACCCGCCTGGTTCGGGCTGGCGTGGAATGCGCGGCGGTGGACTCGCTGGCGGACGCCTTGTGGCGCAAGCTGGTGTGGAACGTGCCGTTCAACGGTCTGACCATTGCGGCCGGCGGGGTGACGACCGATGCCATCCTCGCCCGGCCCGAATGGCGGACGCGGGCGTGGGAGTTGATGCTTGAAGTTCGTGCCGGTGCGGCGGCTCTGGGCCTCAACATTTCGGAAGCCTTTTTACAGCGCCAAATGGAGGCCACCCCACCGATGGGGGCATACAAGCCCTCAAGCTTGGTGGACTATCAGGCCGGCCGCGAAGTCGAGGTCGAGGCGATTTGGGGTGAGCCCGCCCGCCGTGCGCGCGCCGCCGGTGTCGTGCTGCCCCGCCTTGAAGAATTGTATGAAACGCTCAAGAAAAAGTGCGCTGGTGCTTAGTATTATAGTGTTTGGAAATCCGCCCCACGAACCGCGTCGTCCCCAGGCGAAAAGAGCGGCCCGCTTGCGCAAGGCTTGGCGGCACGTTCACTTGGCCAATTCCAAATCGCTCGATTCGTGCACCAGGACCGGGCCTTGTGCGCTGTGCTGAATCTCATATCCGGTCGTCGTCAGATGCCCGCCATTGGCGGTGAGCCGGAGAGTTTCAGTCTCGCCAAAGTCGAACAGGGCCTCGGTGGTGTCCGTTACCGACCAGATAAGATTAGCGCCAGCCGTGTGGGCAATGAAATGCTGTCGTTTCCCGCCTTGGGCCGTCTCGGAGACTATGTGGCCGCGTTCGACCCATAAATGGGCGAGGCTGGTGGTGGGCGCGCCATTGATGTGATACGTGATTATGCACGTAAGGACGCGCCCGCCCGGCAGGTCCTCAAAGCGATAAATTAATTCGGTCGGATAATGCAGAATTTTGCCGCTGGCGGTCGAATACCAGGTGCTTTCCCCCCGCCAGGTGCCTACATATTCATTGAGCAGTGCCTCGAGCTGCGCCACCGTTCGGGTTTCCGGCGGCGGAATGTTGGCCACGGACGGCAGCAGGTGCCGGGGCAAAAAAAACTCCACATCCAGTTGTCCGGTCGGTCGGATAATTGCCGCTGGATTGGGCAAATAGCGAAGCAGCAGCGTGGGCAGGTCGTCGGGAGTGGGAACGGACCGCGGCAGGGTCAGATTGTCCGGCGCCGCCGCGCGGAGCGCGAGGGCGGTGGCCAGCAAAATGGCGGGAAAAATGACGGATCGGCGCACGCGGGAAGAAAGGAGAACCAAAAATGAAGTGTGCGGAGTGGAGGGATGAAAACGAAAGGTGAAATTACAATTAAGCAGGTCAAACCATAGACCATAAACTTAAAACCGTAAACCGTAAACAAAAGTTCCCCGGAATGGCCTCCCGGCAGGGCAGCAGAGACTCCGCGCGCCATAAGTTACCATCAGCATTTTACGTCAACTGGCGCCCAGTTCCTGATTCGCCGCACGGGTGAGCGCCGCGAGCAGTGCGGACAGCTCCTCGCGCACCGGGCCCTCGACGAGCAACCGCAATTTCTTTTCGGTGCCGGAATAACGCGCGAGAACCCGTCCGCGCCCGCGCAGCGCTGTTTCCGCCGCGCGCCGGGCTTCGCTGAACAGCGGCAGATCCTCCAGGGGCCGCTTGTGCCGCACCCGGAGGTTGGCGGTGAGTTGCGGCAGCAGCGGCACTTCGCGCCGCAACACGGATAGCGGGCGGCCGGAGTCGCGCAGCACTTGGGCGAGTTGCAGCGCGGCGAGCAGGCCATCACCGCAGCGCGAAATTTCGGGAAAAATAAAATGGCCGGAATTCTCGCCACCGAGCACCGCGCCCAATTCCAGCAATTTGTGCAGCACATTCCGGTCCCCCACGCCCACGCGCACCACGCGGCCCCCCGCCGCCGCGACGGCCTGATCGAGCCCGAGATTGCTCTGCACCGTGGCCACGACGACGCCTTGCGCGAGGGTGCCCTTGCGCAGCCGGTGCAGGGCCAGCAATCCGAGAATTTCGTCGCCGTCCACCAGGGCGCCGGTTTCATCACACACCACCAGACGGTCACCGTCACCGTCATGGGCGAGGCCGAGGCGTGCCCCGGTGGCGCGCACGAGAGCGGCCAGGTGTTCGGGATGTTCGCTGCCGGAGTCGGCGTTGATGCGAGTGCCGTCGGGCTCCGCCGCGCGGGTGTGCACCTTGGCGCCCAGGCGGCGCAAAACTGCCGGGGTCGTCGCGCAGGTGGCGCCATATCCACAATCCACGGCAATAACCCAACCTGCGAGCCCATGGGCCGGGAGCAGCAACGTGCGGCGGAGCACAAACGACTCCACGGCGTCCACGGCTTCGAGCGGCGGCAGGATTGGCGCCATCGGTGGGGCGTGGACGCGGTCCAACCATGCTTCAATTTCAGCCTCGGTCCCGGTGTCAAGCTTGAGGCCGTTTTCGTCAAAAAACTTTATTCCGTTGTCGCCGGGCGGATTGTGGGAGGCCGTTATCATTACGCCAAAATCGGCATGACGTTCCTGCACATATTCCGGCACGGCCGGGGTGGGCACGATGCCGCAATCCAGCACCTGATGACCGGCGACCCGCAGGCCTTCGGTGAGGGCCTCGAGAATGGCCGGCCCGCTCACCCGCGGATCGCGCCCGACGACGAGTTGCAGCGGGCCGGGATGGCGGAGTTTCAAGTGTTGGGCCAGCGCATAACCCAAGCGCCGCAAAAACGGCAGGTCCATGGGCGATTCGCCAAACACGCCGCGAATGCCGTCGGTGCCGAAGTAGCGCAGTTGCATGGCCATGATTTTATGATGAATCGGTCAAACGAGGCAAATGTGTATGCCCCCCGGGGCGCGAAAAAATATGCCCCAGGGGCTAACGCTTGACATCCTGAAAATATTCCTGCGCGCGGCGCAACCACTTCCTGGTCTCGCCGCTGGTCAACAGACGCTTCGCCTCATCCACGCCAACTTTAAGGCTGCCGGTGCGTCCGGCAATCCACAGCGCGGCGCCGGCATTGAGGCAAACGGTGTCGCGCAGGCCCTCCGGGCCGCGGTTGTCGAGCAGATCGTGGAGCAACTGGACGTTGCCATCGGGCCCCTGCCCGTTGAGCGAGGCCGGCAGCGCTTTGGCCAAACCCAGTTTATCGCTGTCGAACTCAATCAACGGACGATCGCCGCCGGAGAATTCCGCCTCCTGGAGGCCCACCGGGCGGGCTTGGAGCGTTTGCTGGTCCAGGAAACGCAGTTCGCCGATGCCGGTGGTAAAATTCCTGTAGACCGAGGACAATTCGTCGAAACCGCACTGGCCTGCGCGGTCAGGCACCACCCCATGGACGACCAGCCCCCGGCGCACGCCGAGTTCCTCGAGGCTGGCGGCCATGAGCGGCGCCTTGGCCCAGTCAAAAATTCCGACCAGCTGGTGGATGGGACGGCCGGGATTGAGGAGCGGTCCGAGCAAATTGAAAATGGTGCGCTTGCCCTCGGCTGCCAGGGCTTTGCGCGCTGGCGCCACATGCGCGAAGGCCGGGTGAAACGCCGGCGCGAAGAAAAACGCAAAATTCAATTCCCGCAGGGCCGAGCGCAGCGTGGCATCCGACGCCTCCAGGGGAAAGCCGAGCTTTTCCAGAAAATCCGCGCTGCCGGACTGCGAGGTGAGTGCGCGATTGCCGTGCTTGAACACCGGCACGCGTGCCGTGGCCACGACAAACGCTGCCGCCGTCGAAACGTTAAAACTGCCCGAATGGTCTCCGCCAGTGCCGCAGAGATCCACGGCCCGCCCGGCCCAGGCTTCGACATGCGGATTGCGCGCGAGCTCACGAAAGGTCCGGGCGAATTCCGCCAACAGCGGGGCGGTCCATAAATCTTCGGTCAGGTCGCGCAGGAATTTCGTTTTGGCGGCGGAGTCCACCGATTCGCTGGCCAGGGCCCGGGCGGCGGCGGCGGCCTCGCGGACGTGGCCCAGACGCCCGCGCAATTTGGCGAGGAGCACGTCGAACGCCTGCACGTCTGCGGAGGGGGTGGGTGAAACAGGGGACATCGGCCTACGTTATCGCGGGCACAGGCGGGTTCGACAAGTGATTTTTCACCAGCCGGAATGGAAGGGCGGAGCCGAACGAATGGCGCGGGAGCGATTTTAGCGCTGTTGCTCTTGTTTTTCCGGAATGCCGGGCTCATCGAGTAATTGGATCACGGTGGCAGGGCCGAGGTCGGCCGGGGGTGTCCAGGAACGGAGGGCCCAAACCACTTTCTTGTCCGGGGTGACTTCCAGGACTTGCACGGAGGTCGGCCATTTCGACGGCGCTTTCGCGCCTTTGGCATCCACAATGCCATTGGGGCACCAATTGCTGATGACGGTGTTGCCGTTGGCCAGGCGATTGGCTTCCTGAAAGCAGAAGAGGGGGATATTGGGGACGTCCTTTTGGGTGAATTCCCAAACGGTTTCGCCCTTGGGATTTACTTCGCGCGCGAAAGAATTGTGGCTGGCAATAAGCGTGTTGCCGTTTTTGAGGCGGACGGCGTCCCAAGGGATGGCGGCGGCGACCGACCAGATTTCTTTGCCGTTGGCGTCGTATTCGACGACTTTGTCCTGGTCGTGATGGGCGACGAGGAAGGTGCCGGCTGGGGTCATTTGGGCGCGGCGAAATTGGGTGTGGACAGTTTTCGGGTCGCCGTTCGTTTTTAACTCAAATTCCTTTTCGGTTTTGCCGGTGATGATGTTGATGACCATCAATTTGGCCGGAATGCCGTTTTGCACGATCATGACGCGGTCGAGGCCGATGGGCTGGGCGACGTGGACTTCGAAGCCCTTGGGGGCGTCATAATTCCAGAGGATTTTCTTGTCGGAGTTAATGACACTGGCGCCGGTTTTGCGGGCGAAGACGACATTGCCGTTGGAGAGGAGGGTGGCGTCGCTGAATTCCTGGAGGGTCTTGGCGGGGTCGCTGGCGTTGGTCGGCATTTCGTAGGACCAGACGACTTTGCCGTCGCGGACAATGACCATTTTCTGGGTCGGATTGCGGAAATCGTATTGGCCGGTGTAAAAGAACGGGTGCTGGCTCAAGCCCTTGCCGGGGAGTTCCTCGGGCGAGTAACGCTCGTAGTTCATCGGGACAAAAGTGTCCGAGGACGTGGCGGCGGGGGGCTTGGCCGCGGCACTGGTGGCCGGGGCGGCCGGAGCTTTGGCCGGGGTGGCGGGGGCATCAGCGGCGTAGGTGATGGCCAAGGCCGAGGCACCGAGGGCGAGGAAGGAGAGTGCGGAGAGGGCGTGGGGTAGTTTCATGATGAGGGTGGAGGCCACCTGATTTGAAGAATTTTGGCCGTAACGGCAAATAGAAAGCGATACTTCAAGTGTGGTAAATTCGCCTCATTGCATCGTGCGCGGCACGGCGTACTCTTTTTGAAAGCCAAAGAGTCGAGTGATTTTCCAATCGGCGGAGAAATTCAGCTGCCTCGTCCTGTTTAATCCATCGGCGTTGGAATCACGAGCGACCGCGAGAGCTTCTGCTTCACCTTGATCCAGCAGTCCGGCCTGCGCCCATACGCTTAGCCTCCCGCACGGCAGCCTTGATGTCGTCCAGTTGATGCTGCTCCACCAGAGCGAGTCGCCCCCGAGCCAGGAAATCGCGCAACGCGGCCCGCGTTAATTCGCCGACATCATGGAAACTGCCTTTCTCCACGGCGCGATTCAATTTGGCGGCTAACGGGTCGGTCAAATCCAGTTCCAACGTCTTCATGAGCGCCATTGTGGCCATTCCAGGACAAGTTTCAAGCTGCTAAAATGGCTTTGCGTCCGGAAGGAGGAATCGCTCAATGTTTTGGTCACTAGTCTGATTATAGGATGGTTAGGTTTTGACAGAAGACGGACTGCTGAATTATACAGGTGGATGCACTTTGTTGGCTGGAAATACCTGTTTCTGGCAAATTGATTAAGCGCCCCGCTGTCCCGTAATGAATTCCCGCCGCAACCATGTCCCTGTTTCCCGTCAAGCTGGACTCCGGTTATCGCGTCCGAGAATGTGCTGGCCGTTCTTATTGGTGCTCGTTTGGGTATTTTTCAACGCCTCGCTGGTCAAGGCCCAGGTTTGGACGGGTAATACGAGTAGCGATTGGAATACCGCTTCAAATTGGAACTCAGCACAGGTACCCGGGGCATCGAGTTCGGCGATCATTGATAACCCAAGTGGCAACCAGGCGTTGATTTCTGTCGCCAATGCAACGGCTGATCTCGTCGTCGTCGGCAACAGCAGTGCTGGCACTGCGAGCACCCCTTCCCTTCAAATTTCCGTCAAGACCCTGACCAGCAACTCCGGGATTGTCGGTAACTCGGCCAATGCCACCGGGTACGTCAACGTGGGCTTGGGGGGCCTTCCTACGCGGGGCACCTGGACCCTAAACCACGACCTAATTGTGGGCAACCTCGGGAGCGGGACCTTGACCATCGGTGTCCAGGGCACAGTCATTGTCAACGGTAATTTGGTATTGGCCTCCCAGGCAGGCTCCAACGGTACGTTCAATTTCGGGGGCCAGCTCAAGGTTGGCGGAATTGATGGGATTCAGGCCGGATCCGGCAATTACAACATAATCTGGTCATTTGGCCAACTCGATGTGATTGGTCACGACTTTTCAACTTCTCTGAATATAAACCTCACGAATAATTCGAGTTCCGGCATGCGCGTCTCAACCGATGGGTTCAATGCCACCTTGTCCGGAAATCTTGGCGGTTCCGGCTCAGTCACCAAGTTGGCCAACGGAACCCTTACACTGACTGGAAACAACGCCTACTCTGGCGCGACCAACATTTTCGGAGGCACGCTGTTTTTTACTTCTCCAAATAGCCTGGGCACGGGTCCGGTTACAATTAACAATGGGACACTAAAATTTGGCCCTGGAATTTCGATTGATTTGTCTAATCGGGGTCTGAGTTTTAATGGTTCAACAGCAGTAGTTGACACCAATGGGAACGATGTAACTTTTGCCAATCCAATAGCTGGCAATACCAGCGATTTAGGTGCCGGAAATTTCACCAAGACAGGCGCGGGCAACCTTATTTTGGCGAATGCCAACACGTTTGCCGGCAGCACCAGCATTCTTAGCGGAAATCTGGTGGTGGCCGACAACCGGGCCTTGCAAAATAGCATTGTCAACATTACTTCCCTAGGTGGCAATATCAGCTTTGGCACCGGAGTGACGAACGCAGTGTTTGGAGGCTTGAGTGGAGACCGTGATTTAAATTTGGTGAACGCCGATGGCGCGCCGGTCAACCTGACATTTGGTAATTTTCTATTCGAAACATTTAGCGGCAATATCTCGGGAGTAAACGTAACATTGACCAAGGTTGGCACCGGGACGGAGGTGTTGACCGGAAATAACACGTATAGCGGCCCCACCCAAATCAACGCGGGATCCCTGTCGATCTCCACGTTAAACAATTTGGGCACTAATCAAACGATTTATTTCAATGGGGGGGCGATAAATTTCGACAGTCCAGTAGATGTATCAACCCGCATTACCGATTTTGGCCCAGGGGGCGGCGGATTTGATCCTGTCTTTCAAAACGTAATTTTGACTCACCCCATTGGCAATGGCGGCGCCGGCTCGCTTACGATCAGCGGGGGTGGCAATGGAACCATTCGCCTTTTGGCGGACAACAACTTTTCCGGCGATCTGATCTTGCTTGGCAGCACTCTAATTTTCTCCAGCTTAAGCCAGTTGGGTGCCGGCAACACGATCGATCTCTTCGGCGGCACCCTCCAATACGCCCCGGGCAGCTCCGTTGACATCTCCGCTCGCACGGTAAATGTTGGCCGGTATGGCTGGGCTAGCACAACCACGATCGACACCAATGGCAACGATGTGACGTTCGCTAATTCAATTGGCTTTGCCATAGGGTGGAATCAGGATGATGAATTTGCCAAAGGTGGCGCCGGGAACCTTACCTTGGCGGCGGCCAATGAGATGGAGGCGGTCGTGATAGTTACTGGCGGCAATTTGGTGATTGCAAACCCCAATGCCTTGCAAAATTCCCTTTTGAATTACGCCAATCAAGGAGGCAACGTGAGATTCCATGGGATAACCACATTTCATGCACTTGGGATTGGCGGGAATCAGGAACTCCCCCTCGTAAACGACGACGGAGAGGGCGTCACTCTTTCCCTTGCCAACAGCACGTCGAGTTTTTATGGAGTGCTTTCCGGCTCCGGTGGCGTCATTTTGTCCGACTCGGAAAACTTGACCCTAAACGCCAACAATACCTACACGGGAAATACCGTCATTAATTCGAGTACGCTTGTATTATGGGTCAATAGCGGTATCGGCGCCAGCAGTGTCATTGACCTAATTGGGGGGACTTTGGACGTGAGACTGGTCAAGTTTACCGTGGGAGCCAGCCAACAACTGCAGGGTACCGGCACAATTGTCGGAAATGCCAATGTGAACGGCCGGTTGGTGCCAGGCGATACGGGAAATCTGGGTGTGCTCAACTTCAGCCAGAATCTGAGTCTGTCTGGCAACGCCTCGGCAAGCTTTCAGATTGGTGGGGCCAGCCGAGGGACCCAATATGGCGCCATTAATGTTGGAGGAAATCTGACCCTCGGCGGAACGCTCCAGTTAAATTTTACCAACGGCTTTGAGCCGCCGGTCGGCACGACTTTTAATCTCTTCCAGGTTTCCGGCAATGTGACGGGAAACTTCGCGAATGTCGTGCTTCCCGCTGATGCCAATTTTGGCTGGGACACCTCGCAGCTTGCCACTGCCGGAGTGATTGCCACCCAATCCCTTAACTACGCCCAATGGGCGGCTGCCGTCGGCTTGACTGGTAATGACGCACTACCGACGGCAACCCCCTTTACAGGCCCAGCCAATGTGATTCGTTACGCTCTTAATTTGGGCACTGGGCCCAT
>Ga0265319_1000972_pt1 | contig 18025 bp, 16 predicted proteins | sample 4824metaG_FD_192443 | JGI IMG/M metagenome (GOLD analysis project Ga0265319, IMG submission 192443) | Rhizosphere microbial communities from Carex aquatilis grown in University of Washington, Seatle, WA, United States - 4-8-24 metaG | ecosystem: Host-associated > Plants > Roots > Rhizosphere >...
CGCGCAACATCAGAATCTCCACCGAAGTTTCCAAGGATCTCTGGCCGGTTTCCGGTGATCCGACGCAGCTTCACCAAGTCATCCTCAACCTGGTCGTCAACGCGCGCGACGCCATGCCCCACGGCGGAACCCTCAGGCTCAACGCCTCCAATGTCACCATTGACGCGCAGTTCGCCGCCACGAGCCACGACGCGAAGGCGGGCTCCTACGTGCTTCTGGAGGTGGCCGATGGGGGCTGCGGCATTTCCCCGGAGGTGCGCGACAGGATCTTCGAGCCCTTCTTCACGACGAAGGAGGTCGGAAAGGGCACCGGCCTGGGCCTCGCGACAGTCCACACGGTGGTCAAGAACCACGGCGGATTCATGGGGGTCGAGAGCGAGCTCGAGCGGGGCTCCACGTTCAGGATCTACCTTCCAGCTGATCTGACCAAGAGGAACGAGGAGCCGGAGCGCCCCTCCCAGACCGCCATCCCGCGGGGCCGAAACGAGCTTATCCTCGTCGTGGACGACGAGGCCTCGATACGCGACATAACCCAGCAGACCCTGGTGGCCTTCGGCTACCGCGTGATCACCGCCTCCGATGGGGCCGCCGCCGTGGCCATCTACGCCAAGGTGGTGCAGGACGTGTCCCTTGTGATCACGGACATGATGATGCCGATCATGGACGGCGCGGCCACGATACACGTGCTCAAGTGCATCAACCCGGCCGTCAGGATAATCGCGACGAGCGGCCTGGAGCTCACGGAGAACACGGCCAAGGCGGCGGGCGCCGGAGTGTTCGACTTCCTTCAGAAGCCGTTCACCGCAAAGTCGATTGTCGAGAGGGTCCGGGCGGTCATCGACAAGCCGGACCGGCGCCCAGCAAACCGGACCTCGGTCCGCCCCGCGGGACGCTTTGATCAGGGTGCCGTCGCAACCAGCAACGGCACCTCGATGCATTCGGTGCGCTGAGCCACGTAGCGGTCCCAGGCGGCCTCGTCCGGGAAGTCCCCGCTCCGGCTCCAGCCCGCCCCGATGTAGTACACGACGGGCTTGCCGATTTCCACCCGTGTGATGGCCAGCAGGTTGCCGACCGGGGGCAGGCCCTCGCTGCCCGGGATCAGCTGCTTCTCGGGCGGCAAGGCCGGGATGCTCGCGCTTTCCACCACGAAATCGAGGACGCTTCCCCGGCGCAGGGCGACGGCGCACCCGATGCTGCCGCGGTCGCGGTCCGGGGCCTGCCAGTAGGTCATCCAGCCGGCCTCCCTGTTCGTCGACGTCTTGGTCCCGACGCCCGCCCTCTGTGCAATCCCGATCGCAATCTCGACAGGCGAGCGGTCGTCGCTCTCCAGCACGCTCTCGGCCCGGCTCAGGTTCGAGCCGGCGTCGATGCTGATGCGCCTCCGCTCAGACACGGTGCGTCCGCCGGCGTCCCATGGGTCGAACGTGACCTCAAACTCGGAGCGGACGGGGCCCGTTGTGATCAGCCGCGCTCTCTTGAAGTTGCTCGGGAGGTAGAGCTTCCCGCCGCTCCAGGCGCCCAGGCCGCCGCATCCGCAGCTTCGCCCCACCTGGTAGTCGTCCTGGCCGTCGCCGTCGTCGACGTGGTAGTTGGGGCGCTTGTACCATTCCTCGATGATGGGCGCCCGGGTGCGCTTGGCCCAGACGTCGATCCCGCTCACGAGGGTGCCCTCGCTCGTCAGGAGGTCCTTGCTGAACATCCGGTGGGCGATGCGGTCGCTTTCCCACGGCATCTCGTTGCTGCGCTCCGGCACGATGCGCGCGTAGGTCCGCGTGATCGAAGGGGGAACGGCGGCAAGGGCCCGGGAATCCAGCACGTAATACACCCGGGTCTCCCCGGGGGCCAGGTCGACCTGGAAAATCAGCCTGTCGGCCGGCCTGCCCGGCTCGGAGGCGTAGAGCTGGGAGGGGATGATCCGCGACGAGACCCCGTCCATGACGGCGTATCCCCCAGCCGGCGCCAGCGTCCGGGGATCGATCTCGACGGTCTCCTCGCTTCGGAAAAACCCAGATGGATTGGTGACGGTCGTGATCGAGCGGTGGGGCCGGACGGATGCGGCCGACGGCGGATCCCCTCTGGAGGCCGGCGCGAGCGCTCCCATCACGGCGCTGCGGTAGACCTCGCTTCCCGCGAGCAGGAAGGCCCCGACGCCGTAGTCCTCGGTGGATCCGTCCGGGAACCCCTCGGGACCCGCGCCGATGGGCTGCACGTGCGCCAGCCTCCCGTCGGGCTCCACGCATCCCAAGAGCGCCGACCAGGCCCTTTGGACCGCCGGCTCGAACTTGGCCGGGTCGAGCAGGCCCTGGTTGACCCCCCAGGCGAGGGCGTACGTGTAGAAGGCGGTCCCGCTCGTCTCCCTTTGCGGGTTTCCTTCCGGGGCGAGCAGGCTTACCCGCCACAGCCCGTCGGCCTGCTGGAGCGAGAGGATCCTCGCGGACATGTCCGTGAACAGCCGCTCAAAGCGCGGCCGGTCCGGATGGTTCCTCGGTAGGTACTGGAGCATGCGGACGAGCCCCCCCATCACCCAGCCGTTGCCCCGGCTCCAGAACACCTTCCGGCCGTTCGCCTCGGCCTTGTTGAAGAAGGAGCTGTCCCGGTAAAAGAGCCTCTCATTCTTGTCGTAGAGGAAGTCGGTCGTGCGCCACCAGTTCTTGACCGCAAAGTCCATGTAGCGGGTGTCGCCCGTCGCCCAGTACAGGCGCATCCACGCCGGCGGCGCCACGAAGAGCGCGTCGCACCAGGACCAGAGCTCGGTGGCGAGCTCGTACGGCTGCGAGATGTCCATGCTCGCGACGGACGAGGGCTTGGCGAGTATCCCGTCGAACTGCGCCCTCAGGGGCGCGAGCATCCTCGGGTCGCGGTAGATCAGGTAGATCTCCGCGTACATCTGCCCGACCGTGTGGTCAGCCGCGTGGTAGAACTTGGGGCCCAGCTTCCACTGGCTCTTCTCGCCCGCGGCGAGCATGGCGTCGCGGTACCTGGGGCTCCCGGAAATGCCCGCAAGCGCCATGAACCCTGTGTCGGCCGTGCCCTCCGTCCAATCGGTCGGGGGATGCTGGCTCGGGTTCGCGATCTGCCAGTCGGCGACGCGCTCCATGGCCGCCAGGACGGAGGCGGGGGTGACCTGCCCGGGCGCGGCCTGGCCGCGGGACGAAGGCAGGGCGGCGAGGAGCGCGGCTGCTGCAATTCCCGCGCGACCTATGCGACTGGCCATGGCCGATCGTTCGCAGACGCGCAAGCCGAGTCAAGCTGTCCGGCCTTCCCCCGCGTCCGGTGGCCTACGGGCTAAGCAGCACGATTGGGCCCTCGCGCTGGGGCACGCCGCCCTTGCGCTCGAGGCTCACCGCGAACTTGGCGATCGCGTGGAGAGGCTTGTCGGCCCTGAAGACGACATGGGCCACGCCCGTCACCGGGTCGACCTCGAATACGCCCGCGCTCACGGGAGCGGGGTACTTCGCGTCGATCACCCAGAGCTGGTAGTCCTTCTCGGAGGCGAGCGCGGGAAGCTTCGACACCTCGAGGACGCCCTGCTCGCGCGCGGGGTCCCATACGGCGACCGCGAGGGCCGCGGGCGAGTCGCCGAGCATTGACGCCAGCGTGGCGATCTTGAAGTGCGCCAGGTCCCCCTCGTCCTTGAGCTTGGTGGAGAGCTCCGCGACCTGGAGACTGTACTGGGTGACAAGCTTGCGGGCATCCGCCAGCTGCGCGCGTGTCTCTTCGAGGGAGGCAAGTGCGACGCGGCGCTCCTCGCCGAGCGAGGCGTTCTCGGCCCGCGCGGCGGCGTATTGGCGCTGCGACCAAATGGCCGCTGCTCCGATGCAGGCCGCGGCGAGCCACGGGATCCACGAAGGGAAGGGGACCACCTTCTCGCGGGCCTCGGCGGGCCCCTTGGCCCCCCTAGCGGCTGCGGACGCCAGCACGCGGGACTTGAGCGCCTCGGGCGGGACCGCCTCGGGCGCCGCGTGCGCGAGCGCAGTCGCGGCCGCGCGCAGCTCGGCCACGAGCCGCTGGAGCTCCGGGTTCCTCTCAAGCTCCGAGCGAAATGCGCTCAGCTCGGGCTCCTCGAGGAGGCCGAAGGCGTAGAGGGAGGCGAATTCCTCCTGGCGTTCGTCGTTCATAGCCGGTTCGCGAGCGCGTCGCGAAGCTTGATGAGGCCGCGACGGATACGCGCCTTGATGGTGCCGATCGGCTCGCTCAGCTTGTCGGCGATCTCCTTCTGGGTGAGTCCCGAGAAGAAGGCGAGCTCGAGGGCGCGCTGCTGGTCGGCCGGGAGCTCGGCTAGGGCGGAACGCACGGCCACGGCCCGGTCCCCGAGCTCGGCGAGGCCGCTGCCCCCGAGGTCTCCCGTCTCGGAGCCGTAGCCCAGGTCGTCGGGTATGGAGTTGCCGAGGAGCCGGGCCCGGTTGGCGCGTGTGCGGAGGCGGTCGATGGCCCGGTTTCGCGTGAGCGTGACGGCCCAGGAAAACGCGGCCCCGCGGCCGCTGTCGAAGGACGCCGCGTTCTCCCAGAGGGCGAGGAAGACGTCGTGGACGACGTCCTGGGCCTCGGCCGCATCGTTGAGGATGTGCTTCGCGGTGGAATAGAGTGGCCGCGACAGGCTGTCGTACAGCTCGGCCAGAGCGTCGCGGTCGCCGCCCGCCATCCTGCGGATGAGCGCCGCGTTGGCCCTGGCGCGGTCTTCCGGGCTGGTCTCGCCTTCGGAGCTCATCCAGACAGTCCCATCCCTGCGCGCGGCCGTGCGCGAGGAGTCCGGCGCTGCGAACGGAAACCGCAAGATGGGCAAGGCGAGTGACATAGGGCTACCTTATCCATACGCGTTCGTGCCCCTAGGGGATGCAGGCCAATGGCCGTTGGCGAGTAAAAATCAGGGCAAGGGCGCACGGCTGTCCCGCCCGCGCCGTTGCCTACAACTGCACCGGCAGCCCGATCTCGATGATCTGGGAGGGCGTGATGTTATAGTAGTCCTTGGCGGGACGGGCGTTTCGGATGAGGAAGCTGTAGAAGCTCTTCTCCCACTCCCACATCCCCGTGTTGCCGCCGGTCATCACCATCTCCCTGCTGAAGAAATACGTCGCGGACTGGGGGTTGATCTTTAGCCCGGTGTTCTTCACGTGGTCGATCAGGTCGCTCACGTCCGGGGATTCCATGTAGCCGTAGTGGCCCGTCGCGCGCCAGACGCCCTCGCCGACCTCCCGCAGCTGGAGGCGGAATGCCTTGGACACCGTCGGCCTGTCCTCGGTGATGATGCTCAGGAGCACGATCGTCTTGTGCAGGCAGCGGTTGGCCTTCACGTGGTGCAGGAGCGCGAGCGGCGTGCCGCGCGGCGAGCCGACCATGAAGACGGCGGCCCCGGGCACGCGCACGACGTACTGGCTGCGCGCGATCGTGGTCAACTCCTCCTCGGTGACGTTGCCGCCGTAGACGCGCTCGAACACGACGTTCCTCCCCGTCTTCCACGTGTGCATGACGGCGAGGATCGCCGCCGCGATCAGCAGGGGATACCAGCCGCCATCGGCGAGCTTGCGGGCATTGGCCCCGAAAAACCCGACGTCGATGATCAGGAACAGACCGCATATGGGGCCGGCCTTCCACAGAGGCCACTTCCAGTTTCGGCGGGCCACCATGAAGAAGGCGCCGCTTGTGATGGCCATGGTGCCCGTGACCGCTATGCCGTAGGCCGAGGCGAGCCGGGCCGTCGAGCCGAATAGGATCACGGTAAAGATGCACCCGATCGCGAGCAGCATGTTCACGAAGGGAACGTAGATCTGGCCCGAATGCCCCGCGCTCGTGTGGTTGATCTTCAGGCGCGGGAAATACCCGAGCTGGATCGCCTGCCTCGAGAGGGAGTACGCCCCCGAGATCAGGGCCTGGCTGGCTATGATCGCCGCGACGATGGACAGCCCCGTGAGCGCCGCGCGTGCGAGTCCCTCGGGGGCCATCGCGAAGAACGGGTTCTGGTCGGACGCGGGGTGGAGGGTGAGGTAGGCGACCTGCCCGAAATAGTTCAGGACGAGCCCGGGGAAGGCCACGCCGTACCAGGCGATCGTGATGGCCCGCCTACCGAAGTGCCCCATGTCGGCGTAGAGGGCCTCGGCCCCCGTAATCGCCAGGACGATCGATCCCAGGAGCTCGGCCACCTCTACGGGCGGGTTGTGCAGCAGGGCTAGGCCGTATGCGGGGTTGATCGCCCTGAGGACCGACGGGGCCCGAGCGATGTACCAGGCCCCGAGGACACCCAGGGTCGCAAACCAGACGAGCATGATGGGTCCGAAGACCGCCCCTATGCTCATGGTTCCCCTCTTTTGGAACCAGAACAGCGCCGCAAGGATGGCGCACGCCAGGTAGGGGACATAGACAGCGAAGCCCGGGCTTATGGCATTGAGCCCCTCGGCCGCCCCGAGCACGGAGATGGCTGGCGTGATGATGCCGTCCCCGAAGAGCAGGGCCGCTCCGATGAGGATGATGACGACGGCCACGCCGAGGCCCCGCTTGAACTGCGGCTTGTTCGGGGCGATCTCGCGGTGGGCATGGATGAGCGCAAGCAGGGCAAAGATACCCCCCTCGCCATGGTTGTCGGCCTTCGTGATGAAGCCGAGGTACTTCACGCTCACGACAAGGACGAGCGACCAGAAAATCAGCGAGAGGATGCCCAGCATCCCCAGCTCCCGGGAACCCGGGGGGAGGTTTTCGATGCAGGTATGCATCGTGTAGAGGGGGCTCGTGCCGATGTCGCCAAAGACGACCCCGAGGGCGCCGATGCACAGCGCGGCTCTGGCAGCCGGGCTGATGCCGGAAAAGGGGGGGTTGGTCATCGGGCGCTTATTGTCCTCAGAACGGCCCCTAGAGCAGATTTGCGGCCAACCTCGTCCCCCAGCCGGGCGCCATGCGTCAAAACGAACCGCCCAAGGTCTAACTTCATATAGGAAATCACGAAACTATTGAGAAGGGGAGGCGCGGGCAGCAATGGCAAGCCCATCGGGTACCGGCGATGGCTCGGAGGTGATCCGCGCCCAGGTGCTAAAACACCGACATGCAGGGCATCAAGGCCGCCGTCAGTGGCCGGGGTAGAAGAATTTCAAATATTCCTATTATTAGACTTGTCTTAATGGGTGCGTTAATGACTTTCTCGCAGCGATGTCAGATCAGCCGACCATATCCCGAATATGCCGGGCCATTTTTGCCTCGCTGCTCATCGCCTCTCATGCAAAGGCACAGAGCCGCGAAGCGATTTCAAAGCTCCTCGATCAGACTGTTGAGGACTTTAGCGTCCAAGGTCAGGAGGCAAGGACCGTCCTTGAGGGAATCGGTGCCGCTTACCGATTCCCGCTTGTCGTCGATCCTGATGTGCAGGGAACCGTGACCTTCGAGGTCCACAACGCCAGGGTGGGCACGGTCATTGAAGCCATTTGCCAGCCGAAGGGGTGGAGCTTCGAGGTGTCCGATAGCGGCCTGCTGCTTGTCCGCAGGTTCGTGACGCGCATTTACCCGGTTGACTATCTTCAGATGACCCAGACCGGATCGAGTTCGGCGAGCATCAACCTGAGCGAGAGCGCCGGCGGTGCCTCCGGAGGGCTGACAAATGCGCAAGGAAGCAATGGCGTTCCCGTATCCGTGGGTTCCTCGACAGGCCAATTGGCCACGTCAGGAACTGTAAGTGGGGGAAGTTCCACCCTCAGCGTCACTCAGCAGAACGACTCTGATTTCTGGGGAAGGCTCGAGTCTGACCTGAAAGGAATGGTGGGAGAAGGGGAAGCTCTGGTCGTCAATAGATTCGCGGGACTTGTGCAGCTTCGGGGTTCGATTCGCACACACCGGATATTGGAAGCCTATCTGCGCCGTGTCCTTCAAAGGGTGGGTCGGCAGGCACGGATATCGGTCAAGGTCTTGGAGATAGACTTGAACAACCAGTCCAAGGCAGGGATCGATTGGAATGTCGCAGGCGCCTCTTTTGGGAGGATCGCAGGCACCGCCCTCAATGTCGTTAGCGCTGCTACCGCCACCAAGGGAACCGCTCAGGTCGGCGCGATCTCGCTTAGCCCCGACACCTTCAGCGGAACCATAAGCGCCGGAGGGGTCCAGGCGGCGATAAGCGCGCTTTCCGAGCAGGGTACCGTGCATGTGGAATCAAAGCCCGAGGTGGCCGCGCTGAACAATCAGACGGCATTCGTGCAGGTGAGCGAGGACCAGCCATTCTTTAGCCGTACAAGCACCACCACAATCAACGCCGGGGGAACGACAGCAGCCGGAACGCAGCCCATAGTGAACACGAACTACTCTGAGAGCACCGTTTCCTTTGGAAACGTTCTCGAAATAACGGTTCAGATTGCCGACGACCTCACGACGAAGCTTTCGCTGTCTCCGGCGATGACCGAACTGAAGGGGACCGTTACGTCACCGGATGGGCAAGAGACAGCGCCCATAACGGACACAAAGAGGGCGCGGACGACTGTGACCCTTAGGAACCACGAGACGGCGGTCGTCGGGGGATTCATCACCGAGACGACCGCTGCAGACAAGCGCGGCATCCCGATATTGTCGGGCGTTCCCGTTATTGGGAACGCATTCAGCACCAATGTGAAGGCCAAGACTCGGACTGAGCTCGTTTTCTTGGTAACGGTGAACGCCGAGGAACCGACGGCATTGGTCCCGATAGACGGAGGCGGATATGCCGACGCGGAATTTGGAGTTCCAACTCCAATGAGTCAGGCTTACGAGAACGCCGACCGGCACGTTGAGCGGATAGACATTCTCGGGAATCTGCCATGACCGAAACGGATCCAGTGACCGATCGTTCTGGCGACCAGCTCGACTCGTTTCTAATGGAGCGGTTGCTGGGGGCCGGGGTCTCCGAGCGGCAGATTGCGTCGGCACAATCCTACCACCGGGAGGTGGAGGGCCGCCAGCCGATCAGTCGGACGATCGTAGAGTTGGGTCTGGCTACGGATGAGGCCGTTGCGCGTTGGATAGCGGCCTCTCAAGGGTGGCCCTACCTTTCAAGGGAGGAACTCCGAGTCGAGGGAGACGCTCACAAGGCATTACCGGAAGCGATCGCCCGCAACAGGCATGCTCTGGTGATTGCGCGCAACGGCGCGAACCTCACCGTTGCGATCGCCGACCCTTCCTGGCCGCAGTTCGCGCAGGTGAGATACGCCCTGGAGGAGAGCCAAGTCGAATGGGTCATCTCACCCCAGGCCGACATAGCGGCGAGGGTTGCGGAGACCTATTCGGCGCACCTTGAAGTCCGTGACAACGAGATGGAAAGATTCGTCGAGGACATGATTCGCGAGGCGGCCCACACCCGCGGACTTTCAGACATCCATTGCATTCCTGAGGACAGGAGCTGCGATATCAGATGGCGCATAGACGGGGATCTTGTTCCCTGGGGAACGCTGCCGGGCTCGATGAAGGAAGCAGTATCCGCGCAGCTCAAGCTATCGTCGACCCGCGGAGCGGACGGCCGGTCGCGTAACGCCGTGGCCTCGGGCGGTCTTGACGTCGCCAACCGGCTTGAGGCCCAGGACGCGTCAGCGGTTCGTGAATACGGGAGCAAACGCGTGTCGCTTCGGTACTCCGTCATACCAGCCATAAACGGCGAAAGCATCGTTATCCGAATTCTGGATCAAAGCGCTCAGGTCGGCTCGCTCGAGGACCTTGGAATGCTAGGGGACACGGCGATACGATTTCGAACGGAGCTTAAGAGGCCCAATGGCATCCTGCTGGTCTCCGGCCCGACCGGGCATGGAAAGAGCACGACGTTGGCCGCTGCCGTTCCGTGGCTTGAGTCCAAGAACAAGAGGATCCTGAGCGTCGAGGACCCGGTCGAATACCGGCTGCGCATGGTCACGCAGGCGCCGGTTAGTCCGCGCCTTCCTTTTGCCGCGGCGCTTCGGGCATTCCTGAGGCATAACCCCGATATCGTAATCGTCGGAGAGATTCGTGACAGCGAGACGGCCTCGCTGGCTATTCGGCTCGCTCTAACCGGGCACCTGATACTCACAACGGTCCATTCCAATTCGGCAATACAGGCGATCAGCCGTCTTCTCGATCTTGGGATCGAGCCCTCGATGCTGGCCGCGACGACGCGCTTCCTGCTCGGCCAACGCCTCGTCAAGCGTCTGTGCCCATTGTGCCGTCAACCCCACCGGGATTCAAAGGCCCTTATCGAGCGCTATGGATACGTGGTCGATCCGGCGAGGGGCTTGGAATCGTCATTCGGTGCACCGGGTAGTGCGGCGGGGTTCTCCGAGGCCGGAGGGGGATGCAGCGCATGCAATCGAAGCGGGTTCTCCGGTAGATCGGGTATCTTTGAATTCAGGGATATCCGAGGCCAGGTAGCCGAGCTTCTCCTGCGGCAGAGAATTCGCTTTGACCCGATTGAAGCAGAGTCGGTTTTCTCCGCTGCTGCCCACAGCGGCAATATCGGTGCGCGGAGCATGCGAGACGACGGGATGATTAAGGCCGCCTTTGGGCTCATGACACCCGAGGAGGTGCTGGGGGCCACCGTCGGGCAAATCGGGGCCGCATGAAAATGCCACAACCTTTGAACCCAACTATAACTATGAATACACATCCCAACCGGACCGACAGTATGCGCGGCTTCTCACTTATTGAAATCCTCGTCGTGGTCGCAATCATCGGCGTCCTAGCTGCGATTCTGCTTCCCGCTCTCAACAAGGCGCTGACTTCGGCGCACGTAAACCGGACGATTGCCGACCTGAGGCAGCTCAAGGGATTTGCGGCGGATGCCGCCAATCAGCTTGGAGGCACGTTGCCGCAGACGAAGGGTTACGCCTCGGTCTCGAGTGCGGTGAGCGCGGCGGCCAGCCCAAACTTGGCTGGTTCCGCAGTGTCGGACTTTAACAACGCTCTGAGGCTGGACGAGGTGCTCCTCTCGGTGCCCAGCCCGAAGCTCGAACGCTATTTTGCCCCGGCGTGTGGATCCCAGTTGTTCCAGCCCACCGGCGGAACCGGCGTCGGGGATCCGCGTTTCAATGCAGCCACGGGAACGTTCTATAACCTTCCGGATGCGCGAATCGCGGCTGGCTACGGCTATTCCACGGTCTCCCGACTAGAGTGTGCGGCTGTCAATACGGCGCAGGCGCCGGGTACTGTGGACGTGAACGGGGGCACCAACTTCAAGGTTGATGGCGTCAACAATCTATCGGCTGGCCGCGTGGCCTATGCCTTCATAAGGGCCGTTTCAGGACCGGAGGCCTACCAGATAGCAACGGCCATAAACACGCCGGCGTTCATGGACGACGCGACAGGTGCCGCCGGGACGGCCCAAATACGAGGACAGGTGGCCTACGCCGCGGCAGTCGGAGGGGTGACGGACGTGTACGTATACCTTGGCAATTTCTAGGCAGTGACCTCTCGGATAGCCATTCTTCTGGGCCGAAGTGTTTGGACCCGCGGGCCGGAAGGGTGGGTCCATCAATCATTCGAAGTTGGAAACGGCGTGACCGCTCTCGCGATGTCCCATCTGGCAAAGCACCTCTCCGAAATGCCGCCAGCCCGCACCGTTCTGGTGTATGAACCGGCGGAAATGGCCCATCAGGCCGTCGAAGCCCCAAACTCGGGCCGTTCCGTATTTGCGTCGTTGGCCAGGGTTAGGAATGAGCATCCCGTCGTTCTTTCCGAGAGCCTTGGATGGGGAATCGAGCCACCGGAACCAACGCCGAGTGGCGCATTCTCCACCCTCCTTCACTCCGAGCTCACCCCAGGCCTCGTTCATCTTCGGGACGCCTGCGTTCGTGGAAGATCCCGAATGGTGGCGACCTGGTCCGCATACACTGCGGCGGTTGCTTGCGCCAAGTCGTGCGCGGCATCCGAGCGAACGAGGTTCGTTGTGATCCTAACCGCCGATTTTGCCGCAGTCGCCACGTATGGCGGAGGAAAACGCATGTTCAAGGGGTGGGTGGGTCCATTGGCCGAAAGGGACTGGAGGACATTTTCATCGCTGATTGGAGATTTTGAGGCCCGAGCATCGCCGTCGATGGCGGAGGTCGTGTTGAAACGGGGGGGAATTGTGGTGATCGCGGATGGCGAACCCAAGGGGCTGTGCCCCATTTGGTCAGAAATAAGGGCATCGGGCCGACTGGAAGCCGTGGTCAACTTCGAGTCGCTTGCTGAAAGCGCCAGGAAGATCTCGCCGAGTCATCCCGCGAACCTAGAGGCGGCTTTAACTAGGCCGCTCCGACTGGACAAGTTCCTCGCAGGCACGGCACTCGCCGGCCTCTCAGCAGCCACTTTGATTGGAGCGCTCGACCTGCGCCAGCGAAGCCGGCTCAGCGCCGAAAAGCAGGCATTTCAAAATCGTGAGGCGTCGCTCGTCGAACGCCTCACTACACTCGCGAGCAATGAAAAGGAGATGAGAAGGTTGCGGGATCTGGCTCCGGAAGCATCCGCCTTTCAGAGGGCGGACCGACATAATGCGCTTCTTGAACTCGCGTCTGAAGTTCCGGATACGCTTACCTTGAGCTCACTTACGATAAGCAAGGATAACACCTTCGAAATCGAGGCGATCATCGTCGGTTCGGGCTTCGATCCCGAGGCACTCCGGAGGGCCCTCGAACGAAGCGGATTCAAGCCTTCGGACCAAAACGGTTGGGTCTTCAACGCGAAATCAGGCAGCCTCTCGATAAGAGGCCTCTACGGGTCGCCAAGAACATGATTCGTGGCTTCCAGTACTCTTTGTCACTTGCGACGCTTGGAGGCGCCGCACTTGTCGCGATGAGTGCGATGACTTGGCTCCATTTTCAACTCAACGCCGAGAATCACGAACAGCGGCAAAGGGCTACGATCGCGGAGGCAAATCTTTCTGCGCAGATCGCGGCCAAGTCGATGTATGAACGGGAGAACCTCGAGGCGCTCCGTGAGCGGGTGGGTCAACTCAAGATACGTCTCGGCACGGACGGAACGTGGGAGCGCGTCGTCGGGCAATTCGGCCCTGGCTGGAACTCGCAACTTGGAACGAAGGACGAAAGAGGTATATACTCGATTCAGTATGGCACCTTGGAGATGGTATCGCCGTCCCCATCCGATTGGCCGAGAATCGTCGAGGCCGTGAAGGCTTCCGAGGCGATTCCCGGCGTTGGAATCGCCGAATTAGAAATGAGGGCAAGCGGCGGCCTGGGAAAGCGTACCCTCGACGTGGTCAGGATACTCGTAGCGGTCCAGACGAGGGCCGCCGACAAATTCAGAACCAATTCTCAATGAAAAACATTGGATTCTTGTTCGTTGGAATTCTCATTGCGGCACAGACCGGACTTGCTGAGCCCGAAAGCTCAAAGCCAAATTCCGCTCAGGAAAAAAAAGGCGTGGCAATCGTTGTCCCTTCCCCACACGAGGTGACAGACTCCGCTAAGCGCGCCGAACGGAGGTTGGATGAGATGCTTGGAAAGATGCGGGCGTCGGTGGAGGAGATAGCCCAGTTGTACGGCAATCCGGTGTTTCTCCAGGTATTTACCAACGACACGGATCGCGCTAACGAGCTGAAAGAGCGGCTTCGCGCGGCCCGAAGCGATGAAGAGATTCGGAGGGAACTCGCGGACCTGGAGAAAAGACGTGACGATCTTCTCAATGACATTGCGCTGAGGGAAAGGGAGTCGACCCAACTCGCTAGTCGACTCGTCCGCCAAAGGGCGGCGCTCGACTCCCTGGCGGCTGCAGTCGAACAGGCCAGGAAGGCCGTCGAGGACACGACGAAATGATCTCCACAATAAGGGGCTTCGCAGATGCTCAGGACGATAATTGGGACGTGCTCACCCTTGACGAGGAATGCGCACTTTCGTCCATCAGGACCATCGTGACGGACTTGAGGTCCAGGTTGGCCTGCATTCAGGCGGTCGACGTCGAACGGGCGCTGATTGCTGCGGGCGCAGTGCGGTCGGGAGATGAGGATTTGTCGGGCATCAACACCTACTTGCTTGGCGGGGCATGCTTTACTTTCGCACCTGTCCCGAACTGCCCTGGCTCGATTGAAGTGAATTTCATACGCTTCAGCCAATGAATGCCTTGAGAGCCGTCCTCCTCGCTGGCGCAATTTCAATCACTACGTGTGCCTTTGGCGATACGACATGGGCGAGCGTGCCTTCGTCGCTCGAAGCTCGGTCACTGGGCACCCTTGCTATCTCTCTGCCGGCGACCGAGGCGGTTGTCAGCTTGATCGGGAGCGAGCCGGTGCAGCGGAGTGCCTCTTTGGAGGCACGCCGGGTCTTTTCAATTTCCATTCCAAACCGGGACGACGGCCGGGCTGTAGGACAGAGGCCGCCTGAAATGCCAGCTTCCCCAGTTCCACAAGACGCTAGATGGCCGGATTCCAGCGGCCGGATCGTGGTGGCGCGGGAGACGACGGGAGACCCACCGAGGAGCGATGGGGTTCGCAATCCATGGGAGGTCCGGATTCATGCGAAGCCAGCCACCGCCGAAACGGTGTTCACGTGTCGTGGGGTTGTGGCCGGGGGTACAGGAGGCCCGATCGCATTCTTGAACGATCATCTCGCAAAGACGGGGGATGTTCTGGGGGAGTTTCGAGTCGCTGCCATCCTATCCAACATAGTGCTGCTTGGCCGGCACGGCTTGGTGTTTGTAGTTCCGGTGGGACGAATCACGACGATCTCAACGGTAACCGACGGGTGAGCATGCCACGATACCGAGCACGATTTGTCAGGCGTAGTGGTCGTCACGGTGCACTTACACTCGACGCCATAGACATGGAGAGCCTTTGGGCGAGCATAGAGAAACAGCATAAGGCATACATAATCGATGTGCGCGATGTTGCCGGGGGCAGGGAAAGGCGGGCGCGAACAAGGATTTCGGGCGCAATGCTCCTGGCCGCGCTCGATTCGCTCGAGCTCATGCTCGTAAGCGGAGTTAGGATCAACATTGCCCTTAGGAACCTTGCGGAATCCGCTCCGGCCGGTTCCGCGCGAGGATTGTGGGCGGAAATCGTGAAGCAGGTTGAGGAGACGGGAAGCTTCGGCGAGTCCCTCAGGCATTTTCCACGAGTCTTCAATGACTCGATGATCGGAGTGATCGTAGCCCACGAGGCGGCGGGACGCCTAGCCGAGGGAATTAGAATTGTGAGGGACTATGTCGCCCAGATGCACGAGATCCGCCGTGAGGCGATAAGGGGAATGACCTACCCCATTCTCGTATGCGCCACCGGAATTGCGGCCTCCGCGGTGCTCTGTATATTCACACTCCCAAGGTTTTCGAAAATGCTGCGTGACATCGGGGTCGCAAAGACGAACTCGGTTACAGCCTTCTTTTTTTGCCTTAGCAATTTTGTTACTCAGCATCCCTGTATTGCGGCAATTCTTCCCCTTGCGCCGGTAGTGGTCGCCTTGTTTTTGCGTCGTCCGCGGTTCCGGCCATGGTTCGATCGCCTGGTCCTCAGTCTTCCGGTGGTTGACAAGGCCGTTGAGGCTCTGGCCATGGCGCGCATATGCATAACATATAAGGCTTTGAGCGAATCCGGCATCCGTGTTGTCGAGGCGCTCGAGTCGTGTGCGGCGGTGGCCGGCAATGCTGTCTATGCGCGCGGCATAAGCGAGGTCGTGGCTGCCGTTCGCGACAACGAATCGGTTGGTGCGGGATTTGAGCGCGCTGGGGTTTTTGCCCCGGAGGTGGTGCTCGCTGTAAAGAGCGGTGATGGCGTGCTCCCCCAAGTCTTCGGGCGGCTCGCGGGCTATTATTCGGCGGAGGCCCGGCACCGCGTGGCCGTGGCGCTAAGGATGATTGAGCCGGTCATGCTGATTCTGGTGCTGGCATGGGTATTTGGGGTCGCGCTCGCCGTCGTCCTTCCGGTCGTGGAGGTCGTTAATGAAATTCACTGAGGCCAATACGCTGCGTGGCGAATTCCTTCTGATGCTGCTTATCGCCGTCGCGATAGTCGGAATCCTCGCGGGTATCCTGGCGCCAGTTTTCGCCAATAAGCTGGACGACGCCGAAATGCGGTCGGAAGCCGAAGCACTCAGGTCGCTCAGGAAGGATTTTGAAGCGACATATGACGCCGTCGATTACAGCAACCTGAACGAGGCCTCCGTCGCCAACAGTGGCCTGCCAGCGGGAACGGTCTTTACCACATTTGACGCAGCGACGGCTATTGCATCGAGGGTCTTTGCGCAAACGGTCGTCGTCGATCCTGCGGGCTGGGTGACCAAGCTGGCCCAAAAGCGAGGGGTTACCTCCTATGTGATAGGAGCCGTCTATTCCGCGTTTACTCAGAACGAATACACTTCGATAGCCTTCAACCCCTATCATGTTCAGCGATGTCTGGTTGTTGGGCCTACAGGGGAGTCCGGCCAGCAACGCTATCTGCTTATCTCTCTCATGGTGCCGCCCTACAGAGCGCTTGTTCTTCCCACCGCGGACGGCACCCAGACGTTTGATTCCATCTGGGACCAAAGCTGGGAATCCACTCAATCTCAGGCGCCAATGCTGTGGAGCTCGCTCCTCACTTCCGACCAATACTCGCTTTGGAACACTGCGTCCGCAAACAATCGCACGAACGCGTCTCGAATGATCGTGGAAAGGATAGTCCAACCCAAGTTCACGCTGACGCTCGCAAACAACAGCCAAACTGACACGGCCTGGGTAGATATCGGTCCCACTGCAAACGCGATCGTTGCAGCCCCGAATTCGGGTACCGAATTGAGTAGCTCGTTGACGGGCTTCGGAACCGGTATTTTGGCTGGACGCCTGATTGTGGTCCGAAGGGGTCCAAGTGTGGCTGCCGCATACGAGGTTCAGCGATTTTTTCTCTATTCTGACGTCAATCTGACAGTCCAGTGATCAGGTCATTCTTGGTTGTTGCTGGGCTTCATTTAGTTCATGCGAGAAAAGGTAAAAAGATGCTTAATAAATAAAAAAGGACGATAAAGAGCTGTAACATGCAAATTAACGATATCATTATAAAAAGTAGAAAATTACCTTTAAGTTGACTTTTTACCGCTAAAAAGCATCTAATGACCTCTATGGAATCAGTAATTAAATCTCCGTCTGACTTACAACGGGACCTGGGTGCAGCCACGCGTGCGCTGCGCGTGAGCCGCGGGATGACCCAGGCCGAGGTTGCGGCGAAGGCTGGCGTGGCGCTTCGGTCCATCGCCACCCTGGAGCGGGCGGGAAATTCGTCGCTGGAAACCTTCGTGCGCGCTCTGAACGCCCTAGGGGCTGCTGACCTGATTGCCGGCCTGGCACCACGGCCCCAGGTGAGCCCGCTGGCGCTGCTCCGCCACGGGGGCAACCCTCCGCAGCGGGTGCGCCATCGGAGTCGCGCGGCGTGAGCACAAGGGCCATCGGGGTCCGAATATGGGGGAAGGAGGTCGGAGCCGTCGCGGCAGACCCCGTTCTCGGCGCCTATGTGTTCGAATACGAGCCGGCGTGGCGCAGACTGGGAATCGAACTCTCGCCGTTCCTCCTGCCGGTTGCCGGGCCGCAGGCGCGCTTTGCCTTTCCCCTGATCGCCTCCTCCTTCCAGCGGCTTCCCGGTCTCCTGGCAGACGCACTGCCCGACAAATTCGGAAACGCCCTCATTGATGCCTGGATGGCCAAGCGGGGCATTGAGAGGAACTCGATCACCGCGCTGGACCGGCTTGCCTACATGGGCCGGCGCGGGCTCGGCGCGCTCGAGTTCTATCCCGCGACAGGGTCGGCAACCGAGAGCCAGAAGCCGCTTGAGATGATGGAGCTCGTGGAGGAGGCGCGCAGGGTGATGCGTGGGGATCTGGCGGGCGACGCCCACGCCGTGGCGGCCCTCGCCAACATCATCCGGGTGGGCACCTCCGCCGGCGGAGCCCGCGCCAAGGCGGTGATCGCATGGAATCCGAAGACCGAGGAGATACGAAGCGGGCAGTTTGATGTGCCGGAGGGCTTCGAGCACTGGCTTCTCAAGTTCGACGGCGTCGGGGAGGACCAGGCGCTGGGAACTTCAGGCGACTACGGACGCATCGAATACGCCTACCATCTCATGGCCCTCCGGGCTGGACTCACGATGGAGCCCTGCCGCCTGCTGCGCGAG
>Ga0265319_1000979_pt1 | contig 17987 bp, 14 predicted proteins | sample 4824metaG_FD_192443 | JGI IMG/M metagenome (GOLD analysis project Ga0265319, IMG submission 192443) | Rhizosphere microbial communities from Carex aquatilis grown in University of Washington, Seatle, WA, United States - 4-8-24 metaG | ecosystem: Host-associated > Plants > Roots > Rhizosphere >...
GTCACGGCCCTGCCGGGCGCGCTGTTCTCGCTCCCGTCCTCGCCCGCGCCGACGATGTTCCAGCTGAACTTCAACCTGCTGCTGCACGATTTCGGCAAGGCCTTCCCCATCATCCTCACCCTGCTGCTGGTCGACATGTTCGACAACATCGGCACGCTCATCGGCGTGACGCAGCGCGCCGGCCTGCTGGACAAGGACGGCCGGCTGCCCAAGGCCGGCCGCGCCCTCGTGGCCGACTCGATCGCCGCCATCCTCAGCTCGCTGCTCGGCACCTCGACGGTGGTCAGCTACATCGAGTCCGCCTCGGGCGTCGAGGCCGGCGGCCGCACCGGCCTGACCGGCGCGACCACGGCGGGGCTCTTCCTGCTGGCGCTGTTCCTCACGCCGGTGATCCTGGCCATCCCGGCCGCGGCGACGGCGCCTGCGCTCGTGGTGGTGGGCATCTTCATGTTCCAGTCGGTGGCGCGGCTGAACCTGGACGACTTCACCGAGACCGCCCCGGCCTTCCTGATCATCGCCGGCATCCCGCTCAGCTTCAGCATCGCCGAGGGCATCGGCCTCGGCCTGATCGCCTACGCCGTGCTGCACCTGGCCACGGGCCGCGGCCGGCAGGTGCCGGCCATCGGCTACGTGCTGGCCGTCATCTTCACCCTGCACCTGCTGCACACCATGATCGCGAAACTGGTGTAGGGCGCGACCTTGGTCGCGCCGCGGCGGCACCAGGGTGCCGCCCTCCCGATGTCACTCCGGCTTGGCGCCGGCCTGGACCCACGCGGCGAGGACCGCGCGTTCCTGGTCGGTGATCTGGGTGACGTTGCCGAGCGGCATGATGCGGGTGACGACCGCCTGCTGGTAGACCCGCTGGGCGTTCAGCAGGATGTCGGCGGGCGTATGCAGCATCACGCCGGCCGGCGTCACCGTGATGCCCGGGTAGGTCGGCGCGGGCGAATGGCAGGCCACGCAGCGCTGGGCAATGACGCTGCGCACGCGGTTGAAGTTGACCGCGCCCTCCACCGGCGGCAGCGGCGCCAGCCGCGGCACGGTCCACCAGGCCGCGAGCCCCAGCAGCACCGCGCCAAACGCGGGGTATTGCCACGCCAGGACGCCCTTGTGCCGGCGGTTGAAAAAATGCCGGATGCTGACGCCCGCGGCGGCGATGAGCATCAGCACCGCCCAGTTCCACGCGTGCGCGTAGATCGCCGCGTAGTGGTTGCTCAGCATGATGAAGATCACCGGCAGTGTGAAATAGTTGTTGTGCACGCTGCGCTGCTTGGCGCGCGCGCCGTCCCGCGGGTCCGGCTTCTGCCCGGCGCGCATGGCCGCCACCATCCGCCGCTGGCCGGGGATGATCACCATCGCGACGTTGGCCGCCATGATCGTGCCGATCGCCGTGCCGACATGGATGAACGCCGCGCGGCCGCCGAGGGTGCGGGCCAGGCCCCAGGCCAGCGCCGTGACCAGCCCGAACACCACCAACCCGAGCGAGCCGTCGCGCCGGCCGAGCGGCGACTTGCAGAGCAGGTCGTACCCGATCCACGAGCCGACCATGCTGGCTGCGCCGAGCCCGACGGCCTGCAGCGGCGTCAAGACGCGGACATTGGCGTCCACCATCATTGTCCCGGCCTTCAGCCAGTAGAGGAGCACGAGCAGCGCCGTGCCGGACAGCCAGGTGGTGTAGGCCTCCCATTTGAACCAGTGCAGTTTCTCCGGCAGCGCCGCGGGCGCGACGAGGTATTTCTGCGGGTTGTAGAAGCCGCCGCCGTGCACGGCCCAGAGCTCGCCGCCCACGCCCTTCTTCGCCGCGTCGGACTCCGGCGGCGGCGGCTCGAGGCTGTTGTCGAGCCAGATGAAATAGAACGACGAGCCGATCCACGCGATGCCGGCGATGACGTGCAGCCAGCGCACCAGCATGCCGAGGAAATCGAGGTAATACGGGTCCATCGTCGCGTCAGTAACGCACCTTGTCATCCTTGGCCGCCCAGCGCCGGAAGGTGGCCAGGCCCTCCGCGCGCAGGAGCGGATGGAGCTTGATCGCGCGCTCGGCCAGCGGCAGCGGGATTTCCCGGTAGATGAAGTCGTCGTCGAAGCCGATCTCCGCCGCATCCTGCCGGGTGTTGGCGAAATAGATCTCGGGAATGCGCGCCCAGTAGATGGCCGCCAGGCACATCGGGCACGGCTCGCAGCTGGTGTAGAGCTCGCAGTCGGTCAGTTGGAAGGTCTGCAGGCTCGCGCAGGCGTCGCGGATGGCCGTCACCTCGGCGTGGGCGGTCGGGTCGTTGGTCGAGGTCACCCGGTTGTTGCCCCGGCCGACGATCACGCCGCGGCGGACGACGACGCAGCCGAACGGGCCGCCCCGGCCCGCCGCCATCCCCTCGTCCGCCAGCCCGATGGCGGCGCGCATGAATTGTTCCTGGCTCATTGGCGGGCATGAAAGCAAAGAGCGGGCCACTGGCGAGACAGATGCACGGCCGGCCCGGCAGACAAAGCCGTGGCCACTCTTGTGCTGACACCCGGCACGCATCCGGCTTTGTTCCCCCGGCAAACACCATGAGTTCCCATCCGATTGTGGGCGGCCTCGAGATCCGCGGCCCGCTGAACGACCGCTACGCCGCCGTCCTCACGCCCGCGGCCTGCGCCTTTGTGGCGGACCTGGCCCGGCGCTTCGGCCCGCGCCGCCTTGAGCTCCTCGCCCGCCGCGTCGAGCGCCAGCGCGAGATCGACGCCGGCCGGATGCCGGACTTCCTGCCGGAAACCGCCGCCCTCCGCGGCGGCGACTGGCGCATCGCCCCCATCCCGCCCGACCTGCTGGACCGCCGCACCGAGATCACCGGCCCCGTCGACCGCAAGATGGCCATCAACGCCCTCAACTCCGGCGCGCAGTGCTGGATGGCGGACTTCGAGGACGCCAACTCGCCGACCTGGGAGAACCTCATCGAGGGGCAGATCAACATGCGCGACGCCGCCCGGCTCACGCTCGCCTACACCAGCCCCGAGGGGAAACAGTACGCCCTGAAGGACAAGATCGCCACCATCCTCGCCCGCCCGCGCGGCTGGCACATGGAGGAGAAGCACGTGCTCCTCGACGGCCGCCGCCTCCCCGCCTCGCTCTTCGACTGGGGCCTCTACTTCTTCCACAACGCCCAGGCTCTCCTCGCCCGCGGCTCCGGCCCCTACTTCTACCTGCCCAAGCTGGAAAGCCACCTCGAGGCCCGGCTCTGGAACGACGTCTTCGTCCACGCCCAGGCCGCGCTGGGCCTGCCGCGCGGCACCATCCGCGCCACCGTGCTGATCGAGACCATCACCGGCGCGTTCGAGGCCGAGGAGATCCTCTACGAGCTGCGCGACCACGTCTCCGGCCTGAACTGCGGCCGCTGGGACTACATGTTCAGCATGGTCAAAAAATTCCGCAACCATGCGGACTACGTCTTTCCCGACCGCACGCTGATCACGATGACGGTGCCCTTCCTCCGCGCCTACTGCCTCCACGTCATCAACGTCTGCCACCGCCACGGCGCCTACGCCATGGGCGGCATGGCCGCGCAGATCCCGATCCGGAACGACCCCGCCGCCAACGCGGCCGCCCTCGCCAAGGTCCGCGCCGACAAGGAGCGCGAGGCGTCCGACGGCCACGACGGCACCTGGGTCGCACACCCCGGGCTGGTCGCCACCGCGCTCGAGGCCTTCGCCCGGTTCATGCCGGGCCCGAACCAGCTGCACGTGATCCACGACCGGCAGATCACCGCCGCCGACCTGCTCGCGCCGCTGCACGGCCCGATCACGGAGGCCGGCGTCCGCTGGAACCTGCACGTCGGCGTCCGCTACCTCGAGGCCTGGCTGGGCGGCTCCGGGGCCGAGCCCATCCATAACCTGATGGAGGACCTCGCCACCTCCGAGATCTCCCGCTCGCAGCTCTGGCAGTGGCTGAAGTTCGGCGCCCGGCTCGACGACGGCCGCCCGGTCACCGCCGCGCTTTACGACCAGCTCCTCCCCGGCGAGCTGGCGGCGATCCGCGCGGAGTACGGCGACGAGCGCTACGCCTCCGGCCATTTCCCGGGGGCGGTCGGGCTCTTCATGCGCATGTCCAAGAGCGCCGAGTTCGACGAGTTCCTGTCGCTCCCTGCTTACGAGTTGCTGCCTTGAGAGGCAAAAACGCCAAATCACAAACGCCAAAGGCCAAACAAATCAGATGACCTGTTACGCCACGGCTTATTTCATATCTGGGATTTCTTTGGCGTTTGGAATTCTGGCCTTTGAGATTTGAGCGGCCCCATGCCCTCCACCCTCGCCAGCCTGAACACACCTGACCGCGCGGCTTTTGTCGCCGCGCTGGGCCACCTGTTCGAGCACTCCCCGTGGGTGGCGGCGGAAACCTGGCCGCAGCGCCCTTTTGCCAGCGCCCAGGCCCTGCACGCCGCGCTGTGCGCCACGCTGCGCGCCGCCGCGCCCGAAAAGCAGCTCGGACTCATCCGCGCGCACCCCGACCTCGCCGGCCGGCTGGCCCGGCAGCAAAAACTCACCGCCGAATCCACCCGCGAGCAGGCCGGCGCCGGCCTCGACCAGCTGACCGACGCCGAGCTGGCGGAATTCACCCGCAACAACGACGCGTACCGGACGAAGTTCGGCTTCCCTTTCATCATCTGCGCCCGGCTCAACGCCAAGGCCGCGATCCTCGCGGCGATGGCGGACCGGCTGCCGAACCCCCCGGCCGCCGAGCTGGCGGCCGCCCTGGCCGAGATCGAGAAGATCGCCTGGCTCCGGCTCAAGGAAACACTCCAGCTGGTTTAACCCAGAGGACGCCGAGACCGCAGAGGGATGATTTTTCTCTGTGCCCTCCGTGAACTCTGTGTTTAAGTCCGTAGATGCCCGGCAAACTCACCACCCACGTCCTCGATCTCACCACCGGCCGGCCCGCCGCCGGCATGCGCGTCGAACTCTGGAGCCTCGACGGCAAGCACACCCTGCTCAAGGCCGTCACCACCAACGCCGACGGCCGCACCGACGAGCCGCTGCTCGCCTCCGCCACCATGGTCGTGGGCACCTACGAGCTCGTGTTCTTCGTGAAGGATTACTTCGTCACGCACCAGACCGACAGCCCCTTCCTCGACCGCGTGCCGGTCCGCTTCGCCCTCGCCGACGCCCGCGCCGGCTACCACGTCCCGCTGCTCGTCACCCCCTGGGCCTACAGCACCTACCGCGGGAGCTGAGCGCCATGGCCGACGCAGCGCAGCAACTCGTCCGGATGCTCGACGAGCTCGGCCGGGTGACGGACGAGCCGGGCCGGCTGACCCGGACGTTTCTCTCCCCCGCGATGGAGCGGGCGAATCTGCTCGTCGGCGGCTGGATGCGGGAAGCCGGCCTCACCGTGCGCGAGGATGAGACCGGGAACCTTATCGGGCGGCTGGAAGCAACCGTAGGCAGCCCGCTTGCGGACGCCCCGGTGGCGCGAGCGAGCTCGCTGGCCCACGGAAAACCCAAAACCCTGCTGCTCGGCTCCCACCTCGACACCGTGCGCAACGCCGGGCGGTTCGACGGCGCGCTGGGCGTGCTGCTGCCGGTCGTGGCGCTGGCCGGGCTGAAGCGCCGCGGCGTAACCCTGCCCTTCGCGGTGGAGGTCCTGGGTTTTTCCGAGGAGGAGGCCGTGCGTTTCACCGGCGCCTATCTCGGCAGCAAGGCCTACACCGGCCGGCTGCGCGCCGCCGACCTGAAGCTGAGCGATGCCCGGGGCCACACGCTCCGCGCGGTGATCGAGGCGCACGCGGGCCGGCCCTTCACCCCGCCCAAGCCGGCCCACCGCCAGGGCAACCTGCTGGGTTACGTGGAGGTCCACATCGAGCAGGGCCCGGTGCTGGAGGACCGGCGGCTCGCCGTGGGCGTGGTGTCGGCCATCGCCAGCCAGACGCGGGGCCGGCTGACCTTCCGCGGCCGGGCCGGCCATGCGGGCACGACCCCGATGAACCTGCGGCACGACGCCCTCGCCGGCGCGGCCGAGCTGGTCCTGTTTGCCGAGGCCTACGCCACGGCGCGGCCGCCGCTCGTCGCCACCGTCGGCACGGTCAACGTGCCCTCGGGCGCCGCCAACGTCATTCCCGGCACGGCCGTGCTTTCGCTCGACGTCCGCCACCCCGACGACAACGCCTGCGCGCGCGCCCTCACGCAGCTGGTCGCGCAGGCGCGGCGGATCGCGCGCCGCCGCGGGCTCGCGCTCGTCTGGCAGCCGACCATGCGGCACGCCGCCACCCGCTGCTCGCCGGCGCTCACCGCGGCGCTCGAACGCAGCGTGCAGGCCGTGCAGGGCAAATCCCTCTCACTCGTCAGCGGGGCGGGCCACGACGGCGTCGTGCTGGCGGCCCTCACGCCGATCGCCATGCTCTTCGTCCGCTGCCGCGCCGGCCTCAGCCACCACCCGGACGAATACGCGTCGCCCAAGGACCTCGCCACGGCCCTGCGGGTGATCGTGGATTTTTTGCAGAGGCTCGCGGCTGACCAAACGGCGAACCGCCAATCCCCGCTCATAAGCGCAAAGGCCGGACCATCCTGCCGATGAGATTTGCTTGGATCGGCGAAGATCAGCGAAGATCAGTGGTTAAAAAATCCCCTCCGCGTAACCGTTGATCCACCAAAAACAGTCCATCACCCCGGCCGCCCCGGCGCATCTCGACCTCGTGGTCCGGGGCGGCCGGATCGTGACGCCCGACGGCATCACCGCGGCCGATCTTGGCGTCCTGCGCGGCCAGATCGTGCGCCTTGCGCCCGAAATCACCGACCGCGCGACCGCCACCCTCGATGCCAGGGGCGCGTACGTGTTTCCCGGCATCATCGACGCCCATGTGCACTTCAACGAGCCGGGCCGGGCTGAGTGGGAGGGCCTGGCGACGGGCTCGCGGGCGCTCGCCGCCGGCGGTGGCACCAGTTTCTTCGACATGCCGCTCAATTCCGAGCCACCCGTGCTCGATGCCGCCGGGCTGCGCGAGAAGCGGCTGTACGCCGAGCACAAGTCCTGCACCGACTTCGCCCTCTGGGGCGGGCTGGTGCCGGGCAACCTGGACCAGCTCGCCGGCCTGCACGACGCCGGCGCGATCGGGCTGAAGGCCTTCATGTGCGCCAGCGGCCTCCCCAGCTTCCCGCGGGTCGATACCGCCGCGCTCCGCGCCGGCATGAAGCGCGCCGCCCGACTGAAAATGCTCGTCGCGGTCCATGCCGAGGACGAGACCCTCGCCGCAAAGTTCACCAGGGCACAGCAGGTGAAAGGCCGGTCCGATGCCCGCGCCTGGCTGGCGTCGCGGCCGGTCGCGGTGGAGCTGGCCGCCATCCGCCAGGCCCTGGAGCTCGCCGGCGAGACCGGCTGCGCGCTGCACATCGTGCACGTCAGCAGCCCCGAGGGCCTCGCGCTCATCGCGGAGGCGCGGGCGCTGCGCGCGGACGTGACCGCCGAGACCTGCCCGCACTATCTCCTGCTCAACGACCGGGACGCCGCGAAGCTCGGCGCCCCGGCCAAGTGCGCGCCGCCGATCCGGGACGAAAAGCGCCGGCTGGCGCTGTGGCGGGACCTGCGCGCCGGCCGGATCCAGACGGTCGGCTCGGACCACTCCCCCGCGCCGCCGGAGATGAAGACCGCCAGGGATTTCTTCGCCCTCTGGGGCGGCATCGCCGGCGTGCAGCACGGGTTCCCGCTCCTGCTCAGCGAATGCGCCGCGACTGCGGCCCGCGACCTGCCGCTGCTCGCCGCCGTGCTGGCGGGCAATGTCGCCCGCCGCTTCCGGCTCGACCACCGCAAGGGCCGGCTCGCCACGGGGCAGGACGCGGACTTCTCCCTCGTCCGGTTCGGCCCGAAACACGTCCTTGCGGCGGACGAGCTGCTCACCCGCCACCCGATCAGCCCCTATGTCGGCCGGGCCAGCCGGACGCGTGTGACCCACACTTATGTCCGCGGCTGCCCGGTGTGGGCCGACGGCGGGATTGCATCCGCCGCGCCGAAGGGTCAGTTTCTGCGGCCACACTCCCCCTGACCATGCCCGACCTCTTCGGCCACACCCGCGCCCACCTCGCCGCCCGCCACGCGCTCATCACGCCGGGCAACCACGTCAACAGCGCCGTGCCCGGCATCACCGGCGCGACGACCATCGTGTTGATCAACGCGGCGATGGGCGCGAAGTTCGCGCAGCTGCTGGTGACCTTCGCCGCCGGCGGCCGGGCCGCGCCGGCGGCCGGTGACATCCAGACCTTCGGTTATGTCATGGCCGGCAGCGGCGCGCTGACGGTCGGGACCACCAAGGCCCAGGTCGGGCCCGGCGGATATTTCTACGCGCCCGCCGGCCAGTCCTGGAGCCTGACCGCGCCCAAGGCCGGCATGCAGCTCACGCTTTTCCAGAAGAAATACGTGCCGCTCGCCGGCACCGCCGCGCCCAAGCCGGTCATCGGCGACGCGGCCAGGGTCAAGGGCGTGCCCTTCCTCGGCGACCCGGCCGCGAACCTGCAGACCCTGCTGCCCGACGACCCGGCCTTTGATATGGCGGTCAACCTCTTCGCCTACCAGCCGGGCGGCCACCTGCCGTTCGTCGAGGTGCATGTCATGGAGCACGGGCTCGTCATGCTCGCCGGCGCCGGCGTCTACCGGCTGGAGGACAGCTGGTATCCGGTGCAGGCGGGTGATGTGATCTGGATGGCGCCGTATTGTGCGCAATGGTTTGTGGCGATGGGCAAGACTCCTGCTAGCTACCTCTACTACAAGGATGTCAACCGTCCGGCTATTTGACGCCCCGAGCGCACCCGCCAGCTTCGACCTCATCGTCAACGGCCGGGTGGTGACGGCGTCCGGGGTGGCGCCGACCACCACCCTGCTCGCCTGGCTGCGGGCCACGGGCCTGACCGGCAGCAAGGAAGGCTGCGCCGAGGGCGATTGCGGCGCGTGCAGCGTGGCGCTCGTGGACCGCGACGCCGCCGGCCGGCCCACCTACCGCGCCTTCAACAGCTGCATCGCGCTGCTGCCGATGTTCGCCGGCCGCGAGCTGGTCACCGTCGAGGGCCTCGCCCGCGGCGGCGCGGACAAGAGTCAGCTCCACCCCGTGCAGGCCGCGATGGTCGAGCACTATGGCTCGCAATGCGGCTACTGCACGCCCGGCTTCGTCGTCTCGCTGTTCGAGGCCTACTACCGCGACGGCTGCCGGGAACCGTGGCAGGTCAGCGACCAGCTCTGCGGCAACCTCTGCCGCTGCACCGGCTACCGCCCGATCCGCGACGCCGCGGTGGCGGCGCTGGCGCTGAAAGGTGGGGCGGCGAGTCCCTTCGCCGCCGCGGCGCGGACGGAGTCCGCGCCCCCCCCCGACGCCTTCGCCGCCCGCCTGCAGCAGCCCGTCCATCCGCCCGGCGCCCTCAACCACGCGGCCGGCGGCGCGCAGTTCTTCCGGCCCACCTCGCTGCCCGGCCTGTTCACGCTGCTCGCGACCTATCCGGCGGCGCAGCTGGTGGCGGGGGCGACCGAGATCGGCGTCGAGCTGAACAAGAAGTTCAAGGCGTTCCCGCTGCTGGTCTCGACCGAGGCCGTGCCGGAACTGACCCGCATCACCGCGACGCCCGAGGCCTGGCGCATCGGCGCGGCGGCCCCGCTGACGAACGTCGAGGAGGCGCTGGGCGGCGAGTTTCCGTCCATCGCGAAGATGCTGCGGGTCTTCGCCGCCCGCCAGATCCGCAACCGCGCCACGCTCGGCGGCAACCTGGTGACCGCCTCGCCCATCGGCGACAGCGCGCCGGTGCTGCTCACGCTCGACGCCAGCGTCGTGCTCACGACGGCCAAGGGCGAGCGCACGGTGCCCCTCGCGGAGTTTTTCACGGGTTATCGCCGGACGGTGCTGAAACCCGGCGAGATCATGCGCGAGATCGTGCTGCCGCGCGGCGGGCCGGGCCCCGGGCTGACGCGCCGGGTGGATTTCCTGAAGGTCTCCAAGCGCCGCGAGCTCGACATCAGCATCGTGGCCGCGGCGTTCCGCGTGGACCTCGACGCCGCCGGCATCGTCCGCCGGGCGCGCCTGGCCTACGGCGGCGTGGCGGCCATGACCACGCGGGCGCTGAAGGCCGAGGCCGCGCTGGTGGGGAAGAAGCTCAACGACCCGGCCGTGGTGTCCCTCCTCCGCGACACCTACCAGCCGATCGACGACGCGCGCGGCGGCGCCGCCTACCGGCGCGGCCTGGTGGCCAGCCTGTGGGAAAAATTCGTGTCCGGGGAGACGAGCGAGGCGCAGGACGCCGACCTGGGCTTTGCCGGCGACGACAAGTGGCCGGTGGCGGATCCCTCGCGGGCGCTGGGCCACGAGAGCGCCGTGGGCCACGTGACCGGCCGGGCGCTCTACGTCGACGACACCGCGTCGCGCCGCCGGATGCTCGAGGTGTGGCCCGTCTGCGCGCCGCACGCCCGCGCGAAGATCCTGCGCCGCGAAGCGACGAAGGCCCGGCAGGCGCACGGCGTGCACACGGTGCTGCTGGCCGAGGACATTCCCGGCGGAAACAACACCGGCCCGGTACGACCCGACGAGCCGCTGCTGGCGACCGATGAAATCCAGTTTCACGGCCAGATGGTCGCGCTGGTGGTCGGCGATTCCCTCGCGGCCTGCCGCGCGGCGGCGGCGCTGGTGGAGGTCGACTACGAGCCCCTGCCCGCGGTCATCGGTCTGCCGGCGGCCATCGCGGCGGGCAGCTACCACACCGAGCCGCATGCGCTGGCGCGCGGCGACGCCGCGGCCGCACTCGCGGCGGCCCCGGAGAAATTCACGGGGATTTTCGAATTTGGCGGCCAGGAGCATTTCTACCTCGAGACCCAGGCGGCCTGGGCCGAGGCGGGCGAGGACGGCACCGTGCTGGTGAACTCCTCGACGCAGCATCCGTCCGAAATCCAGGCCATCGTCGCCGAGGTGCTGCACGTGGCACGGCACCAGGTCGTCGTGCAGGCCCCGCGCATGGGCGGCGGCTTCGGCGGCAAGGAGACGCAGGGCAACGCGTTCGCGGCGCTGGTCGCGCTGGCGGCGGTGAAGACCGGCCGGGCGGTGCGGGTGCAGCTCGACCGCGACCGCGACATGCAGCTGACGGGCAAACGGCACCCGTTCCACGCGAAGTTCTCCATCGGCCACGACCGCGACGGCCGGCTGCTCGCCGCCCAGGTGGAGCTGGTTTCGGACGGCGGCTGGTCGCTCGACCTCTCGCAGCCGATCCTCGACCGTGCGCTGTTCCACCTCGACAACGCCTACTACATCCCGGCAGTGGATTTCCGCGGCCGGGTGGCGAAGACCAACGTGACCTCGCACACGGCGTTCCGCGGCTTCGGCGGGCCGCAGGGCATGCTCGTCATCGAGGAGATCATCGACCGCATCGCCCGCCGGCTTGGCCTGCCGCCGGAAACGGTGCGCGAGCGCAACCTCTACCACGGCACGGGCGAGACCAACCAGACGCATTACCGGGAGGACCTCGGCGACAACCGCCTTCAGGATATCTGGGCCCAGGTGCTGGCGCAGGCGAAGTTTGCCGAGCGGCGCGGGGAGGTCGCGGCCTGGAACCGGGCGAATCCCCACATCAAGCGCGGGCTCGCGATCACGCCGGTGAAATTCGGCATCAGCTTCACCCTGTCGCATTACAACCAGGCCGGGGCCTATGTCATGATCTACACCGACGGTACCGTGCAGGTGAACCACGGCGGCACCGAGATGGGCCAGGGCCTGCATACCAAGATTCTCGGCATCGCCATGCGCGAACTCGGCCTGCCGGCGGGGAACATCCGGCTGATGACGACCAGCACCGACAAGGTGCCGAACACCTCGGCCACGGCCGCCTCGAGCGGTGCCGACCTGAACGGGGCCGCCGTCGCCGCCGCCTGTGAGATTCTGCGGGAGCGGCTGACCGCGGTGGCCGCCCCGCTGCTCGGCGTTGCGCCGGCACAGGTGGAATTTGCCCACGGCTGTGTCGGCGAGCGCGGCCACCAGGCGAACAAGCTGCCGTTCGCCAAGGTCTGCAGCCACGCCTACGCCGAACGGATCAGCCTGGCGGCGGCGGGCTACTACAAAACGCCCAACGTCCAGTGGGACTGGGCGAAGTCCGAGGGCCGGCCCTTCCACTACTTCGCCTGCGGCGCGGCGGTGGCCGAGGTGGAGGTGGACGGCTTCAACGGCATGCACCGCGTGCGGCGGGTGGACATCGTCCACGACGTCGGCGACTCGCTCAACCCCGGCGTCGACCGCGGCCAGATCGAGGGCGGCTTCGTGCAGGGGATGGGCTGGCTCACGCGCGAGGAATTGAAATGGGATCCGCAAGGCCGGCTGCTCACGCACAGCGCGAGCACCTACCAGATCCCCGCGTTCAGCGACGCGCCGGCCGAGTTCCACGTCACGCTGCTCCCGCGGGCCGCGCAGGCGAACACGATCCACGGCAGCAAGGCCGTGGGCGAGCCGCCGCTGATGCTGGCGTTCTCCGTGCGCGAGGCGCTGCGCGACGCCGTGGCGGCGTTCGGCCCGCCCGGCGGCGAGGTGCCGCTGGCGTCACCCGCCACGGGCGAGGCGATCTTCGCGGCGATCCAAAAGAGGGTCGCCAGTGACCGGTGAGAGGTGATGAGCCTGGATCGTTGCCCGTCACTGGTCACTCATCACTGGTCACTTCGCCTGTGCGCGTCCCGCTCGGTCAGCAGCTGGGCGGCAATGCTCAGGGCGATCTCGCGCGGGTCGTTGTTGCCGAAGGGGAGGCCGACGGGACAGTGGAATTGCCGCGCCCGCGCCGCGGGCAGGCCGCCGGCGACCAGCTCGCGGCGCAGCACCTCCGCCTTGGCCGCGCTGCCGATGACGCCGACAAAGGGAAAATTCCGCTCCGCGAGCGCGCGCTGCAGCACGGGGCGGTCGGAAGCGTGGCCCCTCGTCAGGCAGAGCAGGAAGGCGTGGTCCGGCATCGTCGGCACGAGTTCCTCCGGCCGGTCGGCCTGCACGTAGCGGACATTGCGGGCGCGGGGCAGCCGGTCGAGCCACTCGCGCCGCGGATCGACCACGGTGATCTGGCAGTCGAGCGGGGCGAGCACGGGCACAAGCGCCTGGACCACGTGGCCGGCGCCAAAGACCCAGACCGGCCAGGCCGCGCCGGCGCCGCCGGCCGGGTGCGGCTCGAAGTAAAGCTTCACCGAGCCGCCACAGGTCATGCCGACGTCGGTCTTGAGCGCCCAGTTGACGAACTGCGGCGCCGCCGCGCCGGCGGCGAGCATTTCCTGCGCAAGCGCGAGGGCCCTGGCCTCGACCTTGCCGCCGCCGACCGTGCCCGTGAGCAGGCCGGCCGGCGTGACGAGCATCTTGGCGCCCGTCTCCTGCGGCGTGCTGCCCAGGGCCTCGGCCAGGACCACGAGCACGAAGCCGCCGCCGCCGTTTTCCAGCGCGACGATCTGCTCGTAGATGGAGGCCGAGGACATGTCCGCGGCAGCGTAGGCCGCGGGCGAGCCCACGCAAGAGCGGGCTGTGCGCCGGCTCACGGCGCGCGCGCGAGGGCCGGCCGGAGCGGGACGCGGAACGTCTCGCCGATGCTGACGGCCAGGAGCCGGTGGGGCTCGTCCGCGAAGGCGGCGCGAAGGCGCGCCGCGGGCTCGGCCATCGCCTCGGCGCTGAGCCGGAAGGTCTCGTGGTGGATGGGCACGAAGGTGCGCGCCCCGGCCTGGCGGGCCATGGCCGCCGCCTGCTCGGGGTTGCAGTGCGCCCGGATCCACGGGTCGTAGGCCCCGATGGGCATCAGCATCAGGTCGACCGGCCGCGCCGGATCATTGAGCCGGGCGAACGCCGGCGTGTAGGCCGTGTCGCCGGCGAAGCAGACCGCATGGCCGCCGCGCTCCAGCAGGTAGCCGTTGTAGCCGCGGTGCTCGTCGCGCATCATCCGCGCGCCCCAGTGCGCGACCTCCAAGGCCGTGATCTTGAGCGGACCGGCGCGGGTTTCGACCGTGACCGACCGGCCCCAGTCGAGCTCGTGGATGTGGCGGAAACCGTGGCAGCGCAGCAGGTCGGCGGTCGCGCGCGCCGTGACCACCGGCGTGCGCCGGTCGAATTTCCGCAGGCTCCAGACATCGAAGTGGTCGAAATGGGCGTGACTCAGGACGATCACGTCGGGCGCCGGCAGCTCGCACGGCGACAGGGCCGGGGCGAAATAGCGCTTGGGCCCGAGGATGAACGGCGGCAGCCCGAGGCCCACGCGGTTGGAAAAGACGGGGTCGGTCAGCACCCGCACGCCGAGGAAATTGAGGAACACCGTCGAGTGCCCGAGGCAGCTGCCCGTGATGGCGTCGTCGCGCCACTGCGCCGGCTCGGGCCGCGCCGCCGGCCGGGGCGGACGGCCGCGTCCGTCGAAAAGCATCTGCCTGATCAGCTTGAGCCGGGTCATGGTGGGGAGGGGGCCAAGGGAATGCATTCCGACGAAAAGTCCAGTGCAGTGCGGGGAGGTCGCGGTCGATTTCCGGTTTGGCAGGAAGCACCGGGCCGGTAGCTTGCGCACCGCATGCCCACGCGCCTCTATTTCATCCGGCACGGTGAGACCGAATGGTCGCGCACCGGCCAGCACACCGGCACGACCGACCTGCCCCTGACGGAGCATGGGGTCGCCGAGGCCCGCGCCCTGGCGGCACGGTTGCGCGGCGTCGGGTTCGACCATGTCCGCACGAGCCCGCGGCAACGCGCGCGGCAGACCTGCGAGCTGGCCGGACTGGCCGCGGCGGCCGTGAGCGACCCGGAGCTCGCCGAGTGGGATTACGGCGACTACGAGGGCCGGCGGTCAGCCGAGATCCTGGCGGAGCGGCCGGACTGGGACATCTACCGCGACGGCTGCCCGGGGGGCGAGTCTCCCGCCCAGATCAACGCCCGGGCCGACCGCGGCATCGCCCGGCTGGAGGCGCTGGCGGGAAACGTCGCCGTCTTTTCCCACGGCCAGTTCGGCCGCGCGCTGCTCGTGCGCTGGGTCGGCTGGCCGATCACGGACGTGCCGCGGTTCCAGCTGGCCACGGCCTCGGTGAGCATCCTCAGCTTCGAGCGGCCCGGGGCGGAACGGCCCGACATCGCCCTGTGGAATTTCAAGGGCCCGAACCTGGCCTGACGCCGCCCGCGGTCATCTGACCGCCACCGCCGCATCGCGGCCCGGGTGGGCCGCCTCGCCGGTGAAGTTGGGCCAGGTCAGCGCGGAGACATCGTGCGCCTCGAGCGCGTGCGTGAAATAGTCGGGACAGTTGGCCCCCCACCCGACGCGGCACCGGTCCAGGGCGACCCGGTCGGCGAACCGGACATGGATGCCGGGCGTGCCGTGCGGCTCGAGGCCGGGCACGGCGGAGGTCGGACGGTTGTCCCAGACGCCGCCGGGATATTTTGTCCAGCGGTCCAGCGTCACCGCCACGTTGGCCAACGCCACGTCGCTGATCCGGCTCTCGGCGCAGCCGCTGATCCGCACGCTGTTCTCGGCGCGGCCGGTGACGTTCTCGACGCGCACGCCGGAAATCTTTCCAATCTTCGCCCCCGGCGTCCGGGGCACCGCCGTGAACGAGACCGCCTCGCCGCGGCCCCACCACGGGGCGGAGTGGAGGCTGGCGGTGAAGGTGAGGTCGCGGAACAGCACGTCCGAGACGTTGCCCCCGTCGCGCAGCTGGATGCCGCAGCCGCGGCTGCTGCCCCGGATCTCGCAGCGCTCAAAACGGACGCCCCGGATGTCGCCGACCGTCTCCGTCCCGATCTTGAGCCCGGCATCCTGGGTCTCGAGCACGCAGTCATGCACGCGGATGTTCTCCGAGCCGCCGTAGGCCGCCAGGGCCCGCGAGGTCTTGACGACGATGGCGTCGTCGCCGCAGGTGATGTGGCAGTTCTTGATCTCCACGTCACGGCAGTGATCGGGGTCGATGCCGTCGCAATTGGGCACGTCCAGCTCGTTGCGGATCCGGATGGCGTCGACCAGCACCCCGGCGCAGCCGGCCAGGTGGAGGGTCCAGCCGGGCGCGTCGAGGAACGTCAGGTCGCGCACCTCGAGATCGCGGCAGCCGGTGAGCACGGCCAGCCGCGGCCGGAACGGCTTGGGCCGCCACCATTCGTCCGCCGCGTCGTAATGGTCCATGAACTCCCGGGCCCGGCCGTTGATCCGGCCGGTGCCGCTGAGCCGCAGGCCCCGGACGCCGTGGGCCGCGAGCACGGCCCCGCCCGGGCCGATGTCCTCCGGCCGGCCGCTGACCAGCAGCTCGGCATCGTCCGCCAGGTGGAAATCGATCGCGCCCCGGAGTTCGAGCGCCCCGACCAGATAGCGCCGGCCGCCCGGCACCAGCACGCGCGAACCGGCGCCCGCGGCCGCCGCGGCGTCGATCGCCCGCTGGATCGCCATGGTGTCGAGGGTGGTGCCGTCGCCCGCGGCGCCGTGGTCGCGGACGTTGAACTCGCGGGTCGGGCCGTCCTGGGCCCGCAGCCGGACGGCACCGCCGAGCGCCGCGGCGGCGGCGAGCTTTGAGCCCAGCAGCAGGGCCTGCCGGCGGGATATGTTTTTGTTAGCCACGAGGCAGGCGGACGGAGGCCGGAAGCCCGCGCCGGTGGAGAGGGTCCGGAGCCGGCGGACAGGTGGCGCCCTCGTGCCAGGTGCCCTCCACGAAGGTGGTCGTCGGGATCCCGGGCACGCCAAATTTGTTGTGTTGCAGCTGGCCGGCCAGGATCTCGACCGCCAGCGCCCCGACGGTCGTGTGGTTCTGGCGCACCCCCGCGGTCGCGCCGTCGGGATGGTCGAGGAACACGTCCACGAACGCCACGTCGCGCGGCACCCGCAGGCCCAGTTCGCGGAAGAGGGGCAGGACGAAGGAGGCCTTGCTGATCACGACCTCGGGGCGGTGCCGGTCGAACCACCGCTTGAACGCCGCCGGGTCCGGAAACACCTCGGACTTGCTCTCGTTCAGCCACCGCTCCACCGGCTCGGGCTCCGGAAAGAGGTGCGCCGGGATGCGCTCGCGGGCGGCGAGCACCTGCTGTTCGCACAGGTAGCCGGCGGTCCAGAGGTGGTCCACGGCGTGGTCCCAGCCCCGGTGCATCACGAAGCCGATGCGCCGGTAGCCGGCGGCGATGACCTTCTGCATGGCCAGCCGGGCGATGTCGCACTGGTTGTTGGTGACGTTGTGCAGGGCCGGCTGGTGGGGGAAGTAGTCGATCTTCACCGCGCTGAAGTTCTCCCAGTCGAACGAGAGCGCGTCGCCCATCTCGCGGCCGTGCGAGGCGATGATCAGGCCGTTGATGCCGCGGGAATAGAGGATCTGGCTGAGCCGTTCCTGGCTCATGCCCTCCTCGCGCATCCAGAAATGGTCCAGCTTGTAGCCCAGCTCGTTCGCCTTGGCCAGGGCCCCGGAATAAAAGTCCGGGTGCGCGGTGGTCTTTTTCCAGCCCCAGCGGGTGGCCCAGTTGGTCACATAGGCCAGCGTGGGGGTGTTGCGGCGCTTGATCACCCCGCCGCGGTAGGCCACCAGCGCGCGGAGGAAGGGATCGGGCGCGTAACCCATTTTTTTGGCCAGCGCCTGGATGCGCCGGCGCGTCGTCTCGGGCAGCCGCGGGTGGTTGCGGAGCGCCAGCGAGACCGTGGTGACATGCACGCCCGCCTTCACGGCGATGTCGGAGAGGGTGACGCGGCGTTCGCTCATCGGGGCAGCCCGATTCCGGCCGGCCGGCCCGTCCGCTTCAAGTCTATAGTTAGAATGGCCGGCCGGTTGTCTCGCCCGCCCTGCGGCCGCGAAATAGCCGTCCTCTGGTCTTGAGCGGCTACCCCTTCCCTGTTCCGCTCAACATTGATGAAATCATCCCGCACCCATTTTCCCCGGATCCCCCGCATCGCCTACGCGGGCGTACGCACGGCCAACCCGCTGGCCTTCCGCCACTACAACCCGGATGAGGTGATCGACGGCCGGACGCTGAAGGCGCACCTGCGCTTCTCCATCGCGTACTGGCACTCGTTCCGCGGCACCGGCGCCGACCCGTTCGGGCCGGGCACCA
>Ga0265319_1000981_pt1 | contig 17979 bp, 21 predicted proteins | sample 4824metaG_FD_192443 | JGI IMG/M metagenome (GOLD analysis project Ga0265319, IMG submission 192443) | Rhizosphere microbial communities from Carex aquatilis grown in University of Washington, Seatle, WA, United States - 4-8-24 metaG | ecosystem: Host-associated > Plants > Roots > Rhizosphere >...
TAAGAACGTGCCGCCGTCGATCCCGTGCGTCGTCGCCCAACCGACGGCGCCGGCAAGCGCGCCGACCGCCAGCACCCGCGGTGGGCGCGTCACCACGCCTCCCGCTTCGGCTTGGGCGTGGCTCCCGGAGCTGCGCGACGCCTGCGAACAACGACCACGAACGCAACACTAGCGATCAGGAGCACGACGAACGCGATGATCGCGCCGATCGGAAAGCTCACCGGCTTCTCTCCGATCCACACGAGCTTGCCGTAGAGGTCGCCGCGGACCGCGCCCACCTCGAAGGGCACCTTCCAGTGGAACACGAGCGTCGTCCTGTGAACGTCCTTGACGATGTAGGGGGTGCGGTTCGAATACCAGTGGATTCGATGGTCGTGCCAGACGAACGAGCCGGTCTTGGCGACGGTCACCCAATCCGGTTGCGCGCGTGCGGTGGCGTTCGGCGGCGGCTGCACACCGCCGGCGAAGAAGCTCTGGTTGAGGTAGTAGGCGGGTGAGTTCTCGTTCACCTGGACCGCGCCGCCGGCGAGGATGCGCACGTAGCGCTCGCCGTCGTAGCCGAAAACGGTGACCGTTTCGTGGCTGCGGTTGACGAGCTCGATCTCGTCATTCAGATCGATCACCCGCCAGCTCACGCCGGTCCTCACCGGCGAGACCCTCAGAAGCGTCGAGCTGTAGTGAACGTTCGTCGCGTCGATCTGGCCGCTGACCTGCGAGAGCTGCCGTCCAGCCGCGGCTCCCGGCGGAAGGAGCGCTCCGAGCAACACCGAGATCGCGAGGGCACGCCGGACCACGCGGCGACTCTACCCCACGGCCTGTCGACCGAAGGCCATCTTGCCGAGCTACCTCAAGCTCCTGATGAACGCGACGAGCGCGCGAACCTCAGACGGCTTGCTCGCCAGGTGATCGCCCGCGATCGCCTCGGCCATCACCTCGCCGGGGTAGCCGCTGACCGTCACCGCGTTCGGGTCCACAATGTGCTCGGTAAGGTAGGCGGCGGTCGCGATGACCGTGCGAGCGCTCGCGAGGTGAACGCGACTGCCGTAGAGGCCCTTGTACGACGGGCCGGTGCCGCGACTGCCATCCAGAGAGTGGCAGTCCTCGCAGCCCTGGCTAACGTAGAGCCGGCGTCCGAGCGCAACCGGTGAGCTCGCGCGCGAGGTGCTAGGTCGTGTCGGGGCGCCAGTGCCGCCGCAGGCCGCGATCGCGACAGTCGCCGATGCGGCTCCCAACCACGCTGCGCACCTCAGTCGTCGCTGCGATCCGCCCACGAGGCAATTGTCGCGCCCGCGCCGATCGCGCGCCTCATTTCTTGAGCCCGAACGGGTAGGACGCCGGGGTCGGAGCGGTTCCGCCAGGCCCAACCGCGTAGACGTAGAAGGTGTAGGCGCCGCGCGTCAGATGCCGGTAGACCTTGGGGGAGCGGCATGGGTGGTAGGTGACGGGCGGCGTCTGCTTGGGCTTGGCCGGCGCGCGCAACCTCGGCGTGAACTCCCGTTTGAGCAACTCGCACTCGAATCCCGTCGGGCTGTTGGTTGCGCTGAAAACGAATCGTGCGGTGTGGGCGTAGCGGTTGAGCGTCGCCTTCGTGAGCTTCGTCACCGTGGCCGGCGGTTTGAACGTAGCGGTAACCGTTTGCGACGACCCAGCCTCCCCATTGGTGATCGTGCATGACCCCGTTCCCGAGCAGGCACCGCTCCAACCGACGAACGTCGACCCCGGACCGCTCGAGGCGCTCAGCGTCGCTGTCGATCGAGCCGCGTAGTAGGCGCCGCACGTCAGCCCGCATGAGATGTATCCGCCTGAATCGCTCACGCTTCCGGATCCTGCGCCGGCAAGCGAGACCGCGATCCGCGCGCCGGTACCGAGACTCACGCCCCCGTTCTGATCGACCGCGACGCAGAAGCCGCTCTGCGGGCACGCAATGGCGTTCAGCGGGCTCATGTCGACGGTGGTCCCGTCGAGCGACCAGATCGCGGATGGCCCAGACTGGGGATCGGTCGAGAACGCAGCGCTGCCGCCTGCGTTGACAGCCAGGCAGAGGGCCACCACGGGACAGTCCACGCCTCCGATCGCGTGCCCGTAGCCCGCACCGGCGACCGGATCCCAAACCGCGCCCGCCGGGTCGGTCGACGCTGGAGCCCAGCCGACGTTGTCCACCGCGACGCAGAGCGCGCTCGACGGGCAGGCAACGCCCGTGAATCGATCGCCGCTGACGCTGTCCGCGTTCGGCGCGGTGATCACGCTTGCGCCGGCGCCGGCGCCAAGGGCGCTGATCGTGAGCGCCGTCGTGCTGTCGGCGACCGCGACGCACAGATTCACGGTCGGGCACGAAACGCCCGTCAAGTGCTCGCTCGACGTCCCGGTCACGAGCGTCCAGTGTGCTCCAGCGTCGCTCGAGACCAGGGCTCCGTCATACCCTGCTGCCACGCAAGCGGTGCTCGACGGGCAGGAGACGGACTCGAGCGCGGCTCCGTTTCCGTCCACGTTGGGGATCTCGGTCCAGCTAGCGGCCGTCGCCGCGCCCGGAGCGCTCGACACGTAGGCGTTTCCAGCGCCGTCAACAGCGACGCAGAACAGACTTGTCGGACAGGAGACGCCGTTGATCGACTGGCCGGCGCCAGGCATCGTCACCTTCGCGTAGTTCGATCCGGCGGGGTCGCTCGAGACGAGCACGTGGCTCATCGCGCCCGTCACCACACACAGCGACGTGGACGGGCAACTGACGGCGTGCAGAGGATTCGGCGCATCGATCGCCTGCGCGGGCGCGAACGCGACCGCAGCCGCCGCGCGAGCACTGTTCGGGGCGATCATCGCCAGCGCGACGCATGAGAACACAAGCAAAGCGACCGCGCCGCGGCGCCGCTTCGCACTTTCCAACACCGGACCGAAGTCGGGAAACGTCGTCCGCATGGGGTCACTCCTCGGATCGCCGACCCTTCTCCCCTGGTTGAAACTAGCAGGAGCGCTGGCGGCACGGTACGGGACCCCTGGCAGCCCGCATGCCGCTACGGGGCTGGCCGCCCGGCCCTTCCGCAGAGCCCTGCGGGCCGAGCCCGCACCCTCTTGCAGGGTGGCGCAGCTGCCGGCGACGACTTTCCAACCGGCGAAACCCGGCCTCGTGAAATTGGACGCAGGGCCATGCCGCATGCACCCGTCATTTTCGACAATCCTCGCGATGTATCGGTTCTCCTCTCTCCACCGTGGCAGTCCGGTTGGCGCAGGCATTTCGGGCGCGGATCTTGCGTCCGGCCGTCACCCGGGTCTACACGTTCTCGTTCTCACTCCCTCGAGCGAGCCGTCAGCCTCGACGGCGGGGTTGCGGCACCGTGCGGAGACGCACGGTGCGCGCTTCACGCTGCTCGTGCCAGCCGGATCGGGGCCGGCGGCGCAGGCAGAGGCTTCACGAGTGACGGAGCAGCTTGTCGCTGCCGGACTGCCGGTGAGAGAAGGAAACCGCCGCGCCGATATAGCCGTGGCCGGTGAGGCTTTGCCCCGACGTCTCGAGCTGGCGGCGCCGGTCGCAGCGGCGAGCTCGCTGCGCCAGCTCCACACCGGTTTGCCGCGACGCATCGAGCGACTGACCGGGACGCTCGTTCGCCATGTGCCCGCGACGGACCGCGCGGCCGACTGGCGTCTAGCAGCCTGAGCCGGCGCGAACCGGCCCGCAGCGACTAGCATCGGCTGAGTGGCCGCGTCGCGCGTTCGTGCTGTCGTAGCCGCGTTGAGTGTCGCGCTCTGCGTGGCCGGATCGCTCAGAGGCAGCGCGAGCGCCGCGCGCGGCGAAATCGTCCCTGGCCTGTCGGCCGCCGGCGCGAGCGGGCCGAGCGGCATGACCGGCCCGGGGTCGAGGGGCGCGAACACGTCGAGCAGGTCGGGCGGTGTCACCCGCACGATCGGGCCGAGCGACATGACCGGCACGAGTGGCACGAGCGGGTCAAGCGGTTCAAGCGGGTCTAGCGGCACGACCAGCGCGACTGGGTCGACGGGTATGACCGGGTCGACGGGTATGACCGGGTCGACGGGGTCAAGCCGCCCGCCGCGTCGACGGCTCTACCGCCCAATCGGCTGCCGTGCCACGGGTCCAACCGCGACGATCGCCCACGGACCACGCCGGCGCGTCGTCGCGGTCACGCTCGACGACGGCCCGTCGGTCTACACGCGGGCGTTCGTCAACATGCTGGCCGCAAACCACGTGCCGGCGACGTTTTTCGAAATCGGCGAACAGGTGACGGCGACCTACGCGGGAACGCTGCGACTCTCGCTTCGCGACGGTGACGCGCTCGGCAACCACACCTGGAGTCATCCGTTCCTACCAGGCGCCCGCGATCTCGCGAGCCAACTGCAGCGCACGGACGCCGCGATCAGCAACGCGACCGGCTACACGCCGTGCCTGTTCCGTCCCCCCTACGGCGCGTCCAACCGGTCGATCGTCGCGACGGCGCGGTCGTTCGCAATGGCGACAATTCTCTGGAATGTGGACCCGTTCGACTGGCGCCGACCGGGAGTTGGCGCGATCGAGCAGCGCGTCCTCGCCGAGCTCCAGCCCGGCGCGATCATCGAGACACACGACGGCGGGGGCGACCGAAGCCAGACACTCGCGGCCTACCCCTATGTCATCGACGCAATCCGCCAGCGCGGCTACCGGTTCGTGACCGTGCCCCAGCTCCTCGGCTTCCACACTCTGTATAGAGAATGCACCGGGGCCGGATGTCGCGGTGAGGGTGTACACGGACCCCTGCCAAAAGGCTCGATCGTCGAACCGGGCCCCCGCTGATGTGAGCGCCGGGCCCACCCGCGCTACCGATGTTCAGGTCACGGCGAGAGCTGCGAAGTGCGCTGCGTTGTGTCTTCCCAGCCGAGCAGCCTTCCGTGGAGGGTGAGCGAACCGGGCCTGATGTGTGCGCCGGAATCGAGTAGTCGATCGCCCGCCCGGCCCAACGTCCGCACCTCGTATACCGGGGTCAACGCCCCGACCGCGCTTCGCTCCCCGATCCAGGCGAGTGTCCCGGCAGGATCGATGACCATCCCGTGCACGGTGACGAACGACTCGGCCCGGTGCTCGGGGCTCGTCGCCGGCGCCGTCGCGACCGATCGCCCGGTCTTCAGATCGATCACCATGACGCTCGACGAGAACACGTCGATTCCCATCTGGGCGACGTCAAGGCCGGCAAAGCGCCCCGACAGCGCGTACGCTGCGACCCGCGTCCGCTCAAAGTGGGCACGCGACGCAAGCGCACCCAGGCGCGTTCTCGTGGTGCCGAGGCAGCCGTACAGTGTCCCCGCTGCGGAGTAGAGGCGGGCCGTTCCAGAGCTGGCCAGGACGCGTGAGCCGGCTGGAGCGCAGCCCGCCGTCGCAGCGGGCGCCGTCGCGACGGAACTCAGCGAGAGCACCCCAAGGACGGTCGCGACTGTGCCGGCAGACGACAAACGCACGCGCGGAGCCTACCCGGAGAGCGCAAGGCGAGCGAAGGTCCGCATCCCGATCATGCCGCCCGAACACGTTCGCGAGCGGACCCGAATCCGAGCAAAGGTGTGAGTGGGGGTCTAAGCGCCGCGCAGGACGATGTACCAAAGCCGGTCCGCAACCTGCACGATCGCCTCGGCCACGCGGAGGTAGCGCTGGTAGAGGTCCTGCCCGGCAAGAACGGCTCGGAGGTCGTCTGCCTCGAGCAGTTCCGCCATCGCCCCGCGGTAGTCGCGCTCCACATGACGTACGGCCTCGCTCGCAGCGTCGGAGAGCCGCCCCGCCGCTTCCGGGTCCTTTTCCAGCAGCTTCAGACTGTCGGCGATCGCACGCGTCCCGTCCGCCAGCTGCGCCCCCATTCGCCCGGCGTGATCGTCCGGCTTCCAGCCGAGCACCTCCGCTTCGCGCAGCGCGTTTCGCGCCTCGCCCAGGACGCGGTCGATGCGCTCTGAGAGCGTGTATAGATCCTCCTGATCGACCGGGGTCGAGAGCGCGGCCTGGAGCGCCAGCAGGAGTTGGCGGCGCGCCGAGGAGCCGTCATCCCGGGCGGCCCGCATGGCTTTCGCCGCCTGATGACCGCCGCCGCGTGACCACGCTGCGAACGCGTCCAGGCCGGTCGCCGTGATCTCGCCCTGCGCGATCACGAGCGCGAGCACGTCGGGGGCCGCCGGAAGAAGCAGGCGTCGCCACCACTGGCGTGTCGCCGGCCCGCGTGCCGGTGGGTGGGGCGAGTCGTCGCTCACGGAAACGCTCCGCAGATCCGGCCGAGCTCGAACAGTCCGCCCCCGAGCATGGCGCATGCCGGGACGGTGGCGACCCACGCGGTGATCACAGTACGGACCGTAGGCCAATGGACGTGTCGGTGTCTTTGCGCGGCGCCGACCCCGACCATGCTGGATGCGACCACCGTCGAGGTGCTCACCGGCGCACCCAAAAAGCCCGCGCCCAGGATCGCGACCGCTGAGGCGCTCTGCGCCGCCACGCCGTCGAGCGGCCCGCCCCGGTACAGACGTGAAGACACGGTGCGCACGATGCGTCGGCCGCCGAAAGCGGTGCCAGCCGCAAGTGCGAAGGCGACCGTCGCAGTCACCCATAGCGGCACGGCGAAGTGGCGAATGCTGCCTGAAGCGAGTAGCACACCGGTCGCGAGTCCCATAGCCTTCTGGCCGTCGTTTGAGCCGTCTGCGAGCCCGACGAGCCCGGCGCTCACCCAGATCATCCCCCTCAACGTGCGCAGCACATCCCGTGAGGCGCGCCGCAACAGACGGCCAAGCAAACGCCGCAGGGCGCCGGCGAGCAAGCCTCCGATGACGGGGGACACGAAGATCGCGAGTAGCGTGCCGAGTACGCCGTAGGGACGCGCGCCGCGAAAGCCGCCCCAGCCCACCGCATGCCACCCTGCCTCGACCGCCGCGGCACCGGCCAAGCCTCCAACGATCGCGATGCTCGCGCTCACGGGAACCCCACGACGCACCAAGACCAGCGTGAACACGAGGCCCGCAACGCTCCCCGCCAGGTATGTCCCAGGCAATTGCGCTGCGGAGACGCGTACGACGCTCGTCATTGTCAACGCGACCGCCTGACCGGCGAGCAAACCGCCAGCCGCGTGCAGGACGAACGAGAATGCCATCGCGCGGCGGTAAGAGGCGCCGCGTGAAGCGATCAGCACGGCGCTCGCGTTCGGAGCATCCGACACGCCGAGGACGAACGCGAAAACGACCACCACGGCAAGCGCAGCGACACCGGCGACGCTCAGAGCACCCAAATCGACCGGCGATCATATGCCACACCCAACCGAAGGTCGGGGTAGGCTGACGCGACGCGTATGACCTACGACGAGGATCTGGTAAACCGGCTGCGCGAGCTGCTGGCTGCGGAAGATGCCGTCACAGAAAAGAGGATGTTCGGCGGCCTCGCGTTTCTGTTGCACGGCCACCTGTCGGTAAGCGCATCGCGAAACGGTGGCCTGCTTGTCCGGATCGACCCGGCCGACACCGACGCGTGCCTGGCACTGCCACACGTCGCGCTGATGCGGATGGGCGAGCGGACGATGGACGGTTGGCTGATCGTCGAACCCGGAGGTCTGGCCAACGAGGCGGAGCTCTCCGCGTGGGTCGCTCGCAGCGTGTCGTTCGTCAAATCCCTGCCGCCGAAATCGCAGCGCTGACGCAGCCGTGGCGCCGCGACTGCAGCCACTAAAGACGATCGCCGCGTTGTATGCTCCCGCGCCTGAAACCCTGACTGCGGGCAACTCCTCGTTCGTTGGACGGGTCACTACTTGACAGGAGGCGTCTCGATGGACCCTGCGGCCGCAGTACGTCGCTTCTACGACCTGATCAATGCCGGGGATATCGATAAGTTCATCGGGTCGCTTGCCGACGATTTCGTCGAGCACGAGGCGCTACCCGGAATGGCGTCGGGGCGCGACGCAGTCCGGCAGCTGTTCGCGATGATGCGGGCGGCCTTCCCGGACATGCATTGGGTGGCTGAGGACGTCCTAGTCGACGGTGACAAGGCCGTCGCTCGCGTGCGGATGACTGGTACCAACGACGGCGAGTTCATGGGGATGCCAGCAACCGGCAAGAGCGTTGGGATCCAGCTCATCGACATCATCCGATTCGGTGACGATGGCCTCGCTCACGAACACTGGGGCGTGCTCGACATGATGGGCCTCATGCAGCAGCTGGGCGCCGTGCCGGGCCCTCCGGCATAGACCGGCGCTCCCCCTAAAGGGGTGGGACTTGTGCGGCCACCCGAGGACCGTGATAGATGTGATCCTGGTCCCGGCAACCGGCGCCGAAGAAGAACTGCATGCTGTCGCTGCGGACCCCGTTGTAGCTGGCGTACATGGTCACGTGCCCGCGCGTGCCGACCGTACACGCGGGATCCGTGCTCGCGGTGACCGTCAAGGAGGTCTTGATGATGTTCCCGGGGTAGCCCCACTTCACCGCGTAGTGGGAGTGAAACTTTATGCGCGGCCCGACCTTCACCGCGATGATGCTCGCAGGACCCCAGACGCGTTGACAGATCCTGCCGGAGATCCAGTTCGTCTCCAGATTGACGTCGCCCCAACCCCAGGCGAAACCCCTCCCCCGTCCCGGAAACGACTGCGGGGCGTGGAATCCCCACGGCGGAATACCGCTGCCCGGCGGGATGCCACTGCCCGTGTAGTTCATGTAGTGGGCGCAGTTCGGGAGTGGAGGTCCGTGCGGCGAAGCGAGCGTGCTAGCCGAGCCGACGGTCAGAACAAGACACGCGATGGCAATCAACCAGGTCGGCCGAAACCTTCGAACGCGCGAAACGCGGGCCGTTGTAAGGGGTCCTGCCGGCCCCCTCGATGCGGTCATCGCCGATCCGGCCGTGGGCCTGTGTCATCGGAATGCTGGAAGCCGATGTGGGAGATCCCGCGCAAGCGCGCGACCGGGACGTCGATGTCGCTCGGTTTGAGAGACACCACACCCGCGGACTCGGTCATCGCTGCTCCTTTGGTCGATGGGTGACGCTCCCACCCGATCCGCTCTCACACGCGAGACCGGTTGTTATGTATCGGTAGCAGTCGGGGTGGGCGATAGTTGGCGATCCGCCGCCGCACGGTCCGGCAGAAGCAACAGCCCGAAACCCCCATTTTCCAGCCACTTCCTAAGGGTGAGCGACGAGACTCGAACTCGCGACCGCCGGGACCACAACCCGGAGCTCTACCAACTGAGCTACGCCCACCAAGCGGCTGCCAGTGTAGATGGTCACGGCGCGGCGACGGGCCGCAGCCCCCTGCGGCTGGGCTGGTCTCGCGCCTCCGGCTCCGCGCACCGGCAGGTTCGGGTCGGCCTTGTTGGCAATCGCCGGCTGGGCTAGATCGCCGGCAGGGTGCGGTCGGGCGGTGCGTCGAAGTCGATCAGGGGCCCGAGCGGGACGATGCGGGTTGGGTTGATCGAGCTATGGGTCATGTAGTAGTGGCGCTTGATCTCGTCGAGCGCGACGGTCTCGGAGACGCCGGGGCGCTGGTAGAGCTCGCGCGTGTAGGACCAGAGGTTCCTGTAGTCGATGAGCCGACGCAGGTTGCACTTGAAGTGTCCGACGTAGACGGGATCGAAACGGACGAGCGTTGGGAAGAGGCGCCAGTCGGCCTCGGTCGGTTGTTCGCCGGCGAGGTAGCGGCGCTTGCCGAGGAGCTCGTCGAGCCAGTCGAGAGAGTCGAAGAGGGCGAGGACCGCGTGCTCGTAGGCGTGTTGGCGGCGCGCGAAGCCGCAGCGGTAGACGCCGTCATTGACCGTTTCGTAGATGCGGCGGTTGATGGCGTCGATCTTCTCGCGCAGCGGCTCCGGGTAGAGGTCGGGCCCGCCGGCGAGCGGGCTCGAGTTGAACATGCGGATGATCTCGCTTGACTCGTTGTTGACGATTCTCTGCTCCTGGCGGTCCCAGAGGACGGGGGCGCTCAAGCGACCGTCGTAGCCGGGCCGGCTACGCTCGTAGGCCTCCGCAAGAAACGCCATACCCTCCACCGGGTCCTCGTAGCGGCCGCCGGTGAAGGCCCAGCCGCGCTCATCGCGGATCGGATCGAGGTAGGAGATTCCCACCGCCTGCTCGAGACCCTTCAGCTTGTGCACGATGATCGTGCGGTGACACCACGGGCAGGCCGAGGCGACGTAGAGGTGGTAGCGGCCCGGCGTGACGATCTGGGCCTGCTCGCGAAAGACCGACTGCGAGCGTTCGAAGGCGCCGGGGAGCGCTGCCTGCGCCAGAGGACTCATCCCACGCGATTATGCCGGGCCGCGCGCTAGTTTCAGCGTGGATGAACGAGGCGAGAAACGAGACCGCACGCGTCGAGGCCTTCAGCGACGGGGTCTTCGCGGTCGCGATCACGCTGCTCGTCCTGAACCTGCACGTCACGGCTGCGCCCGGGCAGCTAGCAGCGGCGCTCGGCCGGGAATGGCCCTACTACGCGACGTACGTCGTGAGCTTCCTGACCATCGGGATCATCTGGATGAATCACCACGCGCAGTTCGAGCGGATCGTTCGCGCGGACCGGACGCTGATGGTCCTGAACCTCCTCCTGTTGATGTTCGTGACGCTGATCCCGTTCTCCACCGGTCTGCTCGCCAAGTACCTGGACACCGCGTCCGACCAGCAGGCGGCAGCCGCAACCTACGCCGCCTCGCTCCTGGCGATGGCGCTCAGCTTCTTCGCCACGTACCTGTGGGGGACGCGGGCCAAGCTGTTCAGCGAGCAGGTTCTCGCGCGACACGCGCGCTACCTGATCGCGCGCAACAGCGCGGGGCTGGCGGTCTACGTCCTCGCGATCGCGATGGCGTTCGTCAACGCGACCGTAAGCCTCGCCCTATGTGGCCTCACGGCCGTTTTCTACCTCTCTCCGGGCAGGCGCCTGGACTGAGAACGAAACCGGCCCCGCAGGGTCTCCCCGCCGGGGCCGGCTCCATATCGCGTGTCCCCGCTGTACAAGTGGGGTGCAAGTCTGTGCAGCGCCGCCCCCGCGGCACGCTCGGAGTGATCGACCGGGGCGCTGCTGGCACGCAACCTTTCTAGACGGATGGACGAGTCCGCACGCGGCTGACCGCGACGCGCGACGCACCGAATCCACCGGGCGGCGCGCGTTTGGCGACGGCTTCGCCCGACGTCGACAACCAGCCTCGCCGGCGGTGGAGCGCCGGCGGCGCTGATCGACCGGCCGATCGGCGATTGACACTTGCCCCCGGCGCGTCAAACCTCTGCAACCGTCGCGCCGAAATGGGGTGTTCTGAGGTGGATGGCGGCGGCTGCACTCATCTTCCCCGGTCAGGGAAGCCACAGCGAGACGATGGCGGAGGACCTGCGCGACACGCAGACGATCACCCGCGGCCTCGAGCTGCTCGACTACGACCCGTTTGAACGCCTGGCACAAGGAACCCGCTACCAGCAACCGGCGGTGTTCCTCTGCTCGGTCGCGCGCTGGCAGATCGAGCAGCCTGAGGGCATCGTCGCTGCGGGCCACTCGCTCGGGGAGTACGCAGCTCTTGTCGCCGCTGACGCGGTCGACTTCGAGCCGGCATTGCGGCTTGTGGACGAGCGGGCCAGTGCGATGGCGGACGCGGCCGCGCTGACGCCGAGCGGGATGACGGTGTTCCTGAAGGGGGATCCGGAGGCGATCTCAAAGCTTGCAGCCGAGCTCGATCTGATCGTCGCCAACGACAACTCGCCGGGACAGGTCGTCCTCGCGGGCGCCGTGCCGGCGCTCGAGCAGGCCGAGGAACGCGCGAAAGCGGAGACGGGCGCCCGCGCGCAGCGGCTCGGCGTGAGCGGAGCGTTTCACTCACCCCTGATGGCGCCCGCGGCGGAGCGCCTGCAGGCGGCGCTCGATCGCACCGAGTTTCGCGAGCCGCGGATCCCCGTCTACTCCAACAGCAGCGTGAAGCCGTTCACCGATCCGCGTCGCGAGCTTGCGGAGAACCTGCTGCTGCCGGTCCGCTGGCGCGAGACACTGCTCGCGTTCCATGCGCTCGGCGTCGAGGACTACATCGAGCTCGGGCCGGGACAGATCCTGACGGGCCTGGTCAAGCGGACGATCCCGGTCGCATGAAAGCCGGAATCCTCGGGATCGGCGACGCGCTGCCGCCGCATGTCATCACCAACGCGGACCTCGTCGCGCGCCTGGACACGAGCGACGAGTGGATCGTCCGGCGCACCGGGATGCGCGAGCGACGGCACATCGAAGGCGACGAGACGCTGGCCGATCTCGCAGCAGCGGCCTGTGCCGCCGCGCTCGATGACGCCGGCACCCCGGCCGCGAGTGTCGACCGGGTGATCGTCGCGACGTTCACACCCGACCAGCTGACGCCGGGCCTCGCCCCCGCCGTCGCCGCCAAGCTGGGGGCCGATCACGCCGGGGTGATCGACATCAACGCCGCCTGCACCGGGTTCCTCTACGGCCTCGACCAGGCGGCAGCGCTGGTCGAGAGCGGTCGCGCTCGCAACGTGCTCGTCGTCGGCGCCGAGGCCCTCTCGCGCGTCACCGACCACGAGGACCGCGGCACGGCGGTGCTGTTCGGCGACGGGGCGGGGGCGGTGCTGGTCGGTCCGATCGAGCGTGGAATCGGCATCGCCGGCTTCGAGTTCGGCTACGACGCGAGCCTCGCGTCGCTGCTCTACGCGGACCGCGACGAGGGGGTGCTGCGGATGGCCGGCCAGGAGGTCTACCGCCACGCCGTCGCACGCATGACCGAGGCCAGCGAGGCCGTGCTGGAACGGCTCGGGATCGACGCCGCGTCGATCGACTACTTCGTCCCCCACCAGGCAAACGCGCGGATCGTCGGCGCGGTCGCCGACTCGCTCGGCGTTCCGCACGATCGCGTGTCGTTCAACGTGGAGTGGACCGGCAACACATCGGCCGCATCGATCCCGCTCGGGCTCGCCGCGGCCAATCGAGAGGGCAAGCTGAAACCGGGCGCGCTGGTCGGGATGGTCGCGTTCGGCGCCGGGTTCGTCTGGGGCGCGGGAATCGCCTCGTGGAAGGAAGGCGCCGGCGCCGACGGGGTGCGCGACGCGCGAAAAGTCAAGACAAGGAGCACGTGATGGCACAGGTGACGGAGGAAGAGGTTCTGGAAGGCGTTCGCGCCGAGCTCGCGGAGCTCAAGGTTCCCGGCGCGGCCGACGCGACGATGGAGACGGAATGGCGTGACCTCGACATCGATTCGCTCGAGCTGGTCGAGCTCGTCACCGCGCTCGAGGACCGCTTCGGGGTAAAGATCGCCGACGGCGAGCTGCGCTCGATCGCGGGGGTCGGCGACGCGGTCCGCCTGACGCTGTCGCTCGCAAACGAGCCGGCGAGCGCGTGAGCACACCGCTCGCAGCAGCGCTGAGCGCCCGCGCGCAGCAGACGGCGGGACTCCCGTGAGCGTCGCGATCACCGGTCGCGGCGTCGTAACCTCGCTCGGCGAGGGCGCCGACGCGTTCTTCGACGCCCTGGTGGCGGGGCGCTCGGGAATCGTCGATGGCCTCTCGGCGGCGACCGCGTTCGACCCCGAGCAGCACATCGACCCGCGCGCGGCGCGCCGGATGGACCGCTTCACCCAGTTCGGGCTCGTCGCGGCACTGGAGGCGGCGGCCGAGGGAGCCGTCTCCGAGTGCGACCCCGACCGCGTCGCGGTGCTGCTTGGCACCGGCGTCGGCGGCCTGAACACGCTGCAGGAGCAGCTGATCTCGTTCCTCGAACGCGGCGAGCGCGGCGTCTCCCCCAACTTCGTGCCGATGATGATGCCCAACGCGGCCGCCGGTCATGTCGCGATCGCGCTCGGCATCCACGGGCCGGGCTTCTCGGTCGCCTCAGCCTGCGCGACCGGCTCGCACGCGATCGGCGAGGGCATGCGAATGATCGAGCGCGGCGCGGCCGACGTGGTCGTCGCGGGCGGCAGCGAGGCGGCCCTGACGACGCTCTGCATCGCCGCCTTCCGGCGCATGGGAGCGCTCTCGACCGAGGGCGTGTCGCGGCCGTTCGATGCCCGCCGCGACGGCTTCGTGATCGGCGAGGGCGCAGGCGTGCTGATCCTCGAGAGCGAGGAGCATGCGGCGGCGCGCGGCGCGAAGGTTCTCGGCCGCGTCGTCGGCTACGGCGCCTCGAACGACGCGTTCGACATGGTCGCCCCCGACGAGGACGGTCGCGGAGCTCAGATCGCGATGCGCGGCGCCCTCGCGGATGCCGGTGCCTCCCCCACGGACGTCGATTTCATCTCCGCGCACGGGACCGGCACACCGTTCAACGACCGCATCGAGACGCTCGCGATCCGCGAGGTGTTCGGCGCCGACGCGCCGCCGGTCTCCTCGACAAAGTCGGCGATCGGCCACCTGCTCGGGGCGGCGGGCGCAACCGAGGCGATCGTCTGCGTCGAGGCCCTGCGACGCGGCATCCTGCCGCCAACGATCAACTACGAGGTCCCCGACCCCGACTGCGACCTCGACTACATCACCGAGGGCGCGCGCGAAGCTCCCGGGATCAAGCTCGCGATCTCGAACTCGTTCGGCTTCGGCGGGCAGAATGCCTGCCTGGCGATCGCCGCCGCCTGAACTCGACACGCGCGACAGCTACGCTAGGCGGCATGTTCGCCCACGGGTCGTCGGGAGCGCACGAGGGTGGCTGAACGCGCGCTCCAGCTGGTCGGGAGCGGCGCCGGCCGCGACCCCCATTCGCGCAACGCGACGGAGGAGTCGATCCTCGCCGCCGCGCGCGCGGCCCTGCTGGAGGAGCCCTATGAGCGGATAACGATCGACGGCCTCGCCAAGCGCGCGTTCGTCAGCCGCACCGCGGTCTACTTCTACTTCCCCAACAAGCGCGCGGTGATCGACCGCCTGATCCAGCTCGCCTTCAGCGACATGTACGCCGCGGCGGAGCCCTACCTCGACGGCGAGGGCGACCCGCGTCGCGACATCCACCGCGCACTCGCGCAGACCGTCGCGGCCGTCCACCAGCACGCCCCCGTGCTGCTGCTCGCCGCGCGCCTCTCGGGCCAGATGGACCGTCTCCCGGCCGAGTGGGAGCCCTACATCATGCGGCTGCGCAACGCCGCCGCCCGGCGGATCCGCCGCGACCAGCAGCGCGGCCTCGCGCCCGACGACATCCCGGCCGGGACCTCCTCGCGCGCGCTGCTCGCGATGGTCGAGGGCCAGATCGTGCGCGAGGTCGTGATCGGCGGCGGCGACGCGGACGAGTCGGTCCGCGTGCTGGCCGAGCTGTGGTGGCGCGCGGTGTACTTCAGGCCCTCGTAGGTGTAGGCCTCGGCGCATGCGCCGAGGCCCCGATCGTTGCATGCAACGATCGGCCGGGGCGCGCATGCGCGCCCCGGGTCCGCTCAGAGCGGCTTGCGAGCCTTCAGCTGGTAGACGGCGGTGTACCCCACGTCGAAGCCGTGGCGCGCTGCGCGGAGGTACAGGCGCCAGATCCGCAGGCGCTCGATGCCGGCGAGGCGCTCGGCCTCCTCGAGGTGCTCATCGAGGTTGTCGTGCCAGCAGCGCAGCGTGTCGGCGTAGTCCTTCATGAAGCCCTCGACGTGCTCGGTGTAGAAGCGGGCGCGCTCGAAGGCGAGCTGGGTGCGGGAGAGCAGCAGCGGGTGCCCGTCGGGGAAGACGTAGCGCATCGTGAACTTGTCGACCGTCGGGTCCTCCTCGGGACGCATCAGGCTGATCGCGTGGTTCAGCACGAGACCGCCCGGCTTGAGGACGCGGTGCAGCGCCTGTGCGTAGGTGTCGATCTGCTCGATCCCGACGTGCTCGGCCATGCCGATTGATGAGATGGCGTCGAACGGCTCGTCGGCGAGCTCGCGGTAGTCGGCGATGCGGATCTCGACCTTGTCGGTGAGGCCGGCGTCCTTGACGCGCTGCTGGGCGAGCTCCGCCTGGCGGGTCGAGAGCGTGATACCGGTGACGGTGACGCCGTACTCGCGCGCGGCGTGCATCGCGAAACTGCCCCAGCCGCAGCCGACGTCGAGCAGCCGCTGACCGGGCTTCAGCTCGAGCTTCTTCGCGATCAGGTCGAGCTTCGTGCGCTGGGCCTCCGCGAGCGTCTTTGCACGGCGGGGCCTTCCAGGCCCAGCTGAGAAGACGGCGCAGCTGTAGGTCATCGACTCGTCGAGAAAGAGCGCGAAGAACTCGTTGCCGACGTCGTAGTGGTAGCGCACCGCCTCCTTGTCGCGGCCCGGGCTGTGGCGCTCACCCTTGAGGATCAGCTCGCTGTTCGGGCGCCGGGGGATACCGGCGGGTGCCGCAGCGAGGGCGAGCGCCGCGAGCAGGCGGGCCTTGTCCTTGTTCGCGATCGGCGGTGGGATCCAGTCGTCAACGACGATGAACGCCTTATCGAGGTCGTCGCAGTCGAGCGAGCCCTCGACGTAGGCGCGGCCGAGGCCGAACGGCCCGGGTGCGCGCAGTGCGTGCGCAAGGGCAGACGGGGCGCGGACGTAGAAGGTCGGCGAGTCGGGCTCGGTCGCGGCGAGCCTGCCGCCGTCCCAGAACTCGAGCGCGAAAGGGCGCTCCGGGATGACGCGGGCGAGCTCGCGCAGAAGCGGTCGGCTGACTTTGATCAGTGCCACGCCGAGAAGCCTATTTAGACGAGCAGGCCGTCGTATATCTAACCCTGGAGTTGAGGGTTAGAGTCGTGGATTGGGCAGTGTTCCCGGGCGTGCTGCAGCGCCCGAGCGCGCCGGCGGGCGTTATGTCAAACGTGGCCGCGGGTCCGCTCAGGCGGGGGTCAGGATCATCACAGGGATCTTGCGCTCGGTCATCGCGTCGTACTTCGCGAACATCGGCGAGCGTTCGGCCATATGCGTGAAAAGACGGTGGTGCTCGTCCCCTATCGCCTCGCTCGCGATCACCTCGATCGTGCCTGCACCGACCTCGATCTTCGTCTTCGGGTGAGCCTTCAGGTTGAAGTACCAGCCCGGGTGGTCGGGCGCCCCGCCCTTGGAGGCGAAGATGACGTAGCGGCCGTCGTCCTCGAGGTAGGCGAGTGGGTTGACCCGCTCGACACCCGTCTTCGCGCCCCTGTGGTGCACGAGCACAAGCGGCATCTCAGCGAACGCGCCGCCGACGCGACCCTCGTTCGCACGGAACTCATCGATGACCTGCGCGTTGAAGTCTGCCGGAGCGGTTGACATGGCTTATCTCCTCGGGCGTTGGCGGTCGGCCTCTGCTCGAAGTGTAGGGAGGGCGAGGATGCGCTCGGCTGCGGCGAGCACGCGTCCCGGAGACCGTGCGCTACCGTGACGCATGGCTCCGAGCGCCCAGGGCGAGTCGTGACGCTGAGCGCGGACGAGCTGCGTCGCCGCCGGCGCGCTGCGCTGCGACGGAATGCGGCTCACCGGCGTGGCGCGCTCGCGGCCGGGTTGGCGCTTGCGGTTGCGATCGCCGTGGTGGTCGTCATCGTCGGGATCGCGCGCGACCCGACGTTACCGCGTAGCCGACCACGACACGTCGCGGCGCTCTCCGCTCACTCGCGGGCGCCTGCAAGATCCGCCGTGGGGACGCGTGCCGCAGGACGAGGCGCGGTTCGCGGGACGGCCTCGCCCGGTTCTCTGCCGCAGACCATGGCCTTTCCGTCCGGGCGGAGCGCTCAGTTCAAGAGCCTGATGGCGTCGCTGTGGGCCGGTGTCGTCACGAACTCGGTGAAGACCGCTCTTCCCGCCTTCTTCCCCGAAGGCGCATACGAACAACTGAAAGCGATCTCCTCGGCGAGCGGCGACTGGAAGGACCGGCTGGTCCACGACTACCAGCTCGACATCGCTGCCGCGCACGCCCTCCTCGGCCGCGACGCTTCGAGCGCGACCCTGCTCCGGGTCAAGGTGGTCCGCAGCTACGGCCACTGGATCGCCCCCGGCATCTGTTACAACCGCGATGGCTACTACGAGATGCCGAACGCGCGCGTCGTCTACAGCGAGAACGGGCACGTGCGCTCGTTCGGGATCGCATCCCTGATCTCGTGGCGCGGCGTCTGGTACGTCGTCCACTTCGGCGCGATCCTGCGAGCCAGCGACGTCGGA
>Ga0265319_1000983_pt1 | contig 17914 bp, 17 predicted proteins | sample 4824metaG_FD_192443 | JGI IMG/M metagenome (GOLD analysis project Ga0265319, IMG submission 192443) | Rhizosphere microbial communities from Carex aquatilis grown in University of Washington, Seatle, WA, United States - 4-8-24 metaG | ecosystem: Host-associated > Plants > Roots > Rhizosphere >...
TGGTTAGAAGGCGCCGAGGCCGATCGGCGAGCCGACGCCCGTCGGCCCGTCGTAGCCGGCGCCCGCGATGCACATGAGCGTCGCGCAGCTGCCGGTCGAGCCGGCGCTGACGTCGTGCAGCGCCGCCGTGTTCGCGTAGGCAAGCGACGCCGGATAGGCGGTGCTCGACGCGTTGCCCGCGAGCGCGTAGATGCCGGCGACGAGCGGCGAGGAGAGGCTCGTCCCGCCGACCTGGAACCAGCCGCTGCGCCCGCCGTAGCGGGTCGTGTCGTAGACGGCGGCGCCGGTGCTCGGGTCGGCGTCGGCGGCGACATCGGCGACGCCGCGCTTCGTGCCACAGCCGCTCAGCGACCAGTTCGCGAGGCTCGTCTGCCACGACTGCCCGAGCAGGTAGCTGCTGCAGCCGCTGCCACCGCCGCTCCAGGCGGTCTCGCCGGCCCAGGCGCCGCCCGTGCCGAGCGTCAGCGTCGTCCCGCCGACGGCGACCACGTACGGCGAGGCGGCCGGGAAGCCGAACGAGCCGTAGCCGCCGTCGCCGGCCGCGACGGTGACCGCGACGCCCGGATGCTTGTAGGCGGTGTCCGTCTTCTCGCCCGAGAACTCGGAGCCACCGTAGCTGTTGGAGATCTCGGTCGCGCCGAGGCGCGCCGCCTCGTTGACCGCGGCCTCGAGGTTGCTCATGCTCGCGCTGCTCGCCTCGACGAGCAGGATCTTGCAGTTCGGGCAGATCCCGTGCGCGACCTCGACGTCGAGCGCGATCTCGAGCGACCAGCCGGAGTCGGCGCGCGGGTAGCTGCGCGCCTGCCCGTTCTGGTTGACCTTCTGGAAGCAGGGGTTCGCGGCGTCGCACTGCGGCAGGCCGAACTGCGTGCTGTAGGCGTTGAGGTCCGACGCGATCGTCGGGTCGTCGTAGGCGTCGACGATCGCGATCGTCTGTCTCGTCGCCGCGGTCGCCGGCAGGCCGTAGGCGCTGTGGAACTGCGCCGGGCCGTAGCCGCTGGGGCCGGTCGCGGCCGCGGGCGTGCCCTGGCCGTCGGTCACGACGTCGGCCTGGCAGTGCGCCAGCCCGTTCGCGACGACGTCGGTGCAGACCGCGCGATGCGGCCGCACGCGCCAATGGGCGCCGGCGACAGACGGGAGCGCCAGCACGGCCAACGCCGTGAGGCAGGAGAGCAGGAGCCTTGCGCGCATGTGGGGGGATCCTTTCCGTGGAGCTCGACGCGGCCGCGGCACTGTATCGGCACAAGGCACCCGGAAAGTTAGGATCGCGTGCATGAGCACCGACTACCGCCTGCTCGTGCGCGAGGGCCCGCGCGTCGCGCGGGATCGCTTCGGCTCGCTTGAGCGGGGCCTCGCCGCGCTCGACGCGCGCGTCACGGCGCTGACGGACGACTCGCGGCGCGACGCGATCGACGTCGGGTTCCGCCGCTTCGAGCCGGTCGCCCAAGTCGTCGCGCGGGTCGAGCTGAGCGGTCCGCAGCGGCTGTTCCCGCGCGTGCACGCCGGCGTCGACGTGCGCGGCGACGGCTCGGCCGAGGCGTGGGTCGGCCGCGCGCGGCGCCAGGTCGTGGCGCAGGAGGAGGGCGAGTCGCCCGTCGCAGCGCTGCGGCGGGTGCTCGCCGCTTAGGTTCTCAGTCGACCTGAGCCGCGCCGAGCTGCGCGGCGTACGGACCGCGGCCGGTGAGGCAGCAGGCGCCGCAGCGGGCGGCGAGCGCGAGCGCGCCCGGCAGCCCCAGGCCGGACGCGAGGCCGTAGGTGAGGCCGGCGGCGAACGAGTCGCCGCAGCCGTAGGCGTCGACCGGCGGCCCGGGGAGGGCGGCGGCGGGCCAGCTGCCGCTGCCGCCGTCGGCGCCCTCCCAGCGCCCGCCGCGGGCGCCGTCGGTCAGGATCGTTGCGAGGCGCGGCGCCGGCAGCGCTTCGAGGCCGGCGCGCTCCTTCTCGTCGCGGCCGCTGGCGACGAGCACGTCGGGCACGACCTCGCCGGCGTGCAGCGCGTCGGCGGCGCGCGTGGTCGCGACGAGCACGCGCGCGGCGCGGGCCGCGCGAGCCGCCGCGCCGTCGCCGCCCGTCAGGTAGACGCCGTCGGCGCCGGCGAGCCGCTCCCACGGCAGCGGATCCTCGCCGTGCGGGACGAGCCGCTCGCCGAGCACGGTGATCGTGCGCTCGGCGGCCGCGTCGAGGTGGGTGAAGGCGCGCCGCTGCGGGCGGGCGCGCGCCGCCGCGTACAGCTCCAGCCCGTGCACGTCGCGCAGTTCGTCCGCCGCCCGGCGGGCGCGCTCGTCGTCGCCGAGCGCGGTCAGGAACAGCACCGCGCCGGCGAGCTTGCGCAGCTGCACCGCGGCGACCGCGCCGCCACCGGCCGGCAGCTCGAAGCAGTCGCGCGCGGTGACGATCTCGCCCGCGAGCGGCATCCGCTCGACCAGCGCGAAGTCGAGCCACTCGACGTGCCCGACGACCGCGACGCGCGCCGCGCTCACAGCACGAGCGTCGCGCCGTGACGGCGCAGCCAGGCGGCGTGGACCCGGTACTCCGGGCAGCGCCCGGCGAGCAGCGCCCAGAAGCGCGGCGAGTGGTCCATCACCTCGAGGTGGCAGACCTCGTGCCAGACGACGTAGTCGAGCACCGGCGCGGGCGCGAGCAGCAGCCGCCAGTTGAACGACATCGCGCCGGTCGCCGAGCAGCTCGCCCAGCGCGTGCGCTGCCCGCGGATCGTCAGGCCGCTGTAGGCGGTGCCGGCGGCCGCCGTCGCGGCGTCGAGCCGCGGCGCGATCTCGGTGCGCGCCTGGCGGCGGTACCAGCGCTCGAGCGCCGGGCGGTGGTCGGCGTCCTCCCCCCCGGGCACGAGCAGCGTGCCACCACGCCGATGCACGCGTGTGCGATCGGGCTCGGCGACGAGCGCCAGCAGCTCGCCGAGGTAGGGCACGCTCGCGCCGCGCGCGGCGACGAGCGCGCGCGTGCGCTGCAGCTCGGCCATCCGCCGCTCGATCCACGGGCGCAGCTCGCGGATCGCCGCCGCCGCCTCGCGCTCCGCAGCACGCCGCGGCAGCACGACCTCCACCCCGTTCGCGGCGTCGACGCGCACGCGTACGCGCCGCGCGCGATCCGAGCGCCGGACGCGATAGTCGAACGCCGGCTCGTTCCCGTCGCGCATCGGCGTCAGGGTACGCGGCCGCGCGGCGCTCGTGTGGCCACCCACGCTCGACCGGGGACAAGCCGTACAGCGTACGGCTGGATTCTGTATCTTGGTGCAATGGAGGCCGGCGCCCGGGGGAGGCGCCCGATCGACGCTGCGCTGCAGGGGGCAGAGCAGGCGCGTCGGCGCACCCGCTCACATCAGACACGCATGCTCCGCGCAGTCCGTGCGCACCCGCACCGCGTGGCGGCCGGGCTGCTCGCCGCGTTCCTCTTCGCATACCTGTGGCCGGTGCTCGTGGGCGGCGACGTCCTCAGCCCGGCGGCGAACCTCTGGGGCGTCCCACCGTGGAGCGCGTTCCGGCCCGCCGCCGGCATCAACGCCTACAACTCGCTGCTCACCGACTTCTCGACGAGCTACTACCCGTGGGACACGCTCGCCCGCCGGATGATCTCCAGCGGCACGTTCCCGGCGTGGAACCCGTACGTGCTCGACGGCTCGCCGCTGTTCGCCAACCTCGGCGTCGGCTGGCTCGGGCCGTTCAACCTGCTGCTGTGGACGCTGCCGCTCTCCTACGGGCTCGGGGCGGCCGCGGCGCTCAAGCTGTGGGTGGCGGCGTTCGGCACCTACCTGCTCGTGCGCGAGCTGCGCCTCGGCCTGCTGCCCGGCCTGCTCGCCGCGGTCAGCTTCGCGCTGTGCGCGTTCGACCTCGTGTGGTTGAGCCACGGCGCGCAGGTGTCGGTGGCCGTATGGCTTCCGTGGCTCGTGCTGCTCGCCGAGCGGATCGTCCGCCGCGGCGGACGCTTCGAGGGCGTCGCGCTTGCGGTCGTCGTCGCGCTGGCGCTGGCCGGAGGCCACCCCGGGACGCAAGTCCACGTGGTGAGCGGGATGCTGCTGTACGCGCTCGTGCGCAGCGCGACCGTCGCCGGCGTGCCGTGGCGCACGCGGCTGCGGCGCCTGCTGCTGATCGGCGCCGGCACGCTCGTCGGCGCGCTCTGCATGGCGGTCGTGCTCGTGCCGGGGGTGCTCGCCACCGCTGGGACGATGGGCGCGGCGGTGCGCCGCAACGGCGGCTCGGAAGCGCTCATAGGCCACGTGCTGCCGTTGAGCGCGCTGCGCACCGCGCTGTTCCCGGACTGGTGGGGGCGGCCGAGCGAGGCGCTGCTGACCGGGCCGGCGAACTACAACGAGCGCACCTTCTACGCCGGCGGCGTCGCGCTCCTGCTGGCGGCGGTCGCGCTCGTCTCGCCCGGCGGCTGGCGACGCAAGGCCCCGTTCCTGCCGCTCGCCGCGCTGGGGATCGCCGTGCCGCTGAACACGCCGGTGATCCACGACCTGGTCGTGCACCTCCCGGCCTTCAGCAGCATCCAGGACCAGCGCCTGCTGCTGTGGTTCATGTTCGCGGCGGCGATCCTGTCGGCGTTCGGGCTGCAGGCGCTGCTCGACGCGCCGCGCGGGCAGGCGCGCGCGTGGGCGGTCGTCGGCATCGGCGCGCTCGCCGGCGCGATCGCGATCGCCACGCTGCACCTCGCCCCGGGCGACGCGGCGCGCGCGCTGAGCCACCTGGGCCACCGCTTCGCCGGCGTGACGCCGGGCGCGATCGCGCTCGCGAGCGTGCTGCGGTGGCTGCTGCTCGTCGCCGTCGTGGCGGGTGCGCTCGTGCTGTTGCGCCTGCGGCCGCGCAGGGCCTGGATCGGCGGCGGCCTGCTCGCGCTCGCGGCGGCGCTCGACATGCTCGCCTTCGCGCACGCCTACCAGCCGATGGGGCCGGCTTCGATCGTGCTCCCGCCCCGCACGCCGGCGATCGCCTTCCTCCAGCGCCACGAGGCCGAAGGCCGCATAGCCGGGATCCGCGGGGCGCTCATGAACGACTACTCGACCGTCTACGGACTGCACGACGTGCGCGGGCACGACGCACCCCAGCCGAGCCTGCGCTTCATCCGGCTGTGGCGGCTGATCCGCCCGGAACAGAACATGCTGCAGGGGCTGGACGTCGCCGCACTCTCGCCGACCGGGCTCGAGGTGCTCGGCCTGCTCGGCGCGCGCTACCTCGTGACCGAAGCGAACGCCGAACTGCCGGCGGGCACGGCCGCAGGCACGCTCGGCTATGCGTATCGCGGCGCGGAAGCGACCGTGCTCGAAGACCGCCTCGCCGTCCCGCGCGCGTTCGTCGCGCAGCGGATCGACGTGGCCGCCGGCGAAGGCCCGGAACTCGCGGCGGCCGCTGCGGCCGGCTTCGACGCGCGCCGCGACGCGATCCTCCCGCGCAGCGCGCTCGGGCGCACGGCGGCGCCGGCGCAGGGCGACAGCGGCGTCGTGCGCGTGACCGGCGAACAGGACGCGCGCGTGACGCTCGAAGCGCGCCTCGCACACCGAGGCCTCGTCGTGCTCGACGACGCGTGGGCTCCCGGCTGGTCGGTCGCCGTCGACGGCCGCCCCGCGCGCGCCCTGCGCGCGGACGTCGTGATGCGCGGCGTCGTCGTCGCACCCGGTCGGCACCGGATCGTCTGGAGCTACCGCGTGCCGGGCCTGCGGACCGGAGCGCTGCTGAGCCTGCTCGCGCTGCTCGGGCTGGCGGCGTGGGCCGGCGTGCTGGTCGTGCAGTCCGTGCGCGCCAGGCTCGCCCGCCTGCGGCCATAATCCCTGCATGGAGGAACGCTGGCGCGTCGAGCTGCCGCCCGCGGTGCGAGCGCCGTTCGCGGTGTTCGTCAACGGCGTGCCCCAGCAGGAGGGCGTCGACTACGACGTGGCCGCGGGTGCGACGGCGCTGCTGTTCCGCCGCGAGCTGGTGCAGGAGGGCAGACTCGGCTTCTGGCGCTGGTTCCTCGGCGCCTGGGGGATCGGCACCTACCGCCGCAACGACGAGGTCGACGTGCGCTACACCGTCGGCGGCCGCACGCTCGTGGCGCAGGGGCTGCCGGTGACGGCGCCGTCGGCGTCCACGCCGGACTGATACCGATCGATCGCATTCCGTGCCAGATCCCGATTTTGGTACCGATTGGTACCAAATGGTCTCTATCGGTGCTAATGTGATCGATCGGTACCAATGCCTGCCCCCGATGCCATCTCCTTCGGCCGCGCGCTGCGGGCCCGACGCCGCGCCCTCGACCTCTCGCAGGACACCGTCGCCGAGCTGATCGGCGTCAACCGCCGCGTCGTCGGCGAGCTCGAGCGCGGCAAGGGCTCCGTGCGGCTGGAGATCGCGCTCGGAGCCGCCCGCGCGCTCGGCCTCGACCTCGAGCTGAGAGCCCGCGAGCGATGAGTGCGGAGCTGATCGCCTACCTCGCGGGCCACCGCGCCGGCCGGCTGATCCGCAAGGACAACGGCAACCTCCAGTTCCGCTACGACGAGGGCTACGCCGGGCCGCCGCTGTCGCATGCGCTGCCGATGCAGCCGGAGGCGCATCCGCACGCCGTCTGCCACGCGGTCTTCGGCGGGCTGCTGCCGGAGGGCGATGGGCGCGAGACGCTGGCCCGCGCGCTCGGGCTCTCGCCCGGCAACGACTACGGCCTGCTGGCCGAAGTCGGCGGCGACTGCGCGGGGGCAATCACGCTGCTGGACCCGAGCGCCCCGCCGATGCCGCAGCCGCGCGTGCGACCGATCGACGCCGAGCAGCTCGACGCGCTCCTGCGTGCGCTCCCGCAGCGCCCGCTCGGCGCAGCGCCGGAGGACGGCGTGCGCCTCTCGCTCGCGGGTGCCCAACCGAAGCTGCCCGTCGTGATGGACGACGACGGGATGGCGCTCCCGCTCGATGCCGCGACGCCAACGACACACATCCTCAAGCCAGAGCCGGCGGCCTATCCAGGCCTCGTCGACAACGAGGCGTTCTGCATGAGCCTCGCGCGCGCCGCCGGCCTGACGGCCGCCACGGTGCGGAAGGCCCGGACGGCCTCCGGGCTCCCATACCTCGTCATCGAGCGCTACGACCGCGACCTCACGAGCGATCCGATCCGGCGGCTGCACCAAGAGGATGTCTGTCAGGCGCTCGGCATCTCCGCCGACCGCAAGTATCAGAGCGAGGGCGGGCCTGGCGTGCGCGAGACGGTCGAGCTGTTGCGCGACGCGACCGGCGTCCCGGCGCAGGAGATCCCACGGCTATGGGAGGCGCTCGTCTTCAACTGGTTGATCGGCAACTGCGACGCGCACGGTAAGAACTTCTCGCTGCTCTACGACGGAGGTGCACCGACGCTCGCCCCGCTGTACGACCTCGTGAGCACGGCCGCGTACCCGGAGCTGACGACGCGGCTGGCCATGCGGATCGACGGGGCCGCCGAGATCGACGAGGTCGACAGGGACGCGTGGATCCGACTCGCCCGCGAGGTCGGCGTCAGCGAGCGGTTCGCACGGCGGACGACCGCAGCGGTCGTTGAGCGCGCGCTGGAGGCGGTGCCAGTCGCGCTGGATGCGGTGCTGGAAGTCCCATGGGAGCCGCCGCCGATCATCGACGCGATCGTCCGTCGGTTCGGCGCGCTCGCGTAGCCCGCTCAGGCGAGCGCGCCGAGGGCGGGCTCGCCGCCGGCGCGGCGCTCCCAGGGGCGCTGGAGGCGCAGGGCGGAGAGGATCGCGCGCGTGGAGGGCGAGCGGTTGAGCGTGTAGAAGTGGATGCCCGGGGCGCCGCGCGCGAGCAGCTCGGCGCACTGGAGCGTCGCGTAGGCGACGCCGAGGTCGACCACTGCGGCCGGGTCGTCGCGGCGCGCGTCGAGCGCGTCGAGCAGCGGCGCGGGTATCGTCGCGCCGCACATCGACGTGAAGCGCTTTATCTGCTCCGCGTTCGTGATCGGCATGATGCCCGGCACGATCGGGACGTCTATCCCGGCGGCGCGCGCCTCGTCGACGAAGCGGAAGTACGCCTCGTTGTCGAAGAATAGCTGCGTGATGAGGACCTTCACGCCCGCGTCGACCTTCTCCTTCAGGTGGGCGAGGTCGGCCTCGCGGTCGGCCGCCTCCGGGTGGACCTCCGGGTAGCAGGCGCCGACGAGGCAGAAGTCGTAGCCGTCCGCGGCGAGCTTCGCCAGCTCGCTCGCGTAGCGCAGGCCGCCCTCCGTCTGGACGAACGCCGCCTCCCCACGCGGCGGGTCGCCGCGCAGCGTCAGGACGTTGTCGAGGCCCGCGTCGCGCATCTGGTCGAGCGCGCCGCGCAGGTCGCCGACGGTCGCGCCGACGCAGGTGAAGTGCGCCATCGCCTCCAGGCCGTGCGCGGCGCGGATGTTGCGCACGATCTCGATCGTCTTCTCGCGCGTCGAGCCGCCGGCGCCCCACGTGACCGACACGAACGCCGGCTCGAGCGCGCGCAGCGCGGCGAGCGCCTCGTACAGGTTGCGCTCGCCCTCCTCCGTCTTCGGCGGGAAGAACTCGAACGAGAAGACCGGGTCCCCGTCCGCGGCGATGATCTCGTCGATCCGCATCTCGGGCAGTTTAGCCGTGCGTCGCCGGATGGCCCGCCGTGTCGACCCACTTCGAGACCGTCGTGGAGCCCCATTCGACCTGTTCCCGCTGTCTCGCGAAGCCCCAGCGCGTCAGCGTGTCGTACACGCCCTGTTCGGCCTGCGGCAGGAACAGCGTGGTGCCGCCGGCCGCCCGCAGGTCGTCGACGACCGTGCGCAGGCGCTCGCGGTTCGGCATCGAGTAGAGGCCGGTGTAGCGCGCGACGTCCACGACGCCGAAGCGGTAGGCGATCTCGTGGCCGGTCGTCAGCAGGATCGCGACCTTGGCGCCGGGCTGCGGCGCGAAGAAGCTGCGCGTCGAGGGGTCGGGCAGGAACGCGCCCGCGTAGGGGGGCAGCGGCGCTTCGCCTTCGATCAGCGGTGCGGCCGGCGTCGGCTGCCCGATCCGCTGCAGCTGCGTCCACGGCAGCGGGAGCTGCGCGAGCGAGCAGACGGTCAGCGCCATCCCTGCGAGCACGAGCAGCGTGCCGAGCCCGGGTCGCGCGCCGGCCCGGCGCCGCGCACGGGCGACGACGTCGACGCTCAGCAGCGCGAGCGTCAGCGCCCACGTCGAGAACAGCGCGACGAGCAGTTCCGGGTGCGTGCGCCCCATGAAGTAGGCGGCCGAGCCGAGCCCGAACACGCCGCTCCAGGCGAGCATGCCGGTGAGCGGACGGTTCGGCGCGCGCTCGAGCGCGCGCACCGTCGCCAGCACGATCGCCCCCGCGAAGGTCGCGTACAGCACGAGGTGCAGCCCGAGCAGGCGGTGGAGCCTGAGCAGGCCGAAGCCGCCGATCGAGTAGAGGCGGCCGTAGTCGAGCAGGCGCCCGAGCTGCGGCAGCTCGCCGGCGCGCGCGAGCGTCAGCAGCGCGACGAGCGCGTAGGCGGCGAGCAGGCCGAGCGCGAGCTGGCCGGCGAGCCGCGCGAGCGCGCGGGCGCCGCGGTCCTCCGCCGTCCACAGCAGCGCGGCGACGGTCGCCGCCAGCGCCGCGAGGCCGAACTCGGCGTTGTTGAGGACGACGAGGCCGGCGGCGAGGCCGAGGATCCACGTCGCGCGCGGCCGCGCCCCGTCGAGCCGCCGGACGAGCAGCCACGCGAGCAGGAACGGGCCGGCGTAGCGCAGCGGGAAGACGCCGAAGTAGTCGCCGAACGTGTAGCGGCTCGTGGTCGTGCCGCCGACCATGAAGAGGCTCGTCGCGAGGAACGGCAGGTACAGCAGCAGCGCGGTGACGCCGTTGCGCACGATCCGCCGCAGCAGCGCGTAGACGGCCAGCAGCGCGACGCCGGTGATCGCGCACATCGTCAGCGAGAAGGCGAGGAACGACGTGCCGAACAGCGCCATCGATCCCGCCGTGACGTACGGCCACAGCGACCCGTACTGCGCGGTGAAGTTCGCCAGCGGCGTGCGGCCGTCGAGCACCGCGTACGTCTCGTCGAGCGTGAACTGCACCGGGCCCCACTCGTGCGAGCTGGTGCCCATGATCGAGCTGTCGGTGTTGACCGCGTGCAGCAGCCACACGACCGTCAGCAGGACCGCGAGCAGCGCCGCGACGAGCCGGCGACGGTCGGTCTCCCGCAGGGCGGCCGCCGCCCGCTCGCGCCACGCCGGGCGGCGCAGCACGGCGAACGCGCCGGCCGTCAGCGCGGCGGCGACGACCAGCGTCGCGGGCGTGAAGTAGCGCCAGCGATGGAAGATCCCCGGCTGGTATATCGGCACTTCGTAGACGAGCCGCTGCTGCACGACGAAGCAGACGACCGCGAACGCGAGCGTCGCCGCCTGCGCCAGCGGCACCGCGACCGCGGCGACGCGCGGCGGCAGTGTCGGCCCGCGCCGGGCCGTCGCGACGAGCGCGCCGGCGAACAGCAGCGGCGCCGTCAGCGACAGCAGGTAGCGGCCCTGCTCGGTCGGCTCGGGGACGACCGCCCAGTTCAGTTCGCTCCAGAACGTGTAGTGCGCCCCGCCGGAGTGCAGCAGCCGGCCGAGCGGCGGCCCCAGCAACGCGATCAGCGCGATCGCGAGCAGCGCGACGGGCACCGCCAGCAGCCAGGCGAGTGCTTCCGTCTCGATTGCGACGCGCGCGCCGCGGCGTGCGGGACGCGCGGCGCCGACCCCCTCGACGACCCCCATGCAGCGACGCTAGCGGATGCGCGCTCGCGGTGCCACATCACGGAGCGTCAGATCGCGACCCAGCGCTCCGGGTCGCCGGGCTCGCGCCGCGCGGCGCCGATCGCTTCCAGATGCGCCAGGTAGCAGAGCGTCTCCGTCAACAGCCAGGCGGCTGCGTGCACGGCGTCCGGGCCGTGGACGAGCGGCACGACCTCGTAGGCGGTCAGCGGCTCGCTCTCGATCGCGACCGCCGTCGCCGCGACGCGCTGGGCGACCAGCTCGCGGTTGGCCTCGATGTGCGCCTGCACGTCGGTGAACGGCCGCGCGTGGCCGGCGAGGCACAGGCGCGGCGCCGGTCTGAGCGCCTCGACCGCGTCGAGCGAGCGCAGAAACTCGCCGACCGGGTCGGGCGTCCAGCCGTAGTCGTAGTAGAGCGAGATGCGCCCGAGCAGGTGATCGCCGGAGATCAGGATCCTGCGCTCGGCCTGGTAGAGGCAGACGTGCGAGGGCGCATGACCGGGCGTCTCGATCACGCTCCACATGCCGAGGTCGGTCTCGACCTCGATCCCTGGCAGCAGCGCGAGGTCCGGCTCGACGACGCGCGCGATGCCGGGCGGCTGGCCCTTCGCGACCTCCGCGTAGCGGCGCAGGACCAGTTCCGGCACGCCGCTCGTGCGGGCGACCTCCAGCCGCCGCGCGAGCGCCTGCTGCGGGTCCTTGATCGAGCGCGTCGCGTGCTGGTGGTTCGGGTGCATCCACAGCTCGCAGCCGGCGCGGTCGACGATCGGGCCGGCCTGGCCGTAGTGGTCGGAGTGCGCGTGCGTGCAGACAAGCAGGCGCACATCCTCCAGCGCGAGGCCGACCATCGACATCGCGCGCTCGAGCTGCTCGAGCGAGCCCGGTTCGTGCATGCCCGTGTCGACGAGCACGATCCCGTCGCCGGCCCGGATCGCCCACGCGTTGCAGTGCGGGACGCCCGGCCACGGGAGCGGCAGGCGCAGGCGCCAGAGGCCGCCGAGCACGCGCTCGCCGCGCCCCTGCTCACGCTTGCGACCGGTTTCCGACATCGAGGCTCCACCTTAGCCGCGACGGCGGCGTAGGCTGGGCGGTCGACGCACCCGATGACGGAGGGTCTTGCCGATGCCGAGAGCCGCCACGCCCGATCCCGCCACGACGGAGGAGGTCGCCCGACGCTATTTCGCCGCGGTCGCCGCGCGCGACGTCGACGCGATGGTCGCCTGCTGGCGCGCCGGCGGCGTCGACCGCCTGCACGGCCAGGCCGACCTCGTCGCGCCCGACGGCGTGCGCGCGTGGTTCGACGAGCTGTTCGCGGCGCTGCCCGACTGCGCCTTCGAGGTGATCCAGACGACCGCGCAGGAGGACCGCTGCGCCGTGCGCTGGCGGCTGACCGGGACGTTCGCCGGGCCGGGCTCGCTGCAGGGCTTCGCGCCGACCGGCGGGCGCATGGACCTGCAGGGCTGCGACGTCGTGCAGGTCGCCGACGGACTGGTCGTGGGCAACGACGCGTACGTCGACGGCATGACGATCGCGCGGCAGATCGGCGCGCTGCCGCCGCGCGAATCGGGCGCCGAGCGCGGCCTGACGGCGCTGACGAACCTGCGCACGCGGCTCGCGCGGCGCTTCGCCGCCGGCGACCCCGAGCCGATCGCGGACGGCGTGTGGGTCGTGCGCGGCGGCTTCCCGAGACGCGTGATGAACGTGTACTTCGTGCGTGACGGCGACGGCGTGCTGCTGTTCGACGTGGGCGTGAAGTCGATGACGCCGGCACTGGCGCAGATCGGCGCGCAGCTGGGCGGGATCACGCGCGTCGTGCTCGGCCACGGCCATGCCGACCACCGCGGCGCGGCGCCCGGCCTGGGCGCGCCGGTGTGGTGCCATCCCGACGAGGTCGCCGACGCGGAGGGCGACGGCGGAGCGCACTACTTCGACCTGACGCAGCTCGACGCCCACGGCCGGCTGCTGCTGAGACGGCTGCTGCCGATCTGGGACGGCGGCCCCGTGTCGATCGCGGGAACCGTGGCCGAGGGCGACGAGGTCGCCGGCTTCAGCGTCGTGCACCTGCCCGGCCACGCGCCGGGACTGATCGGCCTGTGGCGCGAGTCCGATCGGCTCGCGCTCGCGAGCGACTGCTTCTACACGCTCGACCCGCAGACGGGGATCCCCGGTGCCGTGCGCGTGCCCCACCGCGCCTTCAACAAGGACACCGAGCAGGCACGCGCCTCGATGCGCAAGCTCGCCGCGCTCGCCCCCGCCACCGCCTGGTGCGGCCACGCCGAGCCGCTGCGCGGCGACGTCGCGGGGCAGCTGGAGCACGCGGCGGCGACGACCTGAGGGGGCGCCTCGCGCGACGCGGACGTCGCGGATCCGCCGACGCGAGATGGCGGATCCGCCGGACATGTATCGCCGATCCGCCGGCTGCTTCTCGCTGATCCACCGGAGAGATCCTGCCGATCTGCCGGGATGGTTTCACCGATCCGTCGGATGGATTTCGCGGATCTGCCGGCAGAGTATTGCTGATCTGCGAGCCACGGATTGCCGATCTGCGCGCCAGTTGTTGCAGATTCGCCGCAGTTATTTTGCAGATGTGCTGTTCAAAAATTGCAGATTCGCCGCCGTACTCTTGCCGAAGTGCCGACTACTCCGGATCCCCGACTCGACCCGCTGTCTCCGCTTGTGTCGCGGCATCTCGACGCAAACGTCAGATCCGCCCTCGCGGACACCCGCGTGGTCATCATCCTGGGTCCACGACAGGCCGGGAAGAGCACGCTCGCGCAGCAGATCGCTTCTGCGGAGCCCAAGCGAGAGGTTCTCACGCTCGACCGTGCGGCTACGCGCCGCGCCGCGATCGACGACCCCACCGGCTTCCTTGCAGATCTCGACACGGCCGTCGCGATCGACGAGGTGCAACGGGCGCCAGAGCTGCTGCTCGCGATCAAAGAGGCCGTCGACCGAGACCAGCGCCCAGGTCGCTACCTGCTCACGGGGTCGGCGAATCTGCTGACGGCGCCCAGAGTCGCCGACACGCTTGCCGGACGCGCGGAGTACCTCCGTCTCTGGCCCTTCTCGCAAGCCGAGTTGCACGGGATCCGCTCTGGGTTCATCACCGCGCTGTTCGCCGGAAGACCGCCGCGGATCGCGGATGCCGAGCCCGGTCTGCGCCCGTTCGCGGACATGCTCATCGCCGGAGGTTTCCCAGAGGCGCTGCGGCGAGAGGGCGTTCGCCGCAACCGGTTCTTCGAAGCGTACGTCCGAACCGTCGTCGAGCGCGATCTGGCAAGCATCGCTCGAGTCCATGATCAGGCCAACGTCCAGCGCCTGCTCAGAGCCGTCGCGGCTACGAGCGGGTGGCCTGTCAACGTCGAGGGCCTCGCACGCGATCTCGGCCTTGCCGCGAACACGATTCGCGCGCATCTCGACCTGCTCGAGACGCTCTTCCTGGTCTATCGCCTCCCCGCCTGGCACTCGAACCTCCTTGCCCGACTGGTGAAGGCACCGAAGCTGTACGTCACAGACTCTGGACTGCTCGCCCATCTGCTGCGGTCGAGCGCCGATCGGGCGGTGGCCGATGGCCGCATCGCCGGCGCACTGCTCGAGACGTTCGCAGCGATGGAGATCGTTCGCAGCGCCAGCGTCGACGACGACCCGCCAGAGCTGTTCCACTTCCGCGACCGATGGGGACACGAGGTGGATCTCGTCATGGAGCGCCGCGACGGCACGATCGCCGGTGTCGAGGTCAAGGCGTCGGCGACGCCCGGGCCGAAGGACTTCCGTGGGCTGAAGCTGCTGCGCGACCGCCTCGGCGATCGCTTCGTCTTCGGCGTGGTGCTGCACACCGGTTCGCGGACGCTTCCGTTCGGCGACCGGCTCGCGGCGGTGCCGCTGGCCGGCCTGTGGTCCGCGTAGCGCGGCAGACTGTGGGGGCATGGGCCGACGCAGCCGACAGCGCAGAGGTCGCGACGAGCTGGTCGCGCCGACGACGGACTACACGGATCCCGACGGGAACGTGCTGACGCTGCGGGGGTCGATGACGCCGGCGACGCGGCGCGAGTATGCGGATGCGGCGACGGGCGGCGCGGGCGCTCCGGCCGCGACGCGCGAGGACGCGTGGCAGCGCGGCGTCGAGTTCCTGTTCGAGCGGCTCGCGGTGCGATGGGTCGTGGCGGACGTGCCGCTCGAGCGGCAGAAGGAGCTGCTGGCGCGCTTCCGCTTCGCCTCGCGGGAGGAGCGCGCGTGGATCCGATCCGCGCTGCGCGAGCACCTCGCCGAATGGTTCCCGGACGTGGAGGCGCCATGAGCTGGCCCGACGAGGACACCGAGCGCTTCGCGGCGCTGCTGTGCGACTACTGCCTCGACGTGCAGCCGGGCTGGCAGGTGCTCGTGCGCTCCACGACGCTGGCTGCGCCGCTGCTGCGCGCGCTGCACGCGGCGATCCTCGCCCGCGACGCGTGGCCGCTGCTGCGCACCGAGTTGCCGGGCGTCGAGGAGGACTTCCACGCGCTCGCGCTCGACCGGCACCTCGACTCGTTCGGCTCGATCGCCGAGGCCGAAGCGGCGCAGGCGGACGCGTTCCTGGCGATCCAGGCGCCGTTCAACACGCGCGCGCTGGCGGACGCGGACCCAGCTGCGCTTGCGCGCATGGCCCGCTCGCGCGCCCCGCTGACGGAGCTGCGAATGCAGAAGCGCTGGTGCGGCACGCTGTGGCCGACGCCGGCCGGCGCCCAGCAGGCGGGGATGTCCGACGAGGCGTTCTCGACGTTCGTGCACCGCGCGCTGTTCCTCGACCGCGAGGACCCGGCGACAGCGTGGCGCGAGCTCGGCGCGTTCCAGGCGCGGCTGATCGAGCGTCTGAGCAGTGCCCGCGAGCTGCGGATCGAGGCCGAGGGGACCGACCTCACGCTGCGGGTCGACGAGCGCACGTGGGCGAACTCCGACGGCAGACGCAACATGCCGAGCGGCGAGGTCTTCACCGGGCCGATCGAGGACAGCGCGAACGGCACGATCCGCTTCACCGTGCCGTCCTCTCCCCGCGGCGTCGCGGTCGAGGACGTCGAGCTGACGTTCAGGGACGGGGAGGTCGTCGCCGCCCGCGCCGCCCGCGGTGACGACTACCTCCAGCGCACGCTCGCGACCGACCCCGGCGCCCGCCGCCTCGGCGAGATCGGCATCGGCACCAACCGCGGGATCGACCGCCCGATCGGCGCGATCCTGTTCGACGAGAAGATCGGCGGGACCGTCCACCTCGCGCTCGGCCGCTCCTACCCCGAGACCGGCGGCGTCAACGAGTCGGCCGTCCACTGGGACCTGATCTGCGACCTGCGCGAGGGCGGCCGGCTGATGGCGGATGGCGAGGTCGTGCAGGAGGGTGGGGTGTTCCGCGGATGAAGCGCCGCGTCGCCGTCTCGCTCAAAAGCGCCGCCGACTCGTCGGCCGGACTCGTGGTCGGCTTCGCGCTGGCAATCGCGATGATGGGCGTCGGCGCACGCCACTGGCACGTCTCGGTGGAGTTCTATGCGACGGTCGCGCAGGTGATCCCCGTCCTGCTGCTCGCGGCGGCGGTCGAGGGGCGCATGTTCCGCTCCCGCCGCAACCACACCCGCTTCCAGGCGCGTGCGATGCGCGGCTCGCTGCTGCTGGTCGGCATCGGTGAGGCAAGCGCACTGGCCGTCGTGGCGCGGGGACACGACTCCGCTCTGCTGCGGATCGGCAGCATGGCAGGGATCGTCGTCGTCGTCGCGGCCTTCATCGTCTTCACGCTCGACGGTCCTGCGCTGCCCGACGACAGCGCCCGCGACTCCAGCAACGCCGCCGCGTGACCGTCGCAGTCCTCTGGTCCGGCGGGAAGGACTGCTTCGCGGCGGGGCTGCGGAGCGGGGCGCTGGAGGCGGCGGGGACGCGGCTGGTGACGTTCGTGCCGGCAGGCGAGGCGGTGGCGTTCCGCTGCCATCCGCTCGGCGTGATGCGGCGGCAGGCGGCGGGGCTGGGGCTGCGGCACGAGTTGGTCGCGATCGAGCGCGACGCGTGGGAGGCGTCGTATCGGCGGGCGCTCGCGGCGCTGGCGGCCGATGGCGTGGAACGGGTCGTGACGGGCGACATCACGCCGGAGGAGTGGCCGTGGCTGGCGGAGGCGTGCGCGGCGACGGGACTCTCGCTCGAGACGCCGCTGGCGACCGCGGCCGACGAGGACGCCGGCGCGCTGCTCGACTTCCTCGCGGCCCAGCGTGTCGAGGCGACGGTCGCGGGCGTGCGGGCGGAGCACTACCGCGCGACGTTCCTCGGCCGCCCGGTCGGGCGCGCGCTGCTGCGCGAGCACGGCCTCGACGACTCCGCCTCCTTCCACCCCTGCGGCGAGCGCGGGGAGTACCACACAGTCGTCACGGCGTTCCGCGACATGCGCTTCGTAGACGACGACCCGGCGGCGCTCGCGCACGCCGAGCGCGACGGCATCTGGGCGCTCGACTGGGCGCCCAGCTACACGTCCGATTTCCACTAGTCGGCGACCGCGGCGAGCGCCATCATCCATGGCGTGGTCGAGGACTTCGAGCAGTGCTACCGCGTCGTCCGCTCCAAGGACGCGCGCTTCGACGGCTGGTTCGTGACCGCCGTGACCTCGACCGGCATCTACTGCCGGCCGAGCTGCCCGGCGTTGACGCCGAAGCGCGCCAACGTGCGCTTCCTGCCGAGCGCCGCGGCCGCGCAGCGCGCCGGCTTCCGCGCCTGCAAGCGCTGCCGCCCCGACGCCTCGCCCGGCTCGCCGGAGTGGAACCTGCGCGCCGACGCGGTCGGCCGCGCGATGCGGCTGATCCGCGACGGCGCGGTCGAGCGCGAGGGCGTGACCGGCCTCGCCCGGCGGCTCGGCTTCAGCGAGCGCCACCTGCACCGCCAGCTCGTCGCCGAGCTGGGCGCCGGCCCGCTCGCGCTCGCCCGCGCCCAACGCGCGCAGACCGCCCGCCTGTTGATCGAGACGACCGCGCTGCCGTTCACCGACGTCGCCTTCGCCGCCGGCTTCCCGTCAATCCGCCAATTCAACGAGACGATCCGCGAGGTGTTCGCGACGACGCCGACCGAGCTGCGACGAGGAGCGCGCCGCAACGGCCACGGGGAGCATGCGGCCGGACTGACGCTGCGCCTGCGCCACCGGGCGCCGCTCGACGCGCGCGCGCTGCTGGCGTTCCTGGCGGCGCGCGCGGTGCCCGGCGTCGAGGTCGGCGACGGCGAGACGTACCGGCGCGT
>Ga0265319_1000985_pt1 | contig 17873 bp, 19 predicted proteins | sample 4824metaG_FD_192443 | JGI IMG/M metagenome (GOLD analysis project Ga0265319, IMG submission 192443) | Rhizosphere microbial communities from Carex aquatilis grown in University of Washington, Seatle, WA, United States - 4-8-24 metaG | ecosystem: Host-associated > Plants > Roots > Rhizosphere >...
CGCCGATCCGTTCGAGGCGCTGCGGTCATTGCTGCGCGCGCAGCTCGTGGAGGTGCTCCGCCACGATCCGGGCACGAGGCTCGGCACCGACCCCGAAAGCCTCCACGACATGCGCGTCGCCGTCCGCCGCTCGCGGGCGCTGCTGCGCGCCGGGCGCGCGCTCGTTGCTACCGACACCGACCTGCTGAACGCCGAGCTGCAGTGGCTCGGCGAGGTGCTTGGTGCGGTGCGCGACCTCGACGTGCTGCTCGGGCGGCTTCGCGCCGAAGCGGTCGCGCTCGGCGGCGACGACGCGAAGGCTGCCGTGCGGCTCTTGCGCAGACTGACGAGCGAACGCAGACGCGCACGCGCCGCGCTGCTGCGCGCGCTCGGCAGCGACCGGTACCTCGCGCTCCTCGACCGCTTCGACGCAGAGCTGGGCGAGCTCGCGCCGACGGGCGCCGACATCTCCCTCGACGCGCTCGCGCGTCGCGAGTTGAAGCAGTTGCGCAAAGCGGTGAAAGCACTCCCCGAGAACCCCCAGGACGAAGAGCTGCATGATCTGCGCAAGCTCGGCAAGCGCGCCCGCTACGCGGCGGAGCTCGCCGGAAGACGTGAGATCGCGCAGCAGGCGAAGCAATTCCAGGACGTGCTCGGCGAGCACCAGGACGCGACGTTCGCCGAGGCCCGCCTGCGCGTCCTCAGCGAGACGGCAGCGCCTGCCGAAGCCCTCGCCGCGGGTCGCCTGATCGAGCTCGAGCGCGCGCGAAAGGCGGCTGCACGCGCCGCGTGGCCGGACGCGTGGCGCAAGCTCGACCGCGCAGCCCGGTGAACGTCGTTCGCGCGGCGGGCGGTGTCGTCGTCCGCAACGGCGAGGTCGTGCTCGTGCACCGGCCGCGCTACGACGACTGGACCTTTCCGAAGGGAAAGGCCGACGAGGACGAAAGCGACGAAGCCTGCGCGCTGCGTGAGGTCGCCGAAGAGACAGGGCTGCGGTGCCGGCTCGGCGCGGAGCTTCAGGCGACCGAGTACGTCGACGCACGGGGCCGGCCGAAACGCGTGCGCTGGTGGCGCATGGATCCCGTCGCAGACGACGGTTTCTCGCCCAACGACGAGATCGACGAGGTGCGCTGGGTTCCGCCCGAGGAAGCGTCGAGACTGCTCACGTACGAGCGCGATCTCGCCCTGCTCGAGGCGTCCTCGTGAGCGTCCTGCTCCTCCGTCACGCACGAGCAGGCGAGCGCGCCGCGTGGACGGGCGACGACAGGCTGCGCCCGCTCGACGAACGCGGACTACGCCAGGCGCTCGCGCTGCGCGAGCTCGCGCAGCGCGCAATCGGCCGGATCGTCTCGAGCCCGTACCGGCGCTGCGTCGAGACGGTCGAGCCGCTCGCCGAAGCACTTGGAATACCGATCGAGCTCGACGATCGCCTGGCCGAAGGCGCGTCGACGCAGCTCGCGCTTGTGCTGCTCGGCGAGCTCGACGGTGGGCTCGCGTGCACGCACGGCGACGTGATCGAGGCCGTGCTCGGATACGGCCTGCGCAAGGGAGCGGTCGCCGTGACCGACGTCGGACCCGACGGCGCCGTCGTGCTCGAAGCGCTACCCGCGCCCTAGATGGTTGATCATCTAGGCGGCGCGCGCAGCGGCGAACTCGAGGACTGCGCCCTCGCGGATGCCGCCGTTGCATACGTGCAGCGGCACGCCGAGCCGCCGCTGAACCTCGGCGAGCAGCACGATGCCGGCAGGGAGGATGCGGGCACGCGCCCGATCGACGCCGAACCGGCGCACGATCGAACGCTCCGACTCCTTCTCCACGAGGTGTAGCGCCTCCGCGAGCTCATCCGGTCCGAGGTGCGATCCGACGAGCCTGCGCGCGGCCCGCGCGCTGCCGCCCACCGCAAGCGCAGCATCGACGCGCGGCGGCTCGACGTGTGCGAACGCCGCCGCTACCTCGGACTGCGCCTCCGCGAGCGACGCGACGCGCGTGGTCAGCCGTACGGAGCCGAGATCGACCGACTCCAACCACTCGGGGCGTGCGTGCGGCGAGCCGACCGCGACTTCCGTCGACGCGCCGCCGACGTCGCAAACGGCGATGCGACCCGGTAGCTCGATCGGCGCAGTAGCCACCGCACCCGCGTACGCGAGCCGCCCCTCTTCGTCGGTCGTGAGCACGCGAACCGGTACCCCCGCGGCACTCGTCAGCGCTCCGACGAGCTCCGCAGCGTTCGCGCTCTGCCTGCCCGGCGCCGTGAGAAAGACGTCGAGCGACTCGACCGAGTGCGACCGGGCGCAGTTCGCAAGCTTGCGCACCGCCTTCGCGGCGGCCACGACGTGCAGATCGGAGACGAGACCGAAAAGCTCGATCTCCTCGCCGAGCGGGAGACGAACCTTCTCCTTGTCGACGACGACGATCTCGCCGCGCTCGACCCGCGCCACGAGCAGACGAGTGGTGTTCGAGCCGACATCGAGAACGCCGAGGGGCATCGCCACCAATCCTAGGTTCCCGGTCGGAGGGCGGCTTGAACCTGCCCGGTGCGGTATCGCTAGCGCGAATGCGCGAGCGAGACGCGACGACGTGCGCGACGCATCAACGTTGCCTGAGCGGAGCGTGGCCGCTCCTCCTTCTTGGGACGGACACGGCTCCAGCTACCGTCGGCCTCGAGCTCCCATGAGGCCGCCGTGTCGGAGAGCAGCGAGTCGATCGTGGCGACGATCTCGGACTGGATCGCGACCGATTCGACCGGCATCAACACCTCGACGCGATGATCGAGATTGCGCGGCATCAGGTCGGCGCTGCCGAGGAACGTCATGGTGCGATCGCCGGCCTCGAAGACGAACAACCGGCTGTGCTCGAGAAAACGGCCGAGCACGCTGCGCACACGGATGTTCTCGCTCAGGCCGGCGATGCCCGGACGCAGCGAGCAGACACCACGCACTATCAGGTCGATGCGCGCGCCCGCAGCGGACGCTGCGTACAGCTCGTCGATCACCTCGACGTGCGTGAGGCCGTTCACCTTGATGCGAATGCGCGCCTTCAGTCCTGCGCGCGCCGCATCCGCGACCATACGGATCTCCTCGACGAGTCGCTGCCGCAGACCGAACGGTGCGACGAGCAGCTTCCGGAAGTGCGCAGGCCGGCCGAAGCCCGTCAGATGGTTGAAGAGATCCGCGACGTCGGCGGCGATGTCCTCGTCGGCTGTGAAGACGCCGAAGTCCTCATACGCGCGCGCGGTCGACCGGTTGTAGTTGCCCGTGCCGAGATGGACGTACCGGCGCAGGCCGCCGGTCTCACGCCGGACGACGAGCGTCATCTTCGCGTGGATCTTCAGCGTCGGGAAGCCGTACACGACGTGCACGCCCGCCTGCTCCAGCGCCCGCGACCACTCGATGTTCCGGCGTTCGTCACCGCGCGCCTTGATCTCGACGAGGCACACGCTCTGCTTCCCGTTCTCCGACGCCTCGATCAGCGCCGGCACGAGCGGAGTGTCGTCGCCCGTCCGGTACACCGTCGACTTGAGTGCGATCACCTTCGGGTCCGCGGCACTCGCGTTGAGGAACGACTCGAAGCTCGCTGCGAACGAGTCGTACGGGTGATGCACGAGGATGTCGCCGGCGCGGATCGCCGCGAACTGCTCTTCGGCGTCGAGCCCCGAGAGCGGCGGCCGCGCGAGCGGAGTCCACGAGTCGACCTTCAGATCCGGGCGGTCGAGCTTCGTGAGCTCCGCCGCATCGGCGAGATCGAGCATGCCGGTGATCGGATAAACGAGGTCCTCGCTCACGCGCAGCCCGAGCTGCAGACGCTCGCGCAACGCTCGTGACATGGAGCTCGACACTTCGAGCCGTGCGACCTCGCCGAAACGGCGCTGGCGCAGCTGGAGCTCGACCTCTTCGAGCAGGTCGTCAGCCTCGTCGGACACGTCGAGGTCGGCGTCGCGCGTGACGCGAAAGTCCGACCGCTCGACGACGTCCATCCCGGGGAAGAGTGAGGGCAGGAAATGGGAGAGAACGAGCTCGAGGGGCACGAGACGGCCGGCGCCGCCGACGGCGATGAACCGCGGGAGCCCTTCCGGAACCTTCACCCGCGCGAACCGCTCTTCGCCCGTCTCGGGGTCGCGCGCGAACACCGCGAGACTGATCGAGAGCGGTGAGATGTACGGGAAGGGCTGTCCGGGGCCCACGGCGAGCGGTGTCAACACGGGGTAGACATCCTGCGCGTACCGGTGCTCGAGCTGGTCGAGCTCGTGCGCGGAGAGGTCCTCGACCCGAGAGATGACGATGCCCTCCGCCGCCAGCGCAGGGCCGAGCTCCTGCGACCAGATCCGGGCCTGGGTCGCATAGAGCCTCAGCACGAGCTCGCGCGCGTCGGCGAGCGCCTGCTGGGGCGTGCGGCCGTCAGGCGAGCGAACGGTGACCCCTGCCGTCGCCTGGCCGACCAGGCCGGCGACGCGCACCATGAAGAACTCGTCGAGCATCTCCGAGAAGATCGCGCAGAACTTGACGCGCTCGAGCAGCGGCAGATCGGGATCTTCGGCCAGCGCGAGGACGCGCGCGTCGTAATCGAGGAACGCCAGCTCGCGGCTGATCAACCGATCGGCCGCGGCTATCGTCCGTTTCTTGGTTCGAGTGGCCGCCATTCGGGCTCCTCATCCTCGCGGACCGAGCATGCGACCAGGGTATCTTTTTGGTTTCGATCCGGTTACGAGAGAGCGAAATAGATCGCGGCGGCTCCTCCGGCGAGGAAACAGTAGATCGCGAACGGGGTGAGCGTGTTGCGCTCGAAGTAGCGCATGAGGAAGCGCACCGCGAGATAGGCCGTCACGGCCGAGCAGAGCGCACCGACGAGCGCCGGCCCACGCACGCCGTTGCCGGCCGAGCCGGCGAGCTCGGGCAGCTTCAAGACCGCAGCGGCGCCGATGATCGGGGTCGCGAGCAGGAACGCGAAGCGGGCGGCGTCCTTGTGCGAGAGCCCGACGAGCAGGCCGCCGCCCATCGTCGCACCGGAGCGCGAGAATCCGGGGATGAGCGCAAGCGCCTGCGCCGTACCGATGAGCGCCGTGTCGCGCCAGGTCACCGTGCGCGCAATCCGCGTGTCGTCCTCTTCCTCGACGACCGGTGCGCGGCGGCGCAGCAACTCGGCGCCGTAGAGCAGGACGCCGTTGAGACAGAGGAAGATCGCCGCCGACTGCGCCGAGGCGAACACGCTCCGCAGCTTGTGCTCGAGCAGCAGGCCGAGGATCCCCGCGGGGATCGTGCCGACGACGAGCAGCCAGCCCAGCTTCGCATCGGTGTCGTCGGGCGCGATCCCGCGGTCGCGGAGGGAGCGGCCGAGGCCTTTGACGATGCGCACCCAGTCGCGCCAGAAGAAGACGAGCAACACCAGCGCGGTCGCGAGGTGCGTCGCGACGAGGAACGTGATGAAGAACTTGTCGTTCTGATGGATATGCCAGCCGACGAGGCGCGGAAGGATGACGCTGTGGCCGAGACTCGAGACGGGGAAAAGCTCGGACACGCCCTGCAGCAGCCCCAGCATCGCCGCCTGGAAATACGAGATCGGCAATGGGTTACGGCGTTGTGCGCCGCGTGCGGTCGCCGCCGGTGTTGAACCATGCGAAGACGAGGCAGGCGAGACCGACGAGCAGCGCCGCGATGCCGTGCTTCACGTGGTGGTGCGCCGACCCGGCCTGATGTCCCGGGAAGAAGGACGGCAGCGACTTTGCCGGCTCAGCCCAGTAGACGGCCGCAATCGCGATCAGGACGATCCCGACGACGATCGCCAGCACGACGAGAAGCTTCTTCTGGCCGACCATCGGCCGGAATCTTACGGCTTCGGGCTACTGGCTCGTCGTGGGATGCGACGCATCGGTGAACTCGCGGAACTGAGCCGTCAGCAAGTAGGCGGTCTGCTCGCCGATGTCCACCGCCCGATCGCCGATGCGCTCGATCGTGCGCGCGACCACCACCATGCGGAGGCCCCATTCGCGATGCGCCGGATCGGCCACCACGTCGACGAGGCGCTCGACGAAACGGCGGTTCGCCCGGTCGATCGCCTCGTCCAGCTCGACCAGGCTCTCGGCGCCGCGAAGGTCGCGCGCAGCAAAGGAGTCGAGCGCCACGCGGCACATCTCCTCGGCCCGCTCGCCCATCTCCGAGAGCACCTCGACGAGCGCCGGATCGGGTTCGACGTCGGCGACGAGCTTGGAGAGCTTCGCCACGGTGACGCAGCCGTCGGCCGTGCGCTCGAGCAGGAGGTTGATGTGCAGGATCGCGAGCACGAGGCGCAAATCGCGCGCGACGGGTGTCTGCAACGCGAGCAGCGACTGGATCGAGCTCTCGATGTCGAGGAACTGGCGGTCGATCTCGTCGTCGAAGGCGATGACCTCGTCCGCGAGCTCGACGTCCCGCTCCTCGAGGGCTCTGACGGCTCCACGAATCGCGGCGAGGACCCGCTGGCCCTCCTCCTGGAGCTCCGCTTCGATCCGGTCGAGGCCGTCGTCGATCGCCATCGGCGACACGGTATACCGGCTGTCCGTCTCATGCCCAGGCGAGCCACCACTTCGTAACCAGCTCGTAACAGGGCCGTTTCCCACTCGGCGGAGGCGCCGCCGTACCTTGGCCACGAACCCCCAAGGAGGAGAAAAATCATGCCGAAGTGCGGCAGTTTCACTCGCATCACAGCCACCGCCCTCGCCGCCGTCGCGCTCGCGGGCGTCGTGGCCGCCGGCGCCGGCGCCTCGCCGGCCAAGCGCGCGGGCACCACGATCTCGGGCGCCGGGAGCACGTTCGTCTCGCCACTGGTCGCCCAGTGGATCTCGCCGATCGGCTCCGCCTACGGCTACCAGCTTCAGTACAGCGCCGTCGGCTCGGGCGCCGGCATCGCGCAGATCACGGCGCGCACCGTCGACTTCGGCGCAAGTGACGCGCCGCTGACGCCGGATCAGGTCACCGCCTGCAACGGGTGCGTGCAGATCCCCTGGGCGCTCGGCGGAACGTCGATCATGTACAACCTGCCCGGCGTAAAGAACTTGTTGCACATGGATGGGCCCACGCTGGCGCAGATCTTCCTCGGCCAGATCACGACCTGGGATGACGCCGCGATCAAGAAGCTCAATCCGGGCGTCAGCCTGCCGAGCACGAAGATCACCGTCGCTCATCGTTCCGACGGCTCCGGGACCACCTACAACCTCGTCGACTACCTCTCGAGTGTCAGTCCCACGTGGAAGTCGCAGGTCGGCGTCGGCACCGCGGTGAACTGGCCGACAGGCGTCGGCGGTCGCGGCAGCTCCGGCGTCTCGGCGATCGTCAGCTCGACCGAAGGCGCCATCGGCTACGCAGACGTCGCGTTCGCGCTACAGAACCACCTGAAGTACTTCGCAATGAAGAACAACTCCGGCAAGTTCACGACTCCTGGATCACGCGGGATCCTGGCCGCCGCCTCGAGCGACCAGAAGGCCGACGCCAACAATGCGTACTCGATCGTGAACCCGCCGAAGAAGTTCCCGGAGGCGTATCCGATCTCGACGTTCACGTACGTGATCGTGCCCCTCCAGTCGAGCAAGGCCCCGGACCTGAAGAAGTTTCTCTTCTGGGCGGTGACGACGGGCCAGAAGGGCCCGTACACGGCGAAGCTCCGTTTCGTGCCGCTGCCGAAGTCGGTCTTGGTCGTCGCTGAAAAGGCCATCGCCAAGATCCACAGCTAGGAACGGGCTTGTCCTCGGCCGACGCGACTGCAGATGCCGCCCGCCGCCCCTTCACGGGGCGGCGGGTGCGCTTCGGCGATCTGGTGCTCCAGCTCGTCGCGGGAGCGGCCGCCCTCGGGGCGACCGTCCTCGTAGGCCTGATCGCCTGGGAGCTCGTCCATGGGGCTCGCCCCGCGCTCTCGAAGTACGGCCTCGGCTTCGTCACTCGCATCGCCTGGAACCCCGTACTCGGGCACGAGCTCTACGGCGCGGGCAGCTTCATCTTCGGTACTGCAATCACCTCGGCCTTTGCACTCCTGCTCGCCGCTCCGCTCGCGCTCGGGGCGGCGCTCTTCCTCACGGAGCTTTCACCGCAGGTGATCAAAGCGCCGGTGACCGCCCTCGTGGAGACGCTCGCTGCAGTGCCAAGCGTGCTCATCGGCCTCTGGGGGATCTACGTCCTCGGGCCGATCCTCCGCGACCACGTCGAGCCGGCGCTCCACAGCACGCTCGGATTCATTCCAATCTTCGGAGAGCCCGGAGCGGGATCGAGCATCTTCACAGCGATCGTCGTGCTCGCGATCATGATCCTGCCGATCGTGGCGAGCATCAGCCGCGAGCTCTTCCTCGGCGTGCCGCACGAGCTGAAGGAGGGAGCTCTCGCGCTCGGAACGACGCGCTGGGAGATGGTGCGCGGCGTCGTCTTCCCGTACGCGCGCGGAGGGATCGCGGCGGCGCTCATCCTCGGGCTGGGGCGGGCTATGGGTGAGGCGATCGCGGTCACCCAGGTGATCGGCGGCGGCGTGTTCATCCACTGGAGCATCTTCGACGGCGGCGACACGCTGGCGAGCAAGATCGCAGCCTCCTATCAGGGGGCGACGTCGCAGCTCTTCTCGAGCTCCCTGATCTACCTCGGCCTCATCCTGCTCGTCATGTCGTTGCTCGCCAACATCGCCGCTCAGTGGATCGTTCGCCGCGTCGCGCGTAAGCACGGCGTCACCCGTGGAGGACACGCGTGAGCGCGCACGACCTGACTGGTCCAAACCTGCGCCTCGACCGGCTCCCACGCAGGCGCAGGGTGAACCGCCTGATGGAAGTGCTCGCCTGGCTTTCGGCGTCGGTTGCGATCGCGATCCTCGGCATCCTCGTCTTCTCGGTGGCCCGGCGGGGCTGGTCCGAGCTGAACCTCGGCCTACTCACTAAGGCGCCCATCCCCTTCAGCCTCACCAACGCGCCCCAAGGGCTCGCGAACGCGTTCGCCGGTTCGCTCGTCATCGTCGGCATTGCAGCGCTCATGGCGCTGCCGATCGGAATCCTGGTAGCCGTCTACCTGAACGAATTCGCTCCTCCGTCGATCCGAAACGGCATCGGTCTCGTCATCGACATCCTCGCGGGCGTCCCCGCAATCGTGATCGGCATCTTCGTCTTCGTCCTCCTCGTGGTCGGCAGCGGGCAGAACGCGCTGAAGGGATCGGTCGCACTTGGGATCCTGATGCTCCCGTTCGTCGCCCGGGCCACCATCGAAGTGCTGACGCTCGTGCCGAACTCGCTCCGCGAGGCGAGCCTGGGTCTGGGCATCCCGCAGTGGCGCACGACACTCAGCATCGTGCTGCCCCGCGCAATCGGAGGCATCGTCACCGGAACGGTGCTCGCCGTCGCCCGCGTCGCCGGGGAGACGGCGCCACTGCTCTTCACGTCGTCACTCGTCGGGCCGCAAATCAACTGGAATCCGCTCCAACCTTTGCAGACGATCCCGGTCGCGATCTTCGAACTATCGGAGTCTCCCGATCCGAAGGATCACGCACGAGCATGGGCGGCAGGATTCGTGCTCCTGCTGTTCATCCTGTTCGCGAGCCTCACTTCGCGCTGGCTCGCAACGCGTAATGCCCGAAGAATCGCCGGCCGTTGATGGAAGGAGCTGATGACATGTCATCGACTACGATCGAACCAACCGTGAGGGTCGAGACTCACCGCGAACCGATGCCGCCGCGCGAGCGACTCGAGACGGTCTTCCACGTCGAAGGACTCGACGCGCTCTACGGGGGCAAGCCCGCCCTGAAGAACGTGACGATGGACGTCTACAAGAACCTCGTCACGGCGATCATCGGCCCGTCAGGCTGTGGGAAGAGCACGTTCATCCGCTGCTTCAACCGGATGAACGACCTCGTGCCGAGCTTCTCGCAGCAGGGCTCGATCCGCTACCACGGCCAGGACATCTGCGGCTCGGCCATCGACCCGGTGGCCGTACGCCGCAATATCGGCATGGTGTTCCAGCGGCCGAATCCCTTCCCGAAGTCGATCTACGACAACGTCGCCTGGGGCTGCCGCGTGCTCGGGATGAAGGACAACCTCGACGATCGGGTCGAGCGCGCACTGACGCAGGCGGCCCTCTGGGACGAGGTGAAGGACCGGCTGAAGGCGAGCGGCCTGTCGCTCTCCGGCGGCCAGCAGCAGCGGCTCTGCATCGCTCGCGCGATCGCCGTCGAGCCCGACGTCGTACTGATGGACGAGCCGGCCTCGGCACTCGACCCGATCGCGACGCAGGCGATCGAGCAACTGATGCACACGCTCAAGAGCGAGTACACGTTCGTGATCGTGACGCACAACATGCAGCAGGCCGCACGTGTCGCCGACATGACGGCGTTCTTCTCGATCTCGCGCGGCGAGGAAGGGCATCGCTACGGCGAGCTGATCGAGTACGACGCGACGGAGAAGATCTTCACCGCACCGTCCGACAAGAAGACCGAGGACTACGTCACCGGCCGCTTCGGCTAGGCGAGCAGCGCGCGCAAGGTAGCCAGGGGCTCCTCGCACACACGGAAATAGGCCCAGCTGCCACGTTGCTCGCGCGCGACGAGACCGGCCTGCAGCAACACCTTCAAGTGGTGGCTGACAGTCGGCTGGCTGAGGCCGAGCGGCTCGGTCAGGTGGCAGACGCAGGCCTCGTGGTCCTGCTGCGCCTGGATCAGGCTCAACAGCCGCAGCCGGGCCGGGTCGGCGATCGCCTTCAGCGCCGCCGCGAGCTGCTCGGCGTCGTCGACATCGAGCGGCGCCTGCAACAGCGGCGGGCAGGACGGGGCGATGGTCGCGATCCTCTGCACGGAATCCATATTGACAGAGATCGATGCCGTCGGCATCATCCAGGCGGAAGACATCGATTGCCGTCGATACCGAGGGAGGCCCGACATGCCGCAGGCGCTCGATCCGGTTACGCAACACCATGTGGACCAGGCGGCCGACCGGCTGGCCGAGGAGTTCGCCGGGATCTTCTCCCAAGAGACCATCGCCCGCTATATCGCGGAGTCGCTGAATCTACTCGAGGGCGCGCGGATCAACGTCTTCGTTCCCGTACTCGCCCACCGGTTCGCACGCGAGCGGCTGCAGGCACTCGCTCAGGCGGAGGGGATCATCGCCAAGGTTCAGCCGGAGGTGTTGTTCGTGTGCGTCCACAACGCCGGACGCAGCCAGATGGCCGCCGGTCTGCTCAAGTTGCGCTCGGAAGGCCGAGTCCACGTCCGTACCGCCGGCTCGTCTCCGTCCGAGACCATCGACCCGGCCGTGGTCGCGGCGATGACCGAGGTAGGCGTCGATGTCGGCGAGGAGTTCCCGAAGCCGCTCACCGACGAGGTCGTGCGCGCGGCCGACGTCGTGATCACGATGGGCTGCGGCGATGCCTGCCCGATCTATCCTGGCAAGCACTATGAGGACTGGGTGCTCGACGATCCCGCAGGCCTGGAGATCGACGCGGTGCGACGCATACGCAACGAGATCGACCGACGCGTAAGCGAGCTTCTCGGCGAGCTGCTGCCGGACGACACTGCGTCGGCGGGCTGATCGCCTGCACGCGTGTCCGCATGTCGAACGCGGAGCGGTAGCGTGACGCGCAAGGTGCGGATCGGCATCAACGGGTTCGGCCGGATGGGGCGGCTTGCGCTGCGCGCAGGCTGGGAGTCGCCTGACCTCGCCTTCGTGCACGTGAACGAGCTGCACGGGGACGCCGCGACCGCTGCCCACCTGCTCGAGTTCGACTCGGTGCACGGGCGCTGGCCGCACCGGATCGAAGCCGCAAACGACGAGCTCGCGATCGACGGCGCGCCGGTGGGCTACAGCCGCGGCGCCGAGCCCGGCGCGGTGCCCTGGGGCGAGCTCGGCGTCGAGCTCGTGCTGGAGTGCTCCGGAAGCTTCCGGACGCGCGAGACGCTCGCGGCGTACTTCGAGCAGGGCGTGCGCAAGGTGGTCGTCGCGGCGCCCGTGAAGCAGGGTGCGCTGAACGTCGTCGTGGGCGTCAACGACGAGCTCTACGACCCCGAGGTGCACGACATCATCACGGCCGCGTCCTGCACGACGAATTGCCTTGCGCCGGTCGTGAAGGTGATCCACGAGGCGATCGGTATCCGGCACGGCTCGATCACGACGCTGCACGACATGACGAACACCCAGACGATCGTCGACGCGCCGCACAAGGATCTGCGACGGGCGCGGGCCGCGTCGCTGTCGCTGATCCCGACGACGACCGGATCGGCGACGGCGATCGGACTGATCTTCCCGGAGCTCGAAGGACGCCTGAACGGGCTCGCCGTTCGCGTGCCGCTGCTCAACGCGTCCCTCACCGACTGCGTGTTCGAGGTCGCCCGGCCGACGTCGGTCGAGGAGGTCAACGGGCTGCTCGCGGCGGCGGCGGCAAGCGGCCCCCTCGAGCGGATCCTGGGCTATGAGGAGCGGCCGCTCGTCTCGATCGACTTCAAGGACGATCCGCGCTCCGCGATCGTCGACGCCCTCTCGACGCTGGTGATCAACGAGACGCAGGTGAAGATCCTCGCCTGGTACGACAACGAATGGGGCTACGCCAACCGGCTCGTCGAGCTCGCGGCGATCGTCGGAGCCGGCGTCCCATCGAGCACCGGCACATGAGCAGCGGCGCCCCGGCGGTGGGGCTGCCGTCGCCCGCGAGAGCCGGCGACCTGCGGAACTACGCCGTCGTGACGGGCGCGTACTGGGCCGACACGATCGCCGACGGCGCGATCCGGATGCTGATCCTCTTCTACTTCGACCGGAAGGGCTACTCGCCGTTCGCGGTCGCATCGCTCTTCCTCTTCTACGAGTTCTTCGGCATCGTCACGAACCTCGTCGGCGGCTGGCTCGCCACACGCCTCGGCCTCAGGGCGACGCTCCTGGGCGGGCTCTGTACCCAGATCTGCGCCCTCGCGATGCTCGCGGTCGTGCCCGAGGGGTGGCTGATCGTCCCGTACGTGATGGCCGCCCAGGCGCTCTCGGGGATCGCCAAGGACCTGACGAAGATGAGCTCGAAGAGCGCGGTCAAGCTCGTCGTCCCGGAGAACGCGCCCGCAACGCTCTTCCGCTGGGTGTCGATCCTGACCGGCTCGAAGAACGCCCTCAAGGGCGTCGGCTTCTTCGTCGGCGGCCTGTTGCTGACCCTCGTCGGATTCCAGCCGGCGCTGATGATCCTGATCGCACTCGAGGTGATCGCGGTGGTGGGCGTCGTGACGCTGATGCGCGGGCGGCTCGGGCGTGCCGACCGGAAGGCGAAGTTCACGCAGATGTTCTCCAACAACCACGCGGTGAACATCCTCGCCTGCGCGCGGATCCTGCTCTTCGCGTCGCGCGACGTCTGGTTCGTCGTCGGTCTGCCGGTCTTCCTCTACAACAAGCTCGGCTGGACCTTCTGGCAGGTCGGCGGCTTCCTCGCGATCTGGGTGATCGGCTACGGGATCGTGCAGGCCCTCGCGCCGAGCTTCCTCCGCCGCGGATCCGGGCGCCACGCCGACCCGAGTGGCCGCACCGCCGTCTGGCTCGCGTTCCTGCTCGCCGTCTTCCCGGCCGGCATCGCCGCCTCACTCGGCGCCGGCGTCGATCCGACGGTCGTGATCGTCGTCGGCCTGATCGCGTTCGGCATCGCCTTCGCGATGAACTCCGCCGTCCACTCGTACCTGATCCTCTCCTACGCCGACAACGACAAGGTCGCGATGAACGTCGGCTTCTACTACATGGCCAACGCCGGTGGACGTCTGGCGGGCACGGTGCTCTCCGGCCTGCTCTACCAGTGGCGTGGGCTCGAGGCGTGTCTCTGGGCGTCGGTCGCGCTCGTGCTCGGCGCAGGCTTCTTCTCGCTCCTGCTGCCGAAAGGCCTCCATGACCCTGCGTCGAGCGAGCCCGACGCGAAGCTCGAGCGGACCGTGGAACGAAGCGCGGCGTGATGCCGGTCGTCGCGGAACGGGCACCCGTACAGGCGCCGTTGCCCGTCGACGACGCGGCGGTGCTGAAGCGGCTGTCGACGCTCGACCGGTTCTTGCCGGTGTGGATTGCGCTTGCGATGGGCGTCGGGCTCGGGCTCGGCTCGCTCGTGCCAAGCCTGAACGACGGCCTCGACAAGCTCCGCGTCGGGACGATCTCGCTGCCGATTGCGGCCGGGCTCCTGGTGATGATGTATCCCGTCCTCGCGAAGGTGCGCTACGAGGACATCGGGCGGATGAGCCACGACGGCGTCTCGAACCGCCGCTTCTTCGGCGTGTCGCTCTTCCTCTCGTGGATCGTCGGGCCGGCGCTGATGTTCGCCCTCGCCTGGCTGCTGCTGCCGCACCAGCCCGCCTATCGCACCGGCGTGATCATCGTCGGCCTGGCGCGCTGCATCGCGATGGTGCTCATCTGGAACGACATCGCGAAGGGCGACCGTGACCGCACTGCGGTGCTCGTCGTCTTCAACGCCCTCTTCCAGGTCGTCGCCTACTCGCTGCTCGGCTACTTCTACTTGACCGTGCTTCCAGGCTGGCTCGGGCTCGATACCCAGGGCTTCGAGGTCGGCATCTGGGAAGTCTCGCGTACCGTCCTCATCTTCCTCGGGATCCCGCTCGCAGCCGGCTATGCGACGCGACGCATCGGCCTGCGCCGCCGCGGCCGCGAGTGGTACGAGCAGCAGTTCATCCCTCGGATCGCGCCGATCACCCTCTACGGGCTCCTGTTCACGATCGTGCTGCTGTTCGCGATCCAGGGCGACAAGATCACCTCGCAGCCGCTCGACGTCGCACGCATCGCCTTGCCGCTGCTCGTCTACTTCGCCGTCATGTGGACGGCCGGCTTCGGCGCGGGGAAGCTGCTCGGTTTCCCGTATGCGCAGACGGCGAGCCTCTCGTTCACGGTTGCCTCCAACGACTTCGAGCTCGCGATCGCGGTCGCGGTCGGCGTCTTCGGCGCGACCTCCGGCCAGGCCCTCGCCGGTGTCGTCGGGCCGTTGATCGAGGTTCCCGTGCTCGTCGGGCTCGTCTACGTCGCGCTCTGGGCGCGGAGGTACTTCCCTGACCAGCGGCCTGCTGCGGTGCTCTAGCTCTCGGCCGGGAAGGTGCAGACGATCTCCAGCCCCTTGCCGGGCGCGCTGTGCGCCTCCACCGTGCCGCCGGCCGAGGTCACCACGTGCTTCACGATCGCAAGCCCGAGACCCGTGCCGCGCGACGAGCGCGCCCGGTCGGCGCGATAGAAGCGCTCGAACAGCCGCGGCAGATCGGTCTCGCGCACGCCTGCACCGTCGTCGGAGACGACGAGCATTGGTCTGGACGCCTCCTGCGACACGGTGATCGAGCAGTTGCTGCCGGGACCGGAATAGCGGATCGCGTTCGCGATCAGGTTCTCGACGACAACGCGGAGCATCCGCGGCCGCAGCGGCACCTCCAGTCCGGGCGCGGCCGCAACGTGCAGCCGCACCTCGGCGTGCTCCGCACGGTCCGCGAACGACGCAACGACCTCTTCGATCACCGGCAATGCACGCGTGCGACCGAGCGAGACGACCTCGCGTCCGGTCTCGAGCTCGCCGAGGAAGAGCACGTCGTCGATCAGGTCGCGGGTCTGCTGAATCTCCTGGCGTGCCTGCTCGACAAGCTCGTCGACGTCGGCGCCGGGAAGCGCGGCGCTCTCGAGCAGGATCAGCATCCGGGCGAGCGGCGTCCGCAACTCGTGGGAGACCGCGGCCGTGAAGCCGGCCCGGAGCTCCTGGTAGGCCGAGAGCTCCGGAAGCGCCGCGAGGAAGAGCACGAGCGGCAGGGGCGCGACGGTGAGCGCCTCCTCGCCGATCCGCCGGCCGGGCGTCACGTCGCCGAGAGCGGCTGCGGCAGCGGGGCTGGCGGCGACCAGGCGCCGCTCGCTGTCGAGGACGATGACCGCGTCGGCGAACCCGGCCACGAACGCCCTGACCCGTTCCGCCTCGCCATTCACCACACCTTCACCAGTCCTTCACCCTCCGGAGACCCGTCGACCGACCCCTATTCCCGATAATGACACCAATGCCCAAGGTGCTCATCGTCGAGGACGACGACGTCATCGCTCAGGGAATGGCACGACACCTGAGCGCCGCGGGCTTCGATGCGACGTGGGTCGGCAACGGCGAACAGGGGCTGGCGCGGTTGCGACACGAGAAACCGGACGCCTGCGTGCTCGACCTGATGCTCCCCGGCCTCGACGGCTGGAAGCTGATCGAGACCGTGCGCTCGGAGGGCATCGCGACGCCGATCGTCGTCGTCTCCGCACGCGGGACCGAGCACGACCGCGTGCACGCGCTCGAGATCGGAGCCGACGACTACCTCGTCAAGCCCTTCTCGATGAAGGAGCTCGTCGCACGCGTTCGGGCCGCCGCCCGTCGTGGCGTCCGCCGGGACGAGACACCCCGAGGCGAGCCGATCGAGATCGAGGAGCTGCGGATCGACCCTCGCGAGGTGCAGGCGTACATCGACGGCGACAGCGCGGAGTTGACGCCCACGGAGTTCCGGCTCCTCTACCAGCTGGCGCTCGAGCGCGGGCGCGTCTCGACGCGCGACGAGCTCCTGCAGAAGCTCTGGGGCCGGCGCGAGTCGCACCGTGACCGGACGGTGGACGTCTTCGTCCGCCGGCTGCGCGAGAAGGTCGACCGGCGGGCCTCGCGGCACACGTTCATCCAGACCCGCTACGGCGTGGGTTACAAGCTGGAAGCGGTGCCGAAAGACCGGGCCGCGGCCGGCTCCCGCACACCCTAGTCCGTCACCTCCGGTTCACCAGAGCGACCCCCACGCCGGCCCGCAGCCCGCGCACCATCCGGGCATGACATTCGCAGTGGTCGCCCACAGCCGCTCCGAGACGAACCTTCGCCTCGTCGCAGCCGCGGAGAGCCTCGGCTACTCCGCCTCGGTCCTGTCCCCGCGCGACGCCCTTCGCCTCCTCGGGCCTGACGACATCGCACTCGGCCGGCTCGACGTTCGAGAGGGGCTCGACGGGATCGAGAGCGGGATTCCCGAGCTCGAACGGCTCGCCGCGGGCGGCGTCCGGCTGCTCAATCCGCCGGGCGCCCTCGTCGCCGCGCACGACAAGCTGCTGACCTCCCGCGTCATGCGCCTGTCCGGGGTACCGCACCCGCATACGTGGCACATCGCCGAGGGGATGCCGACCGCAGCGCCGGAGCTTCCGCTCGTCCTGAAGCCGCGCTTCGGCAGCTGGGGACGTGACGTCTCGCTCTGCCGCACCCAGGTCGAGCTCGACAACGAGCTCGATCGCCTGCGCTTCCGGGGCTGGTTCCGGGAGCACGGCGTGCTCGCGCAGGAGCTCGTGCAGCCGCGGGGCTGGGATCTGCGGCTGGTGGTCGCCGGCGGCCGGGTCGTCGGTGCGGCGCGCCGCCTCGCAGCGCCGGGCGAATGGCGCACGAATGTCGCGCTCGGCGGGATCACCGAGCCCACGGAGCCGCCGCCGCTCGCGCGCGCGCTCGCCCTGTCGGCGGCGGCCGCGATCGGCGCGGACCTCGTCGGGGTCGACCTCCTCCCGACGGAGAACGGCTACCTGATCGTCGAGCTGAACGGCGCGGTCGACTTCCGCGCGGAGTACACGCTCGACGGAGGCGACGTCTTCGAGAGCACCGTCGTGCAGCTGCTGCGGGCGGCACGCGAGGGGCGCGCGCTTTCCGCAGTCGGTGCGTAGCGCGTCAGACCAACGCCCGCCACCTGATCTTGATCCAACCGGTACGTGCTCGCCGCCGTCGGCGGGCGGCGATGACCGGTTGCGACCAGGTAGCTGATCGAATGGGTCGCTACGCGACCCGCTTACTCATAGTCCTTGGGCCGAAGCCCGGTCGCGACCTGCTTGCGGCCACCCAGCTCGTAGACGATGTCCACGTTCTCGTGCTTGCGATACGACCCCGCGATGCCGAGCCACATCGCCGTCCACCGCCAGAAGCCGAGGCGCCCCTCCT
>Ga0265319_1000986_pt1 | contig 17867 bp, 14 predicted proteins | sample 4824metaG_FD_192443 | JGI IMG/M metagenome (GOLD analysis project Ga0265319, IMG submission 192443) | Rhizosphere microbial communities from Carex aquatilis grown in University of Washington, Seatle, WA, United States - 4-8-24 metaG | ecosystem: Host-associated > Plants > Roots > Rhizosphere >...
ACTGGAACCTGCAGGAGCGTGCGCTCGACCGCAACGGCGACGGCTGGCTCGTCGACGGCCGCGCGCTGCGCTTCTTCCACTTCAGCGGCTACAGCCCGGACGCGCCGGGACGCCTCAGCAAGCATCAGGACCGCGTGCAGCTGACGGAGGACGACGCCTTGTGGGCGCTCTGCGACGCCTATGGCGACGCGCTCCTCGCCGCCGGCTTCGATCAGGTGCGCACGCTGCCCTACGAGCACGACGTGCTGCCCTCGGGGATGCGGCTGACGAAGGGGATGCGCGCGCTCTACCGCGCCGGCGTCGAAGCGGACGAGTGTCCGTCCTCGCTGTTCGCGCCCGAGGGCGAGGCCGCGTTCGTCGCCTGGCTCGACGAGCCCGCGCCCGCGGCGCCCGCGATCTCGCGTCACCTGCACGCGCTGTGGGCCGGACGTCCGGACCTGCAGCGCGTCTACCCCGGCGTCGAGCGCGGCGACGTGGCCGGCTACCTCGGCTGGTGCGTCGAGCACGGCCGCACGGAGGTGCCGATCCCGGACGCGCTGCTGCCGGTCGCAGACCTGAGCCGAGATGCGGGCGAGCGTCCGCGCCGGCGGGTGACGCGCACGTCGCGTCCGTACGGCGTCAACGTCGCCGGCTACCTGCGGTCCGAGCTGGGCATCGGCGAGGTCGCGCGCCAACTGATCCGCGGGCTTGACGCCGCGGCGGTGCCGGCGCTGCCGGTCGGTCTCGTCGCGCAGGAGAGCCGCCAAGGTCACGCCTATGCCGCCGGCGGGCTCGAGGACAACCCGTTCGCGGTCAACCTCGTCTGTGTCAACGCGGACGGCACGCCCGCGTTCGCGAAGCAGGCCGGCCCGCGCTTCTTCGAGGACCGCTACACGATCGGCGTCTGGTGGTGGGAGACCGGCAGCTTCCCCGAGCGCTTCATGGACGCATTCGAGCACGTCGACGAGGTGTGGGTCGGCAGCCGCTTCGTCGCCGACACGCTTGCTGCGCTCGATCCGCCCGTCCCGATCACGCACGTGCCGATCCCCGTCAGCTTCCCGGCGCCGCCGCCGCTGGAGCCCGGCGAGCACGGCTGGCCCGACGCGTTCGCGTTCCTGTACTCGTGGGACTACTGCAGCGTCTTCGCGCGCAAGAACCCGCTCGCCGCGATCGAGGCCTACCGCGCCGCGTTCGAGCCGGGGGACGGGACCGCGCTCGTGCTCAAGTGCATCAACCCGGGCTTCGACCCCGCCGGGCACCGGCGCGTGCAGCGGGCGGTCGAGGGGCGCGAGGACATCGTCCTGATCGACGAGTACCTCGACCCCGTCGAGAAGGACCGCATGATGCGCAGCTGCGACTGCTATGTCTCGCCGCACCGCTCCGAGGGGCTCGGCCTGACCGTCGCGGAGGCGATGTTCCACGGCAGGCCGGTGGTCGCGACCGCTTACTCCGGCGTCGAGGACTTCATGACGCCGGAGAACAGCTACGCGATCCCCTATGAGATGGTGCCGATCGGTCGTGGCGCTGATCCGTATCCGGCGGACGGCACCTGGGCCGAGCCCGACGTCGCCGAGCTGGGGCGGCTCATGCGCCGGGTCTTCGAGCAGCCGCAGGAGGCGGTGCGCCGCGCCGAGCAGGCGGCGCACGACATGCGCGCGCGCTTCTCTGCGAAGGCCGCCGGCACGGTCATGCGCGCGCGGCTGGACCACATCGCGGCGAGACTGCAGGCGCCGGAGGCATCGACGGCCGCAGCGGCGGGCCGCGGTGAGCTGCGCAGCCTGCTGGCGCACGGCGTTCGCCCGACGGCGCCTTCGCGCCTCGGCAAGCCCGGGGGTGCGGCGCGGCGGCTGCTGCTGCGCGCGATGCGGCCCTACACCGCCTACCAGCAGCGGATCAACAACGCCGTCGAGCAGGCGCTCGCGAACGGCCTGGCGGGCGCCCAGGCGAGCGCCGCGGCGCAGCTGCGCGCGCAGCGGGAGCAGCTCGAGCAGATGAGCGTCGCGCTCGAGCGCGAGCGCGGGCGGGTCGACGCCGCGAGCGAGCTGGTCGCCGCCGCGCATGCGCTGCCGTATACGTCCTCCGACGTGCTGCACGTCTTCGACGCTGGCGCAGCCGGTCGCGTGCTCGGCTACGACGAGCCGCACGGCACCGCGCCCGACGACGGCTACCGCGAGTTCGAGGAGCTGTTCCGCGGCAGCGAGGCCTTCATTGCCGAGCGCCAGCGGCGCTACCTCGACGTGATCGGGCCCGACTGCGCGCCCGCGCTCGACGTCGGCTGCGGTCGCGGCGAGCTGCTCGACCTGCTCGCCGAGGCGGGGATCGCCGCGAGCGGTGTCGACTCGGACGCCGGCATGGCCGCGCGCTGCCGCGAGAAGGGCCACGACGTGGCCCTCGGGGACGGCGTCACCCACCTCGAGAGCTTGGCGGACGGCAGCCTCGGGCTCGTCTTCTCCGCCCAGGTCGTCGAGCACATGCCCCCCGACGTCCTCAAGCGCTTCCTTGCCGTGGCGGCCCGCAAGCTGCGCCCCGGCGGCCTGCTCGTCGCCGAGACGGTCAACCCGCATTCGCCCGCGGCGCTGAAGGCCTTCTGGGTCGACGTCACCCACCAGCACCCGCTGTTCCCCGAGACGATGCTCGCCTTGTGTCGTATAGCCGGCTTCGGCTCCGCGTACGTCTTCCATCCCAACGGCTCCGGGAACGTGGAGCGGGATCGCTACACGGCCGGCGAGTACGCGGTCGTGGCGCGGCGCTGAGCTGACCGCAAGGCGCGGCGCGCCTGCGATCCGGCAGCGGCGCCGAGTACTGTGCGGGCCTGTGAGCGCGCGAATCATGATCGCCGTGCCGGCGTTCAACGAGCAGGGGCGCGTCGGAGACGTCGTGCGCGACGTGCGCTCGACGCTCCCGGACGCCGACGTCGTCGTGATCGACGACGGCTCGGCTGACGAGACGGCGGCAGAGGCGCGCGCCGCGGGTGCGACCGTCATCAGGCTGCCACTGAACTCGGGCTACGGAACCGCGCTCCAGACCGGCTACAAGTACGCGGTCCGCAACGGATACGCGGTGATCGGCCAGATCGACGCCGACGGCCAGCACCAGGCGCGCTATCTGCGCGAGATGCTTGACGCGCTCGACGAGCAGAACGCGGACGTGGTGATCGGCTCGCGCTTCCTCGGCCGCGACGGCCACTATCGGCCCTCGGCCGCGCGCAAGGTCGGGATCGCGCTGTTCAGCCGCATCGCGTCGCTCGTCACGCGCCAGCGCATCACCGACCCGACGTCCGGGTTCCAGACGATGCGGGTCGACGTCGCGCGCTTCTTCTGCTCCGACGTCTATCCCAACGACTACCCGGACGCGGACATCCTGATCCTGCTGCACCGCTCGGGCTTCGCGGTTCGAGAGGTCCCCGTCCAGATGCGGCCGAGCACGAACGTCTCGATGCACGCAGGGCACAAGAGCATCTATTACGTCTACAAGATGATGCTGTCGATCTTCGTGACGATGCTGCGGGGCAGGAAGGCAGAGGGGGCGCCATGATCGACGCGCGCACGCGGATCGTGGCGGTCGTCGGGTGCCTGGGCCTGCTGCTGCTGATCGTCGAGCTGGTCCGGCGCCGCAGACTGAAGGAGGAGTATTCGGTCCTGTGGATCGGGACGGGGATCGTCCTGCTCGTATTGGCCGCCTGGTACCAGCTGCTGGGCTGGATCACGAGAGAGATCGGCGGCGTCGCGCTCTCCTCGACGCTGTTCTTCATGGGACTGCTGTTCGCGTTCCTGATGCTGCTGCACTTCTCGATCCGCGTGAGCGCGCTCGAGCGGCGACTCACAGCGCTTGTGCAGGAGATCGGCATCCTCACGGCGACAGGAGGCGGCGACGGGACGCCGCCGCCCGCACCGTCTGCCGAGGACCCCGCTACGGCCCCCGCGGACCCGCGCGTGGCGGTGATCATCCCCTGCTACAACGACGGCGCCGTCGTCGCCGAGGCGGTCGGGTCGATCGAGGAGCGCGAGCCGGTGGAGGTCGTGGTCGTCGACGACGGCTCGGACGATCCGGCGACGACCGACGTGCTCGCACGCCTGGAGGAGGCAGGCACACGGGTCGTGCGGCGCGACAACGGCGGTCTCGCCGTCGCGCGCGCGACCGGGCTGGAGGCGACGCGCGCCCCCCTCGTCTACCCGCTCGACGCCGACGACCTGCTCGACCCGGGCGCGCTGAGAGCGCTTGCGGACACGCTCGAGCGTCACCCGAAGGCCGGCTTCGCATGGGGCGACTACACGCTCTTCGGCGACTACGACGGCAGCTACCGTGCGCCCTCGCGATGGCTGCCGTGGACGCTCACCTACGTGAACCCATACCCCGTCTCCTCGATGTTCCGCCGCAGCGCGCTCGAGCAGGCGGGCGACTGGCGCGGCGCTCCCGGTGCGCAGCTCGTCGGCGCGCACGGGTACGAGGACTGGGACCTGTGGCTGCGGCTCGTGCGTTGCGGCGTCGAGGGCGTCTACGCCGGTCGCTCCGTCTACCGGCGCCGGCTGCACGGCGGCAGCCGGCTTCTCGCCCACGCGCGGCGGCACCACCAGGAGCTCTACCGCGAGCTCGTCGCGCGCAACGCCGAGGTGTTCGAACGACGGACGTCGCTGCGCGGGAACGAGCGGCCTCCGTTCTGGAAGCCTGTCGTGTACCCGATCGTGTTCGGCGCCCGCACGGTCGTGCCGTTTCGTGTCGAGGCCTTCATGCAGCGCACGATGATGCGCCTCGGGCTCGGGCTGCCCGGCTCGTAGACGGCGTGGTGGGGATCCTCGTCAGTGCCGCGCTCGTCTGCGGCGCAGCGCTCGCGATCGGGCAGGTCGCCCTCCGCCTGTGCGGATGCACGACGCCGTCGTGGGCGGCGCCGGGGGTCGGCGTCTCGATCCTGATGCTGCTCGCCTCCCCGGCGCTGCACGTGCCGGGCCGCACGGGCACCACGTTCGCGCTGATCGCCGTGGTGACGGTCGCGTGCGTCGCGGCCTGCGCGCTGCGGCCGGAGCTGCGCCCCGCGCCGCTCGACCTGCTCGCGGCGCTGCCGGTGGCGGTGCTGGTCCTGATCCCGTTCGTCGCGGCCGGTCATGGCGGCCTGCTCGGCGTCGGCTTCGACAACGACATGGGCGCGCACCTGCGGATGGCCGAGAGCTTCCGCTCGGCGGTGGCGCAGCGGTACTTCGAGGTCCCGCCCGATTACCCGCTCGGCCCGCACGGGCTCGTCGCCGCGATGACGACCGGGCTCGGCATCGGGCTCGACGAGACGTTCACCGGCTTCACGGTCGCGCTGCCGATCCTCCTGGGCTGGACCGCGCTCGGCGTCGTGCGCGGCGTGCGCTGGTGGGGGAAGGTCGTCGCCGCGCTGCTCGTCGCGGCGCCGGCGCTGCTGATCGGCTACTACGGGCAGGGCTCGTTCAAGGAGCTGGCGATCCCGCTGCTGACGCTGGCCGGTCTCGTGCTGCTGCTCGACCGGCCGGCGGCGCGCGGCCCGGCGCGGTGGATCCCGCTCGCGCTGCTGATCGCCGGGGCGCTGTCGGTCTATTCGTTCGCCGGCCTCGCCTGGCCGCTGGCCGTCATCGCGCCGTGGGTCGCGCTCGCGGCCGCGCGGGCGCTGTGGACGCGCGGGCTGCGCGGCGCCTTCGCCGAGCTGCGCACGGTGCTGCTTCCGGCCGTAGTGGCGGCCGGCGCGTTCGTCGTCGTGATCGCGCCGCAGGTCCCGCGGCTGCATAAGTTCTTCACTGCGAACACATCCGGCGAGGTCGGCGTGAGCGCGCTCGGGAACCTCGCGGGGCCGCTGCGCTTCTGGCAGCTGTTCGGGTTCTGGAACAGCCCCGACTACCGCATCATGGGCGCCTCGGACCCGCTCGTGCTCGGTATCTGGGTTGGACTCGCGATCGCACTCGTGCTGCTTGGCGCGGCCGTGTCCGCGCGGCGGGGCGAGCTGCTGCTGCCGCTTGCGGCCGGGCTGATTGCCGTGCTGTGCGTCTACTTCGACCACCGCCAGTCGCCCTACCTCGCCGCAAAGGCGCTCGCCGTCGGCTCGCCTGTCGTGATGGCGCTCGCCGCGCGCGCGGTCGTCGAGCAGGAGTGGCTGCCGCCCGGCTGGTGGCGTTGGGCCGGCGGGCTGGTCGCGCTGGTGCTGGTCGTGAAGCTGGTGTCGGTGGACCTGCCCGAGCTGCGCTTCAGCAAGGTCGGGCCGACGGAGCGCACGCGCGAGCTGCAGGCGCTCGAGCCGTCGCTCGCCGGGCACTACACGCTGTTCCTCGGCAACGACGACTTCCTCAGCTGGGAGCTCGAGCACGTCAGACACCGCGAGGTGGTGCTTGGGATCCAGACGATGCCGACGCGGCCCGGGAAGACGTGGACGTACGGCCAGGCGCTCGATCTCGACTCGGTCGACGACGCGACGCTCAACCAGTTCGACCGCTTCGTCGTCCCCCGCGACGCGGACGCCAGCATCCCGCCGCCGCAGCTGAAGCTGATCCAGCGCGGCGCGAACTACGACCTCTATGCCCGCGTCGGCCTCGTCCCCACCCGCGCCGTCCTGCCGGGCGAGAACGGCGACAGCGCGAAGCTGCTGCGCTGCCAGACCGCGACCGGACGGGCGATCGTCGCCGGTGGGGGCGTCGCGATGATCCGAGACCCCGCCGTTACGGCGGCCGTGGCGCCGCTCGCGCCCGGCTCGACAGCGACCGCCGAGCTGAGGCTGACGCCCGGGCGATGGGACCTGCAGGCGCCGTACGGCAGCGAGCATCCCGTGCGGGTCACGATCCCCGGCCTGATGCACGTCACGCTCAGCGCGAATCTCGACCGGCCCGGCCCGCGCTGGCCGATCGGCACGATCGACGTCACGCGCGCTGGGCCGGTTGCGGTCGTCCTGCGCGCCGACAAGACCTTCCTGACGCCTGCGAGCGCGGTTGCCTACGTCGGGCCGATCTCTGCGGTGCGTCGAGGTGGCGCCCGGATGGTCCCGATCGGGGCGGCGTGCGGGCACCTGGTCGACTGGTACGAGCCCCGGACTGCGGCGGCCCGCGGCGCGGGCCGGCCCGGCTGACACGGTGACTCGCCGGCCGAGCCTGAGCGGCAGCATCGTCGTCAACGGCGCCAACGTCGTCGTGGTCGTCGGCGCCGCGCTGCTCGCGGTTCCGCTGCTGATCGACCGGATCGGGCTCGCGGCCTACGGCGTCTGGGTGCTCGCGCAGACCGTTGTGATCTACGTGACGACGGCCGAGCTGGGCTTCGGGCCGGCGCTGGCGCGCTTCGTCAGCATCCACGTCGAGCACCCCGACCGGCCACGGCAGGTGCTCATCGCGGCGCTTGGCCTCTACGCCGCCGCCGGCCTGGTCGTCGCAGCGCTCTGCCACCTGCTCGCGGGTCCGCTCGTCGACCTCTTCTCGGTGCCGGCCTCGCTGCACGCCGACGCCGTCGCCACGGTCGGGATCGTCGGCTGGGTCACCTTCGCCGCGCTGCTCGCGAGCGCGCTCGGCCACGTGCTGACGGGGCTCGAGCGCTTCCGCGCGTTCTCCGTCACGAACGCGCTCGGATCGGTCGCCTGGCTGCTCGCGCTCCTCGTGCTGTTGGACCGCCACGCCCGCCTGCAAACCGTCGCGTACGCCGCGCTGCTGCAGTGGTCGCTCGTCGCGCTGCTGCGGCTCGTCGCGGTGCAGCGCCTCGCGCTCGGCAGCGGGCCGCGGCTCCCGGGACGCGCTCTGCTGCGCGATCTCGTGCGCTTCTCGGCGCGGCTGCAGCTCGGCGTGCTCTCGACGCTCGTGAACACGCAGACCGACCGCGTCGTGATCGGCGCGGTCTCGCCCGCCGCCACGCTCGGTCAGGCCGGCATCGCGACGCAGGTCGCCGACGCCGGCCGCGCGCTCTCCTATGCCGCCTTCCACCCGATGGCCGCGCGCATGGCGATCACCTTCGGCACGGAGGGAGGGGAGGCGCTCGACGATCTGCTGGCGCGTCAGCGGCGGCTGTGGGCGATCGCGACCGTCGGCGGGATCGCGGTGATCGCCGGCGCGACGCGCCCGGCGATCGGCGCGTGGCTCGGTCACGGATACGACAAGGCCGCTCTGTTCTCGATCCTGTTGACGGTCGGCTACGGGGTCGGGACGCTGCCGGGCCCGACGTTCGCCTACCTGCGTGCGCGTGGGAATCCGACGCTCGAGAGCATCTTCGGTGCGGTCACGATGGTCGTGAACCTCGCCGCGACGATCGCGCTCGGGATCCTGTTCGGCGCGATCGGCGTCGTCGTCGCTACGACCGTCGGCTACCTGGCGAGCACCGCGTGGGTCTCTCGCCGCGCGCGACGTCATTTGCCCGAGACGACCGGGACGCCGCTCCCGCTCGTGCGCGTGCTGGCCGGCGCGGCGCTCGCTGTGGCGGCCACCTACGGCGCCGGGGAGGCGCTGCTCGCGGCGCTGCCACGGCTGCTCGCGCTCACCGGCATCGGCCTCGTCGCCGGGGCCGCGTTCGTGCTCTACCTCGTCGCGCTCACCGACGTGCGGCCGCTCGCGCTGGCGCGGACGGCCCTGGCGCGCGTTCGCTAGGGTCGCCGCCGGTGTCGGACCGCATCGTCCAGCTGCACTTCCCCCCGCACGTCCACCCGGTCTACCGCGAGCAGCTGCACGCGGTCCCCGGCGGCTGGCGCTACCGCTTCGACCATCCGGCGCTCGCCGACGCGACCGCGGCGACGAAGCGCGTCGCGCAGGACGGCCGGCTCGGCGGCCTTGTGCGCATCGCCGAGAGCACCGGCGCGCGCGTCCTCTCCGAGCTGGGCTACGTGCATCGCAATCGCGGCCGTCCGGCACCGGGCGCGAGCGTGATCCACTCGGCCGAGCGCCTGCTGTGGCGCTCGCCGCTGCCCTACGTCGTCGATCTCGAGCACGCGTCGCTGTTCGTGCTCTACCAGCAGGCGGCGATGGACCGTCCGTGGACGCGCGTGCTGCTCGAGCGCTGCCTGCTCGACGAGCGCTTGCGCTTCCTCCTGCCGTGGAGCGACGCCGCCCGCCACAGCGTCCTGACGATGGTCTCCCCGGCCGCCGCCGTGCGGCTGGAGCCGAAGCTCCGCACGGTCTCGCCCGCGATCCGGCTCGCCGCAGAGCGCCCGCGCGAGCGCGCCGGCGGCCCGCTGCGCGTGCTCTTCGTTGGCACGGCCTTCTTCGAGAAGGGCGGCGTCGAGGCGGTGCAGGCGCTGCGCGCCGTGCGCGGCACGCACGACGTGACGATGGACCTCGTCTCCTACGTGCCGCCCGACTGGGAGAGCCGGCTCGCGCAGGAGCCCGGCCTGACGGTGCACCGGCCCGGCGGCGCCGACCTGATCCAGCGCCTGTACGCGCAGTCCGACGTGCTGCTGTTCCCCAGCCACATGGACACGTTCGGCTACGTCGTGCTCGAGGCGATGGCGCACGGTCTGCCCGTGCTGGCGCCCCGCCACCTGGCGCTGGAGGAGACGGTCCAAGACGGCGTCTCCGGCCTGCTGTTCGGCGCGGAGAACATGCTGTTCGGGGTCGACACGGTGCTGCGCTTTCGCCACACGATCCCGGTGCCGCGCAGCTATCGCGAAACGCTGCGGCATCCGAGCGAGCCCTACGTCGCCGGCATCGCGGCGCAGATGGCGCGCCTGGCGGAAGAGCCCGGCCTGCACGCGCGACTCGCCGAAGGCGCGTTCGAGTCGGTCCGCTCCGGTCCGCTCTCGATCGAGCGCCGGCGCGAGCTGCTGCGCGAGATCTACGACGCCGCGGCCCGCTGAGCCGCAGCGCCGCGCGGCAGGCACCAGGCGTAGAGGCCGAGGCGGCTCAGCACCCCCCACGCGAGCGTGTGCGGCAGCAGGCGCGGCGAGTCGGAGCGCAGACCGGACGTCGAGTAGTAGGCGTCGACCCGCGGGTACGGCGAGTGGATGCGTCGCCGGCCGTGCGCGAGGAAGAAGTCGCGCATGAAGCCCTCCAGCGGCTCCTGACGTGCGCGCTCGGCGCCATCGGCGGCGAAGCGCATGAAGCCGTCGAGCAGCGCGCCGTCGAGCACCACGAAGGCGCTCATGACGAAGCGCGCGTAGGGGCGCAGCGGGTGCTGGTGCACGAAGCCGAGCCCAGCCGCGCCAGCCGCATCGGCGACGCCGAGGACCGCGCGCAGGTTCGTGACGCGATAGCCGCCGGTGACCTTGATCCAACGTGCGGTGTTCGGCTGCACGATGCCGGCTTTGGCGACCTCGGCGTAGACGAGCGCCTCCAGGTAGCTCGGTCCCGCCCAGTCGCCGTGCGGGGATGTGCGCAACGGCGGCAGCTCGAGCTGCGGGAACTCGGCTTGCAGCGACGCGCGGTCCGCGTCGGTGAGCGTCGCGTCGGCCAGCACCATGCGCCGGACGATTCCTAGCCTCGCGTAGTAGGCGATCGAGCGGCGCAGGCGCTCGCGCCGCTCGGCCAACGCAGCCGGCGCCTGCGGCGTCAGGGGGTTCCACGCTCCCGTGAGCAGCACGCTGCACGGCTCGACCGCGGCCGGCCCCGTCATGCGGCGCTCAGCGTCCGACGGCGCGCGCCGCGCGCTGCTCCGACCACCGCTCCACGTTGAAGTCGTGGATCTCTTGGAGCACCGCCTCGATGCCGTACTCGAGCCGCCATTCCGGGTGGTCGCGCTTGAAGGCGTCGAGGTCGCTGATCCACCAGCGGTGGTCGCCGATGCGGGCGTCGTCGGAGAGCGTGTAGTCGAGCGTGCGGCCGGAGATCTGCTCGCACAGCTCGATCGCCTCCAGCATCGAGACGTTCGACTCGCGCCCGCCGCCGAGGTTGTAGACGGCGGCCGCGCGCGGTGATCTGTGGAAGGCGTGGAAGGCGCGCACGACGTCGTGCGCATGGATGTTGTCGCGCACCTGCTTGCCCTCGTAGCCGAAGATCGTGTACGGCTCGCCCGTCACGGTGCAGCGCATCAGGTAGGAGAGGAAGCCGTGCAGTCTCGCGCCGGCGTGCTGGGGACCGGTCAGGCAGCCGCCGCGGAAGCAGACGGTCGGCATGTCGAAGTAGCGGCCGTACTCCTGCACGAGCAGGTCGGCGGCGACCTTCGAGACGCCGAACAGCGAGTGCGTGCAGGTGTCGATCGGCATCGTCAGGTCGACGCCGCCGTACCACGGGTGGTCCTCGGGCAGCTCGAGCCGCGTGCCGCGGTCCTCCAGCGGCAGGAAGTTCGGCCGGTCGCCGTAGACCTTGTTCGTCGAGGTGAAGACGAACGTCGCGTCAGGCGCGTGCGTGCGCGCCGCCTCCAGCAGGTTGAGCGTGCCGTTCGCGTTGACGCCGAAGTCCGTCTGCGGCTCGGACGCGGCCCAGTCGTGCGACGGCTGCGCGGCGGTGTGGACGATCAGCTCCAGATCGCCCGCGTGTCTCGCGAGCACGTCCATCACGGCGCCGGCGTCGCGGATGTCGACGGTGAGCGGCAGGAACGTGTCGCCCAGCTCCGCTGCGAGCCGGTCGGTCGTCGGCTGCGTCGTCGAGTCGGGCCCGAAGAAGTACGCGCGCATGTCGTTGTCGAGACCGACGACGCGGAAGCCCTGGGCGGCGAAGTAGGCGACGGACTCGGAGCCGATCAGGCCGCCGGAGCCGGTGACGATGGCGGTAGGCACGGGGAGCGCGGAGACTAGCGAGTGACACGGGCGGCCCGTGGTCCGTCGGCAGCCCGACGCACCCCGGCCGCGTCCGTCATCCTTCACCCCAGTGCGCGCCCGCTTCCCCGTCACCCCCCGGCGCTACCTGACGATCGCCTACGTCGCGCTCGGCGCGCTGACGGTCATCGTCCTGACCGGCGCGGCCGTGCGGCTGACCGACTCCGGCCTCGGCTGCCCCGACTGGCCGCGCTGCTACGGCAAGGCGCTGCCGCCGCTGTCGCTGCACTCGGTGATCGAGTTCGGCAACCGCGCGTTCTCGGCGGTGATCGGTCTGCTCGTCGTCGGCGCGTGGCTCGCGTCGTTCCTGCGGGTGCCGCGCCGGCGCGACCTGATCGTGCTCTCGACGCTGCTGCCGCTCGGCGTCGTCGCGCAGGCGGTGCTCGGCGGCTTCACCGTCCGCCACGACCTCGCGCCCGGCTACGTGATGGCCCACTTCGGCCTCTCGATGGTGATCCTGGTGGCTGCCGTCGCTTTGGTGTTCCGCGCCCGCTACGAGCCCGGCGAGCGCGCCCCTTCGCACGACCGCCCGACGGTCTGGCTCGTGCGCTTCCTCGCCGTGCTCGGCGCCGTCGTGATCTTCGTCGGCACCGCTGCGACGGCTGCCGGCCCGCACGCCGGCGGCAGCAGAGGCCAGCTGATCCACCGCCTGCACTTCAAGGGCGCGCACACGCTCGTGTGGGTGATCCACCGCCACGCGACGCTCGCCGCGCTGCTCGGCATCGGCGTGATCCTCGCCTGGTTCCTCGCCCGCCGCCGCGGGGAGAACCGCGAGCTGGGCGATTCGCTGATGGTCGCCGGCATCCTGATGGCCTCGCAGGGTCTCGTCGGCAGCGTCCAGTACGAGCTGGCGCTGCCGGCCGACATGGTCTGGGTCCACGTCACGCTCGCGACCGTCACCTGGGTCGCGCTGCTGTGGTGCGTCGGCGCGGCCGGACGTCTCGCCCCCCGCGGCGCCGCGCCGCCGCCGCCGCCGTCGTCGCGCGACGCCGCGCCCCCGCCCGCCGAGCAGTCGCCGCTCGAAGCGCTCGCGCGGCGCTGACGGTCGAAGCCCGCGGCGAAGATCGGCGCCTGTGTCGAGGAGCACTTGAACGGCAGGGCGCCGGGCGCTGCGCCGCCCGAGTTCCCGGTCAGCTCTCAGATCGACGGCGAGCTGCGGGAGTTGCGAGTGCGATTCGCCCACACGCGGTATCGGATTCTCTACCAGCGGTCCGGCAACCTGGTCGTGCTGCTGCATGCCTTCGAGAAGCACACCGGGGCGGCTCCAGCCGCCGCGGTGGCGCAAGCGAGGTGGCGGATGGCCGATTTCAAGCGGCGGATGGATGCCGACCCGCGTGTGCCGCCGCGGGCGAGCGGGCGCGACGCCCCGCCGCCGCCTCGACGCCGATCTTGACGGATTTATTGATTTAGATAAGCTGTTGGGATGCGCGCACGTGATCTGCCAAAGGGTGAGAGCCCGGTCGGGAAGCAAACGCAGGAGGCCGCCGCAGGGCGTGCTCGTCGCAGCCAGACCTATCGCGAGGCCCGTGACGAGTACGCGGCGATCCGCGCGCTGCGCGAGCGCAACTGGATCGCAGCGCACATCCGCGAGCGGCGCTACGAGTTGGACCTGACCCAGCAGCAGGTCGCGGAGCGGGCACAGACCTCGCACTCATTCGTCTCGAAGCTCGAGCGTGGCGACCACATGCCGACCATCCCGGTGCTCAAGCGCATCCTCGCGGTGCTGGACGAGCAACTCCTGATCGGCATCGAGCGCTGCGGCCCCGGCGAGGAGCCCGAGCGTGAGGTGGCCCCGGCTCCGGAGTTCGCCACCGCCTGATCGGCGGAAGGCGAAGCGCACGCGGCAGCCGCGCCGTCCGGCCCCTTAAGAGGGATTGGCGAAACCCTTGGCGAAACGCTTGCGCCGGGTGATCGCCGCCCCGTAGCGTCGCCGCCTTCATATAGGTGCCCCCCGCGCCGCTTGCGACGGCCGGGGGGCTGGCACCGAAAGGACGGACCTTCCGATGCAGGACCAGGGTATCCAGGCGCGCGTTGCCGCGCCGAATCTGCACGCGCTGGGCGCTGCTGTTCGCGAGCTGCGCGCGCGGCGACGGATGTCTCAGGAGGTGTTGGGCTTCGCTTCGGGCCTGCACCGCAACTACGTCGGCGCGATCGAGCGCGGCGAGATCAACCCGACGTTCCGGACGCTCGTGCAGCTCGTGCACGGGCTGCGGCTGCCGCTGTCAGAGCTGGTGCGGCTCTATGAGCGGAACGCGGGCGAGGACCGGACATCTACGTCGTAGGACCGCCATGCCAGGGCAATCCTGTTCGCGGTTTGCAGGAGAAAAGCGTCTTATGTAGACGCCAGCGTTCGATGTCGTCCGGCGCGTCGTAGAAGGTTCTCTGTTGCGCGAAGGCGCCCGAGCCCCCGCTCGGACGCCTTCATGTACTTCGCAAAGTCAGGCCGTGGGTGGCTGACAGGGTGGACGAGGGGAACCTTGCCAGACGCTCCGGCGGAAACCGCAGGGAGCACAAGAGTGTCCAAGAGAAGAGCAGGTCCCAAGCCGAAGCTGCATCCCCTTCGAGTCGCCAACGAGAACGCGAGATGCCCACGGCACAACAAGAAGGAATGGCGTTCGCTCGTGGAGAAGGTCTGGACCGCCGGCTGGTGGATCGAGCGCGGAGGCCAGAACTACCTGAAGTGCTTCCCACCGGACGGCGAGCGCATGATCCCGATCGAGAGCACCCCCAGCAGCCAACACACCCTCAGGAACCGGACGGCGCAGTTCAGACGCGCTGGCGTGGACGTATGACGGCTGCTTACTGGCCCTTGAAGGAGAGCGCGATGATGCCGATGATGGGTAGCATGGACATCATGGAAGAGCACGAGATCACGCTCACGATGACGGGTACCAGCATCCTTCCTCGTGAGGTCCTTGAAGAGATGACCTTCCGTGCGCAGGACGCCCTTGTGGCCAAGGCCAGAGACTTCGCGCTTGGCGCCGCTGCGGCAGCGAACTTCGCGGAGAACTCCATCGAGGTCGACTTCGTGGTCATGGTGTCCAGTTCCGCTGAGGTCTACGAGCGGGTCGCGGCGGTCGTCCGAGTGCTCGAAGAGGCTGGCTTTTCGAGCGGCTCGACTCCGAAGCTTCCTCCCCCGCCGGACCGCTTCGCGCTCTCTTCGAGTGCTACGCAGGCCGTGCAGCCGCTCTGCGTCGCGTAGCGCTGCGCGCCCGCTCCAGCGTCGTGGCGAGTTTCGCGAGGATCGTCAGGTCCGCATGCAGCCTGACACGGTCGATGCCGCGCACGCGGAGCGGCAGGAGCGCCCATTCGTGCTTGAGGCGTCCGAACTCGCGCTCGACGGCTGAGCGGCGGCGGTAGAGGCCCTTCCAGCGGAGCGTCTCGCGCGGGATGAGCGGGTGCAGGCGGCTCGCCGGGCGCCACGTTGAGGCCGGGGCGCACTCGCCGGTCGGGCACCGCCATTTCGCGGCGCCGCGTCTGTAGTCCGAACCGGCGAAGCGCCACGGGCCATGCTCACAGGACGGGGGCAGGTGGTCGCCGCGCTTGACGCCCGTGGTCTGCTTGAGCGGGACGATGGCCTGACAGCCACGCTCCATGCACTCGTCGTGGACGCGCTGGACGTCATACGCCTTGTCAGCCGCCATCGTCTCGACCGCGAAGCCGCGTGCGGCGGCCGTGTCGAGCAGGTCGGCGACGAACGTGGACTCGTTCGCGCGTGCTGGCGCAACCTCCCACGCGACCGGCAGCCCCGTCTTCGTGCAGACGGCGGCCTGGAGCTTGAAGCCGTAGAAGCCGCCGCCTCTGCGCGTCGAGACGGCCGAGCGGTAGCCCCAGCTTGCATCCGGATCGGCGTACCGCTCGCGCAACGGCCCGTTTCTGTTGAAGCGGTGGCGATGCCCGTTCCCGTACGCCGGCATGTCGCTCGCGTCGATCGCAACGTCTCTGCCGTACTCGGGCAGGCGGCGGTGCAGCTCGGCGATCACTCTGGAGACGCAGGCGTCGAGCGCGTCCGTCTGCTCGCGGAGCTTCTTCGCGAAGCGGTAGCACGCCCACTGCGACGGAACGTCGCCAACGCAGCCGAGCGCGGCCTGCAACCCGGCGTGCTCCTCGACCAGCCGCACGAGCTTCGCCCACGTCGGAAGCGCGTACATCGACTTCGCCAACGCCATGCCGACCATCGTCCGGATCGGGAAGCCCGGTCGGCCCGTCCAGCGCGTCTCTTGAAGGTGTCGGATGAGTGCCCCGATCTCGGGGGACTCCAGCAGCGCCGCGACCTCGGCAGAAGCCGAGCGCGCTGCTACGGTGGCGGTGGCCAAGGAGGTGCAACTCCGCGGTCCAGACCCCCGGCTGTGCAAGCAGCGCGGGGGTCGCTTTTCTCTGAGTAGGAGAGAAAAAACTACTCCCTTGACCGGACGGAATCGCCCGTGTTTACGGGCGATTCGGGGGATTCGTCATCACCCCGTCGGCGCGCTCCCAGCCGCACTCGAAGCCGTCGGGCACAACCCATCTCAGACCGGGTTGCCGACGAATCTAGCGGCGCTCAGGCCGCTCCCCAATCCCCTCCCCGCATCCTGCGGCAAACGACCTCAAACGGCCCCGATCCGACGTGGGGTAGCCGTCGCGGATTCGTGGGGTCCGGCCAAGAAATCAGCGACCGCTACGCCCCGCCACCACGGGGCGCAGCGAGTTTCGTCAAACCCTCTTAAGCTGACCGGATGCCGTTCCCCGCCGGCCGCATGCGCCTGTTGGCCCTGCCGATCGCGCTGACGTGCGCGCTGCTCGCGGCGCTGCCGTCGGGCGCCGTCGCGTCCGGGCCGAGCGCGCACATCGCCGGCACCGGCGCCGGGGTCGGCAGCGCGCCCGCAGCGACCGGCCCGACCGCGCTGATCGCGCTGCTCCCCAACGACCTCGCACCGCCGCCGCCCGGCGTGCAGCAGCCGAGCGTCGCCAACCTGATCGACGGGCACCCGGAGCTTGCGCTGGGGATGCTGAGCGCGACGCAGTCGGGCTACAGCCCGCAGCAGGCGCTGCTCGACACGACCGCCGGTACGCGCACGTCGCGCGGGACCTACCACCCGCAGAACCCGCCCGACATGAGCCTGCTGCCGCTCGGCGCCGTCGATCCGGTCCATCCGCCCGGCTCGGGCCTGATCGTCAACTGGCTCGCGGCCGTGGCGCGCGCCGAGAGCGCGCCGGCCGACATCTACCCGGGCCTGCTCGCCGGCTCGATCCCGGGCGGCGCCGGCTACGCGGGCATCGCCGGCCAGACGAACCTCGAGGCGGTGCTCGCCGCCACGCGCGCGGGCGTCGTGAACACGGTCTCGCTCGGCCAGGGCGAAAGCGTCGCCGAGCGCGCCGACACGCTGCTCGCCCGCCACCGCCTCGTCGTCGCGCTGCTGCCGCCCGGCTACGCCGGCGACCGCCAGCTCGACCAGCTGATCGCCGCGCGCAGAGCCGGCGAGCTGCTGATCGCGCTGGAGGATCCGCCGCTGCTCAACGGCCCGCAGCTGCTGTGGGCCGGGATCGCCGGTCTCGGCCCGGCGAACGCCGGCTTCACCTCGGCCACGACGCACATCCCCGGGATCGCCGCCGCGATCGACCTGCTGCCGACGATCCTGCGCCATCTCGGCCGGCCCGTGCCCTCGTCGGTGCGCGGGCAGCCGATCGAGATCGCCGGCGCGCGCGACGCGAGCGCGCTGGCGCAGCTCAACGACCGCCTCGGCGTGATCGGCCCGCGCCGCATCCCGTCGCTCGAGACGTTCCTCTTGACGTGGCTCGGCCTGCTGCTGCTCGCGGGCGTGCTGCGCGACCGCGCCGGCGTGCGCTTCGCGCTGCGCATCGGCGGGCTCGCGCTGATCTGGTTGCCGGCAGTCCTGCTGCTGGGCGCGGCGCTGGAGCCGAGCCAGCAGGCGGAGCTGTTCCTCGTCGCCGGCGGGTCGTTCCTGCTCGCGTTGCTGACCGACCGGCTGCTGCCCTGGCCGCGCGGTCCGGCGCTGCCGGGGATCGTGACCCTGCTCGCGTACGCGTCCGACCTCGCGAACCACTCGCACCTCATCATCCGCTCGCTGCTGGGGCCGAGCCCGCGCTCCGGCTCGCGCTTCTACGGCATCGGCAACGAGCTGGAGATCGGGCTGGCGATCGTCATGCTCGTGGCGGTCGGCGCGGCGCTGCCGCGGCGCGGGCGCACGCGCGGCAACGCGCTCGCGTTCGCGCTCGCCGGTGCGGCGCA
>Ga0265319_1000987_pt1 | contig 17846 bp, 15 predicted proteins | sample 4824metaG_FD_192443 | JGI IMG/M metagenome (GOLD analysis project Ga0265319, IMG submission 192443) | Rhizosphere microbial communities from Carex aquatilis grown in University of Washington, Seatle, WA, United States - 4-8-24 metaG | ecosystem: Host-associated > Plants > Roots > Rhizosphere >...
ACGGGCTGGTGGGTTTGCTCACGGCGCCGTTCATCCACGGCAACCTCGCGCACTTCTGCGCCAACCTGCCGCCCTTCCTCGTGCTGGGCTGGCTGGTGCTCCGGCATGGCACGACGCGATTCCTGGAGGTCGTGCCGTCGATCGCCCTCGCGCAGGGTGTGCTGCTGTGGCTGCTCGGGCGCAAGGCCGCCCACATCGGCATGAGCGGCGTGATCTTCGGTTTCCTCGGCTGGCTGCTGGCGGTGGCTTGGTTCACGCGCGCCACGTCCGACCTGCTCGTGGCCGCCGGCGTGCTGGTGTTCTACGGCGGTATGCTGGCGGGCGTGGCGCCGGCGCGGAATGGCACGTCGTGGGACGGACATCTTTTCGGCCTTATCGCCGGAATCGGGGCGGCGTGGTTCCAGTATCGCGCATGACGCTGAGCGAGATCGTGGCGCGAACGCACTCTGGCCTCTCAAGCGAAGTTCGTGAGGAAATTTTCATGCAGAAGCACCGGGTACTCCGCCAATGATTGATCTGCGTTCGCCGCGCCTTTGTGTGAAAATTCCGAACCCACCCTCACGCCTCACTCCGCGGCTTTGCGACCCGGCGCGAAACCCAACTCGAATGATTCATTCCAAACTGCATCACGACCGAAGTTCGCGTTGCAATGACGTTTGGGATGTGTGGATTTTGGGCACCCCATGACCGCACGCCTTCCGTGCCGGTCCCCCCAATCTTCCTGTTATCGCTCTATGCCACAGTCCGATCTCTCCCGGCGCCAGGCTATCGGCCTGCTCACAGGGCTCACGGCGACGGTGGCCTACGGCCTCGGTCCGGTGCTGCGGGCGGCGTCCCTCGGGCGGGCCGCCCGGCGCGAATTCAATGTCCGGGATTTCGGCGCCGTGGGTGACGGTATGACGCTCGATACGGCCGCGCTTCAGCGGGCGATCGATGCGGCCGCAGACACGGACGGAAGGGTGATCGTGCCGGGCGGTCGGATATACCTGGTCGGCACGCTGGTGCTGAAGGGCGGCATCGACTTTCATCTCGCCGACGACGCGACGCTCCGTGTCAGCATGCGCCCGGAGGATTATCCGGCGGGTGCGTCCGTGGTGGCGGCGGTGCGCAACGCCCAGGGCCGCGTTGCGGGCGTGGAACCCTCGCCGGCCGAGCGGGCCGCGGCGGTGCTGACGGCGCGGGGGGCGCAAGGACTCAGCCTGACCGGCACCGGGCGGATCGACGGGCGCTCGCCCGAATTCATGACGCAGTACGACGCCAAGGACGAGTGGTGGCGGCCGGCCGATTTCCGTCCGACCCTCGCATTCCTCGTCGGCTGCCGCGATCTCGAGGTGCGAGATGTGACGTTTCACCAGGCGCCGATCCGCACGCTGCACATGGTGGGGTGCGACCAGGTGCTGGTTGACGGTGTCAGGATTCACAACCAGCTGGATGTGCCGAACTGCGACGGGATCGATCCCGACCACAGTCGGGACGTGGAGATCAGGAACTGCGAGGTAGTGTGCGGCGACGACGCGATCGTCGTGAAGGCCTCGCGGGCATTCGTGGACCACGGCGAGGTCGCGAACATCCACGTGCACGACTGCGTGGTGGAGACCCAGGACGCCGGCCTGAAGGTCGGCACCGAGACGACCCGCGCCATTCGCAACGTGCGCTTCGAACGCTGCGAGATTCGCAACAGCAGCCGGGGCTGCGACATCCAGCTGCGCGACGAAGGCGACATCAGCGACATCACGTTCCGCGACATAACATTCAAATCGCGGTATTTTTCCGACCCATGGTGGGGCCGCGGCGAGGGAATTTCCTTCACGGCGCTGCCCCGCACGGCGGGCGGCAAGATCGGACGGATCCGGGGCGTGCGGGTCGAAAATGTCACGGGCCGCGCGGAGAACAGCGTCCGGATTAGCGGCTGCAAGGAAAGCCGCATCCAGGACGTGGCCTTCGACAACGTGGCGGTGACGCTCGACCGCGAGACGAAGTATCGCGGCGGCGTCTGGGACAACCGGCCGACCACCTCGGCTTACCCGCCGATCGAGGAACATGCGACGGCCGGCATCCACGTGCGGTTCGCCGACGACGTTTCGCTCCGGCGTTGCAGCGTGGCGTGGGGCGCGAACCGGCCCGATTATTTCACCCACGCGCTCGAAGCCAATGATGTGACCGGGCTGGCTTATCCCGGTTTTGCCGGCGAATCCGCCCATCCGGAACGACTGCCGGCCGTGAACGTGCAGTGAGCGGGCTCCCTCGCGCAGAGTCCAGGCGGTGTGCCGCTATTTTCCGGCAGCCGCCGGCCCGGACTTGGCCGGCTCGGTTTTTGGCGTCGGGGTTCCGTCGGGCTGCCAGTGGCCGTCGCTCCAGTGCTTGGCCGGGGCGTCGTAGGTGCCCTCGATCCAAACCGACTCCACGGTTGGCGGCATGCTCCATTTTCCGGCGACCCACGTCCATTCGCCCTTCACGGGCGTGTAGTGGCCCGGTACCCAGGCATACATCGGTCCGGGCGCATCGGGCTTTTTTTCCTTCAACGGTTTTGGCGGCGGGGTGGTGATGAAAGCGGGATCGGTGTTCTCGCCGAAGGTGGCGGCGCCCGTATGAACCTGGGCGACGGCAGCGGGCGGATTGGGCGCTGCCGGTGCATGGCCGTCCTGCCCGAACGAAGCCACCCCCAGCAGGCTGCCGGAGAGGCTGGCGAGAATCCAAAGGGATTGTGTTTTCATGCGATGATTGGAGGAAACGGCCGCCCGGGCTTTGGCTTCATGGGACCGATTTGGCGGGATCGGACCGTTGGCGCGACTGACCCGGACCGAAGGGAATGGTTGCCGGCCGGCAGATGTTATTTGCCGGCCGGGGAAAAACGAGGCGCTCCAGCGCGCCGGATTCGAGCCGGCGGCTCTTTAACACGAGGCCACGTATTCTCCCTTTTGCGCACGATGGGCGTGTCCGGACCCTTCCTGATCGGTATCTAGCCGGTGGCAGTGGGACGTTTTGCGTTTGTCGTCCCGGCTTCAGCCGGTCCGGAATTCCGGCTGAAGCCGGGACTACAAACCAGGAGCCGGCAAAACGTCCCACTAACTGACCGGCCTTGAGAGGATCAGGGTGCCAGGGCGGGGACCGGCCGTTGCAGCCGGCCGTCGGGCCTGACCGCCAGGTTGTTCGTCATCACGTAAATGGTCATCGCCAGCATGATGAAGAATGCCGCCACCCAGAAAAAGGGGCTGTGATGCATCCGCTTCCAATAGGGACGATGGGGCGGGCGGTTCTCCGGATGGGGCCCGCCGTGTTGCTGGAAATGGGGTTCATCCATGAGCGGATCTGGGGATCATTGACGCGATGGACCCCGAAGGCGGGTTGAAGTCCCACCAATTCGTTCGATCGCGGAAAACGATGGCGGCGGACTTGGTGTTCGCAGCGAAAAGGGCGTGCCGTGACACCAAGGAAAACCCGGCCTGGGATTTTTTGCCACTGATTACACAGATGGGCACGGATGGAGAACCGTCGATCCGGATCACTAGGCCGGGTCTTGATCAGTGCCCATCTGTGTAATCAGTGGCAGAAACCAGCCTTCCAATCCTGCGGTCGTCTCTACGCCGCCGGCGCACTCAGGCCGGCAAACGGCCAGACCTGCAGCGCGGTGAGCCCGCAGATCCAGCGTCGGTCCTCCGCGCTGAGGAAGGCGATCCGCTGGCGGGCGATGTCGACGGCCTGGCCGTACGTGCAGAATTTCTCAACCAGCGGCCAGTCCGTCCCGGCGATCAGCCGCTTGGGTCCGAAGGCATCGTAGATGCGCCGGACCTGTTCCTGGGAATCAAGGTAGGGATACGGCTGCGCGGACAACGTCCACGTATGGGAGATCTTCACGAACAGCCGGGGGAAGCGCCGGAGCGCGAGCAGCTTTTCCAGCTCCTTGGGCTGGTTCAACGGGCAGTCAGCCATGTGGTCAACCACGATGGTGAGGTCGGGAAACTGGTCCGCCAGGCGCATGACGTCCGGCATGCGCGAGATCGGCGCGAGGACCGTCATCGGCACCTTCAGGTCCCGGCAGCGCTGCCAGAGGGGCGGCATGAGCGGGCCGTGGAACCAGTCGCCCGACGCTTCGCCCGACGGGCTGATGCGAACGCCATGAAAACCGTCCTCCTCGGTGAGGCGGGAAAGATGATCGGGCGCCGCGGGATCCTCCGGGTTCACGCGGGCCACGCCGCGGAAATACTGCGGGAAGCGCTTCAGCACGCTGGCGGCGTAGCGGTTGTCCCAGCGGTAGTGGATCACCTGGATGATGACGGTCCGGCTGACGCCGGCGGCCTTCATCAGCTCGATCAGCTGCTCGGCGGTCGCGTCGCGGTCCGGGGGATTCTTCGTCTCCGGCGCCCACGGGAACTGCGGGTCCTTTTTCCAGACGTGGACGTGCCCGTCGATCGTGAGGGGTGCATCCGGCGAGGCGGTCGGGGTTTCGGCGGCGGCTCGGGCCTCGCTGCCGGAAAGGGCCGCGGCGGCGGCACCGGCCCACGGGAGGAGGCTGACACCTTTCAGGAAAGTCCGTCGGCTGCAGGGATCGCTCATGGCGGTTGGGCTTTAACGGGGGGTTGGGGCTACGGAGTCTTTCAAATCCCACTCAGGATTTCCGAACGCGACCGGGAGGTCGCGTCTCCAGCGAAACAATTCCGCCGTGTGGGAATGGAAACAGGACAGATCACGGTCTTCAATCCACGCCCTACGCGTAGATCGGCTCCAGCTTGCTGCGGATGTAGGCTCCGCAATGCTGGTAACTGGCCAGGGGACCTTGGCGCGCGGTGTCGAGGTCGACACAGATCCATCCGCGGTAATTGATACTCTTCAGCACGCGGTGACAGCCGGGGAAATCGACCTCCCCGTCGCCGAGGTCGTAGATGCTGGAGAAGAACTTCGCCGAAGCGGAGTCCTTGGGCAGGATGGCCTTCTTCTGGCCGACGCCGCTGGCCTGCACCACGTCGGCGGTCGGGGTGGTCCACCGGGAGTCCTTGTAGTCGAGGAACCGGATCCGGTCCTTGTAGCGGTCGAGCGTGTCGACGACGTTGCAGCCGGCGAGATTGAGGTGGGCGGTGTCGGGCGAGAAGCCAAAGAGCTTCGGGTCGGTCATGGCCATGAAGCGGTCGACCTCCTCGCGAGACTGGACCATCTGGCCCCAGTGGTTGTGCACGCCGGCAGTGAAGCCCATGCCATGCGCGATCTCGCCGATTTGGTTGCAGCGATCGCAGAGCTCCTTGAATCCTTCCGGGGTGGTCCCGCCGGGTTTTTCGCGTCCCGGGGTGAACACCACGAGGTGGTTGGCGCCGAGGTCGGCGAGGAACTGCATCGCCGTGCGGGCACTGTCGAGCGCCTGCTGCTTCTGGGCGGGATCCTGCAGCGGACCGTTCCAGGAAATCGTCACGGCGTGGAGATCGCGCTTGGAAAGCTCGGCCTGCAGCTGCGCCTTGGTAATATTGTATTTCTGCAGGAAGCCGGGGAAACCGGTGAGACGGATGCCGGTGAAGCCGGTCTCCTTCATCAAGTCGAGGATGTCGGTGAACGGGCACGGTGGAAAATAATTCCAGAGTGCCAGGCTCAGGGCCCACTTGATGTTCTTGTTTTGGGGCAAGCTGTCGGCGGCCCGAAGCAGGGCGGCGGTCAGCGGGGGTAGGGTAGCCAGGAACGCCCGGCGGGTCAGCGCGCGCATGGAGGGAACGTATGTTTTCGGTTCAGGGTGTCGATCTGCAAAAGGCGGATTAAACGCGAAGACGCGAAGAGACCAAGGTTCAAACCAAGGACGGTTGGTGTTTGGCTGGGGCCTTTGACCCTTCGCATCTTTGCGCTTAACCAATGCTTCGTCAGTTCGGCGGCGGCGCGGTCGATGACGGCGCGGGCTGGCCGTCCACGGTGTGCGCCTCCATGACCTCGACGCGCGTGCCGTCGGGATCGAGCACGCGCAGCTGCCGCCGGCGGTTGACGCCGACTGTGACCTTGTCCGCAAGCACGGCGCCCGCGGGCAGGGGACGGCCGGCCAAGGTTTCCGCCGCCTTGGCGACATTGGGCACCTCGAGGCAGAGGTGATGGCTGATGCCGAGGTTGGCGAGGGTCGGCATATTCTGGTAAAGCATGAACTCAACCCAGTCGTTCCCGTCAGGCACCTTGAGGTTCACCCAGCTGAGCTGCTGGCCGTTGCCGCTGCCGCGCCAGATCTCGGTGCAGCCGAGGATGTCGCCGTAGAACTTCAGCGAGGCATCGAGATGCCGGACCAGGATGCCCACATGCGAAATGCGCGCCGCGAGGCGCGTGGCGGGCAGGTGCTGGCCGGTGTCCTTCACCGTCCAGCTGCCGGGTCCGAACTGCATGAACTCTACGACATGGCCGTCCGGGTCCTTCACCTGGAAAAACGCGGTCGTGACGGTGCCCTTGGTCACCTGGTCGGGCACCGCGATGCCGCGGGACTTGAGGTAGAGCCGCATGGCCTCGGCGTCGTCGGTCTCAAGGGAGAAGTGGTTGAGCCGGTCGGTCGCGGGTGTGGCCTCGGGCAGCAGCTGGATGGTCTGGCGGTCGGCGACCTTGAGCAGCGCGGCGCGCAGGCTGCCGTCGGGATTGGTGAGGGCGAGCGCTTCCTCGAAGCCGAGGAAGTCCCGGTAGAATTTCCGGGCGGTCCCGATGTCGTGCACGTACACCGCGACCTGGGCGACGCCGAGGATGCGGGGACGGACGGGGGCGGTGGCATCCGCGCCGCAGAGGTGGGCCATCGAGAGGAAGAGAGCCATTCCGCCTGCAGCCCAGTGGCGATATTTCGTGATCATGGGGTAGTTCTAGATCGTGACGGAGGCCGCGGGTGCTGGCCAGTAAATGAATGGAGTTTGGGAGCAATCATTTCCAGCCGTTATCGCGCAGAGGCGCAAAGCCGCGGGGCAACGCAGGAGATTGGATTCGGAACCACGGAATTTCACGCGGAGGCGCGGAGGACGCGGAGATCCAGCATCGACGAACCACTCCGCGTCCTCCGCGCCTCCGCGTGAAATTCGCCTCTCCTGCGGCTTGGCGCACCTGCGTGAAATTGTGCCGTGGCCAAACCATGCGACACAATGAAACGTTGTGAAACCGGATTCATGGAAAGCGGTGCGCCCCCTTGCCGCGGATGGACGCGGATGTGGATCGGCGATATTCTTTGTTCGGTTTGAAATTCGGCGCTGTTAATGAAGTGAACCCGCATGAATGATGACGCCGCGCTGCTCCGCCAGTACGCCGAGGAAGGCTCGGATTCCGCCTTCACGGAGCTGGTGCGCCGCCATGTCGATCTCGTTTACGGGGCCGCCCTGCGCCGCACCGGCGACCCGCACCGCGCCGCCGACGTCGCGCAGCAGGTCTTTACCGCGTTGGCTCGCGATGCACGCAAACTTTCCCGTCACGCCGTGCTCGGCGCCTGGCTCCACACGGCCACCCGCAATGCCGCGCTCAACCTCATGATCTCGGAACAACGCCGCCAGGCCCGCGAGCTTCAGGCCATGACGCTCAATCCTGCCATGGCCAATGACGGCGCGATTCCCGACTGGGAGCGATTGCGACCGGTGCTCGACGCGGCGATCGATGAGCTGCCCGAGACCGATCGCGTCGCCGTCGTTTTGCGTTTCCTCGAGCGGCGGGCATTTGCGGAGATCGGTGCCATCCTGCGGGTCTCGGAGGACGCGGCGCGCATGCGGACTGACCGCGGCCTCGACAAATTGCGCTCGGCCCTGGCCCGACGCGGCATCACCTCCACCGCCGCCGCGTTGGGTGCGGTCGTTTCGGGCCAGCCGCTGGTGTCTGCGCCTGCCGGGCTCGCCACCGCGTTTGCCTCCGCCTCCCTTGCAGCCAAGGGCACCGGCGCAGGAGTGCTCACCGCCACAGTTGTTTCACTTATGACCACGAAAATCACTGCCGTCGTCGCCAGCTCGCTCGTCGTGTTCGGCCTCGGATTTTATCTCGGCCAGCATCGCGATAGCTCCATCCCGGTGCCTCCGATGCAATCGCCGCCGTCCAATGCATCAATGCTTGCGTCGTTGCGCGAGGACAACCTGGCGCTAAAGGGCGAGACTGAAAGGCTGCGGACACAGTTAGCCCAATTGACCGCCGTCAACTCCCAGCTTGAGACGCAACTCGCCACGCCGCCGGCGGCGTCGGCTGTCGCTCCGCGAGGCCCGACATTGGGTCTGGCACGCTGGGAGGTGCAGCAGGCTGCGCTCAGCAATCTGCGGCAGATCGATGCCGCGCGAAAACAGTTCCAACTGGAAAAAGGACAGCATGCCGATTCCATCAACGACCTCGTCGGCCGGGGTAGCTACATCAAGGCCGTGCGGACCGTGAACGGTGAAGACTACTCCAATCTTTCCATGGATCCCGCACAGCCCCTGACCGTCACGACGCCGGATGGCATCACCGTGACCTATGACCCGACGGGAGTGAACACGACGCACCCGGACATCCCTCCAGAGATTGTCCGTGTCCAGGAGCTCTCGTCGAAGGTGCAGCCATCCATCCTGCAGGCGGTGAATGCCTATCGCGCGGCCAACAACGGCGGAAATCCGCCCAACGAGCAGGCGCTGATGCCGTATTTCGCGTCGTCCCAGGAAGCCGCAAATTTCGTCGAGTTGCTGGAAGCGCAAAAGGTTGCAGGCGGGAAGTAGCCGCCGATTCGCCGGCACGATTTTGAACATGGCAGCACAAAGAAAGCTTCCTGCCGGACTGGTGTGCGCCGCCTTCGTTTGCGTCGGCGTCGTCATCCTGCTGGTCAAGCCCGGCGCCGCCCACAGCTCACGTCTGTTTCTCGGGTGGATCGCCTACGATGCCCGGTTGAAGCTTTCGCTCGAGCAGGATGCCGCCGGGCCCGGCTATTACCCAGCAACCGCCAGGGGGCCGGTGTCGCTGGCGGGTATTACCCGCGAATTTCGCACCGCTTGGCCCGAACAAAGCGTGGCGGTGATAAACGGTGCGGTGTGCGAGGTCGCGAGTGCCCTCCTGCATCACGGAGATGTCGAAGTCGGCGATTTTGACGGAGACAAATTCGTCCCCTGGACGATGGCAGCATGGGCCGCGGCCGAGAAGATCCGTATGGAACTGATGGCGAAGAACGAGTTCGTCGAGGATGACCGCCGCTATGTTTTTCGAAGAAAATAAGGACTGGCAGGTGAAGCTTACTTCCGGATGACAGCGTCGCCTTCTTTCACGGCCAGGCTCAGACCGGAGAGGTTGAGGTCGCCGGCCGATTCGAGCGTCAGGCCGGTACCGGTCGTCAGCTTGACGTTGGAGAAGGTCACGCCCTGGACGGGACTTCCCTTCAGACCCGTGATGAAGCCCGCCGACTGGGCGGTGCCGGTGACGTTGATGAATTGCAGGTTGCGGAAGACCGGCAGCACTTTCGCCGGGACCTGCGGGCCGCTCGTGCCGCTGCTCCAGTTCATGTTGATCTCGAAGGCGCGGCGGACGCCTCGCATCTCCAGGTTGCGGAAGACGATGTTCTCGACGACGCCGCTGCGGGCCGGGGTGGACTTGAAGCGGATGGGGGCGAAGTTGTCGTCCTCGGCCACACAGTCGCGCACCTCGACGTTGCGGATGCCGCCGTAGGTCTCGCTGCCCATGGCCACGCCGCCGTGGCCGTAGCCGAAGCGGCAGTGCTCGACCAGCACGTCCTCGCAGGGACGCGGCGGACGCGTGGGGTCGCCGGGGACGCCCGCCTTGATCGAGATGTCGTCGTCGTTCACGTCGATGTCGCAGCGGGTGATCCGCGTGTGCTTGCACGAGTCGACGTCGATGCCGTCGGAACTCGGCGCGGTGTGGCCGGCCCGGATCGTGAGGTCCTCCGCCACCGCGTCCTCGCAGAACTGCAGGTGCAGGCACCACACCGCCTGGTTCTGAAGGTGAAGGCCGGCGACGCGCACCTGCTTGCAGCTGGTGAAATGAAGCAGCCTCGGGCGGCGGGTTTTGAAGGCGAGGTCGGGGTCCTTGGTGTTGCGCAGGACCCAGTATTCGTCCCACCAGCGCTGGCCGTTGCCGTCGATCACGCCCTCACCGCTGACCTCGACGCCGGTCAGGTCTAGCGCGTTGACGAGGGCGAAAGGTTGGCGACCGCGCTCGGTCTCGGAGACCCCGACGGGCAGGTAGTCCTTAAGCTGGTTGGAGCCCTTCAGCACGCCGCCCTTTTCGACGCGGAGGTTTACGCCCGGCTTGAGGAAGATGGCGCCGCTCATGAACGTGCCCTCGGGCACGACCACCACGCCGCCGCCTGCTTGGGAGCTGTGGTCGATGGCTGACTGGATCGCCGCGGTGTTCAGGGTGTGGCCGTCGCCGATGGCGCCGAAGTCGGTGATGGGAAAGCGCCGCGGTATAGCGGGCGCCTCCGCGGCTCCTTGGGCAAGCAGCGCGGAACCGGCCAGTGCGGCCGAGAGAAGAAGAGAATGGCGGGCGAGGAGGTTCACGGGGTTGGTTCGATTTTCCGCGATCGGCAAAAAAGCCATGCGCAGGTTCGGCGGTTGGATAACGCGGTGAATCCGTCGTTCCCGGGGACAGGCGAAGAGGGCTGTCGCGGTTGAGTCAAAGTTCAATGTGCCGTCTTGAGCTCTTGCCAGAGTGGGCCGAGTCCCATGCGTTCGAGCCAGGGAGCGATCACCGCTTCGTCCACCCCGGTGACTTCACGGATTGCCCGAATGTCGGCCGGATGCTTGGCCGAGCGCCCTTCCCGGTAGTACTCAAGCTTGCGCAGCACCACGTATTCCGGCGGGGCCACGGCAAGGATCAGGCCTTCACGCCACGGCAGGCGACGGCGCAACGGCAGGGCCCAGGCATGCAAGGGGTCAGCTCCGGCCAAGTAGATGTCGGCCTTGTAGCCGCTTTCATGATGGATCAGGTTGAAATGACCGCGCTGGGTGCGCGCCTGTTCGGTGCGGATGACCGACTCGGGTGGCACGTAGAAATCAGTTTCGGGAAACGCGCGCAGCAGGGAAGCCCGGGTCGCGTCGTCGAGGCTCAGCACCACGTCAACGTCGTTGGTCACGCGGGGCTGTCCGTAAAGAATCGCAGCGGTGGCGCCGGTCACCATGTAAGGCGCGCCGGTGGCTTCGAGGCGCACGGCAAAGAGGCTCAACTCATCCGGTGCGGGCATGAAGGATGCGGTCGGCCACGGCTTGCTGAACCTGCGACTCGGTCCATGCCGGCTGGCGGTCACGGAAGCCCGCCGCCATCAATTCGCGCATCGACCGGTTCATTCGGAGCGCCTGTTGGAGGCGTTGTTGTGGCGTCATGGCCCGGTAGATCGCCACCTGATGCGCATGGGCGGCGCGTTCATGGTCGGATTCGGCGAGGGTGGACACGGGACGGATGATAGGCGGGCTGGATTGCGCAATCAAGAGTCGTTGGGGTCAAAACCTTCGGACCAGTATTTCCATGCTCCAGGGATTACTGGGCCCCGGAAGGGAAAATCCGGGGTCGGATCAATTCCTGCGATCGAACTTCACTCGGGCCGCCGCCTCCCGCCTGTTTCTTACTTCATCAATTCGGCGAGCGGCGCCTTCACGGCCTCGGCCCAGATCACGTAGCCCTTTTCGTTGGGGTGGAGCTTGTCAGCCATGATGTCGGGCTGCAGCACGCCGTCGGCGTCGAGGAACTTGGCGCCGATATCGAGGTAGAAGACATGCTGGCCGTCGTGGAGCTTCGCGATGATCGGGTTGACGTCCAGGACAGCCTTGCGGACGGGATCGCCGGGGTTGCCGCGCGGAAAGATGCCGAGGAGGAGGATTTTCGCGGCGGGGAAATCCTTGCGCAGCTCGAGGACCACGGCTCCGACGCCCTCGGCGATTTCCGCGGAGGTGCAGGTAGCGGCGTTGTTGGTGCCGATCATCAGCATGATCGCCTTGGGCTGGAAGCCCTGACCCTCGCCGTTTTGGAGGCGGTAAAGCACGCCTTGGGTGGTGTCACCGGAAATGCCGAAATTCGCCACCTTCATCCCCCCATAGTATTTATCGAAGACAACCTTGCCGGCACGCGGCGGATTGGCGACGCCGGGAGCGCCGGAGTCGCGCCAGAAGTCGGTGATCGAGTCGCCCATGAAGAGCAGGTCGATGTCCCCCTTCTTCGCGAGCTCGAGGTAGGCGTTGTGCTTGGGGCGAAAGCCCGGATTGAGGGCGGGCACGACGGCCGGGTTGACGCGCGGGGGACGCACGGCGATCAGGTCCGGAAACTTGGCAAGGATGGTCTTGGTCGCCGGATCCGCCTGCGCGAGGAGGCGCTGCAGATTTTCCGTGGCTTGGGCCACCTCGGCGGCCGTGGGCCGGGCGATTGCGACCTCGGCGGGCACCGATGCAGGGGCGGGCAGCATGTCCGCGCCAAACCCGGAGGAGAAGGGCAGCGCGAGTGAAGCCAGCAGTGAAAGGACCGTCAGCCGACGGGCAAAGGCAGGGGTATTCATGGGTCCTTTGTTGGATTTTACCACGTGACGATGCAATTTAAAATCCAGCACCGGCCGGATCTGGCCGGCGGGAAGGTTCGGACCGCCCAACTCAGGCATGCTCCCGCACCGGGAGTTGCGGCAGACCGGCGGCGTCGGCGGACGAAGCGAACGCCGTGATGGTCACGACGGGACCGTCCGCGCTCACGGTGTGAGTGGCGCCGGCGGGAATATCCACCCGCGCCCCGGCGGACGCCACCATGGCGGGCCGGGAGGGACCGCCATTCACCAGGAAGGCGCCGGACAGGACATAGATGCGCACGGGGGCGTCGTGGCAGTGCAGGGGCGCGGCGGCGAACGCGCCTTGGTGCACCGTGACAGGCCAGAGGTCATCGCGCGCGATCTCGGCGAGCACCTCGGCCTTCGAGGTGAAATGAGCTTGGCGGACGTCTGCTCGGGGGGCGGAACTCATGGGCGGCGATGGATGCAAAGTGAAGCGAGGGGCGTGGGGCGTCAAATGGAAGGCCGGTCCCGCAGGCAATCCGCCGTCTTCACTGTTGCTTCACCCGGGGAAATCAGCCGGCATGCCGGACGGAGCCGCCCCATGGATTCATCAACCGCCAGCCCCGCGGAGCACCGTGCGTTGCGGCTCAACGTCCACAAGCTGGCCAGGCTGGCCCTGTTCGGGTTCATCCTGACTTTCATTCTGGCGCGCGCCTTTGTGTTCCTGATCATGTCGCGCGAGATCCCGAATTTCTATTTTTTCCTGCAGGGCACGCACGTCCATCATCTCAATTACGGCATCTTCCTGCTGGCCGCGGTGGCCGGCTACAGTGTCTTTCGCCGTCCGGGCGGTCGTCCGGCCGAGGTGACGGCGCTGGCCTATGGCATCGCGATGGGACTCACCTTCGACGAATTCGGGATGTGGCTGCACCTGGGCGGAAGCTACTGGCAGCGAGCCAGCGTCGATGCGGTGATCATCGTCGCCGCGGTCCTCACCCTCTGCGCCTATGTGCGCTCGCTCGAGCGCTTCGAGCGCCATCATTGGCGGGCCTTCATCGTCCTGGTGGTGGCGCTCGTCGGTTTCGGCTGGGTCGTTTTTACCGCGGGCAACCGCCTGGGTGAAATGTTCGGGCCGACCCTGCAGCAACTGGAAGTGTCGTCGTCGCCTTGAGCGAGATTCGCTCATGCCTGCAAGCAGGCTCATGCAAATGCGTAGTCCCGGCTGATCCCAACGGCTCTTAAAAAATGGCCTGTCGCAGCCCGGTTGACCGTGGGTAGGGCGAGGCCTCCCGGCCGAGCCGCGGCTCACCGGGACGGTTCGCCCTACCTAGAGGCCAAAGGTCAAAGGACGTTGGTTTTAGCCGCGACCAGCCCCGCGGCATTCCAGCCGGGCGCGGGTCATGCGTTCGCGGAGGCCGCATTCTTTCAGGAAATCCTGCTCGAGGCGCCGGATTTGCTGGTCGAGGAGGAAGTTGGCCTGGTGGATGAGGCAGATCGCGATGTTGGCGATGACCTCGGATGGGCGGGTGTCCACATAGGGCCTATAGGTCTCATAGGTCACATGGGGCTTATGGCCAATCTTGCGGACAAAGAGGGCTTCCTTGGAGTCCTTGGCCCAGACGGGGAAATCGCGGACGCGGAGGAAATCGCGGTAGTCGGCGAGCAGCTCCTCGAGGCTGGCGCGGGCCACGTTGGTGAGCTTGATCTCCATTTCCTTGGAAGTGCCGGAGGCCTTGCTGCCCTCGAGGATGTTTTGTTTTCCGGAGCGCGCAGCCTGCACCATCTGGTCGACGGTGCGGTCACCCTTGGCGAGGAAGCGCTGGCAGAAACGATAGGTGAGATCTGTAGATGACCTCGGTTTTGGTACGAAAGGAGCTCCTGGTAATGGCCGTGGGCGGGGATGAAGCCGGGGTTAGGCATGGGGAGTGAGCGGATTCTTTGGAGGTTTATGCGGCAGCGATTCTGGGTGTGGCCGCTATTCACGGCTACTTCCAAAATTGCTGGATGCCCGGGCGCACAGCACCCACGGGCTGCAGGTCGCCGGGTGAGGGCGTCCATTCCACGTGGGAGGGCACAAGCGAGGGTTTTCCCGGCTGAACGGCATCGGTGATGGTCCTTAGGAACTCCTCGGCCTGGGATATGTCCGTTGCGAAAATCAGGAAAGACTGGTTCGCGAAGGGGCCGGCACTCGCGTTGTCCATGAAGGTGGCGGTCCAGCTGCGGGCATTGATTACTGGCTCCTCCAGTTGCAGGATTTGTCTCACGGCCTGTGCGAAGAGGCTCAGTGGATTCCGGGCGTTTTCACCCAAAGGCCGGGAAGTGTCCAGCGCTTCGAGAATGTGCCACCGGGCCATGTCCTTGTCCCGGCGATGGGCTGCGAGCCGGGCCAGTCCCAAGTGGGCTTCCGGGAAGAACCCCTTTTGCAATGCCGATGCATAAAAGGCGGCCGCCTGATCATCGCGTCGCGCTGTTTCGCAGGCGCCACCCAGCTGCACCTCCAAGTGCGGGGTGACCCCGTGCTGCCGCATGATTTCAATCCACCGGTCCGCCGCTTCGAAGCTGCGTTGGAGCAACTGTAGGCGGATCATGGAAAAAGTCAGCGCCGGATCGCTGCGGGCAGCGTCACCGGCGTCGGCCAGCAATTGCCCGGCTTCCTGCAGATAGCCGCCGTCGAGCAGCAGCTCGGCCAGCAGCTTGATACGCTCCTGTCTTTGCGGCGCCGCGGCAAGGGCGCTTCGGGCGTGGGCAATCGCGCCGTGGACCTTGTTGCGCCGGGCCTGGCAAATGGCGATCAGCGCGGCGAAAGTCGGCTGGTTGGTGGTCGTCCGCCCGGCGGCTCGGATCAACGTTTCGGCCGCGGACCAGTCGCCGAGCAGCAGTAGCGCCCAGCCCGCACCCCATTGGGCCGAGGGCGAACGGAAGCCGGTAATCTGCCCGGCTGATCGGAGGAAAATCTGTACTTGGGACCCTTGGCGAAAGGCCGCCGAGGCCACCGCGAGGGCGAGCAGGGCCTCCGCGCATTTCCCGTCCATTTGGACGCATTGGCGCGCGGCGACATGGGCCTTGAGGTAATCGCAGCGTTCAAGCGCAGCGTAGCTTTCGACGATGAGGTGGGTGCGTTTATGCTTCTTTTTTTGCCCAGCCGTGGCGGCCTTGAATTCGGCGACCAATTCCTTTTCGCGGGCCTCAGTTTTTTGCGTGTCGTTGGTCTGATCCCAGGCTGCCTTCAGGGTTTCATATTCCGGGATGGGAAGGATTTTCCGATCGCGATAACGCCCGGCACGAAAGATCGAAACGGCCCCCACCATGACGGCCATGGCAAAGATAAGAATACCGGGGCGAAAGCCGTCTGCCCACGTGAAGATGCCGATGATGACTGCTATCGTCCCGACGATCAGCCCCAGCCACTGCAGCGGCCGGATCTTGGATCCACACTGCATACGTTTCAGCCAGCGATTCTGTTCGCGTTCGTCGCGTGTCTCCTCGGCGCGCATGACGCGCTGGATTTCGGCCACAAGTTTGGCGGCCACCGCATCCGGATTGGCGAAGAGTTGAATGGCCGGAGGGCTCGGGGAGAGGATAGCCGGGTCGGGCGGCAGCGCGGCGAGCCGGTCACCGGTGGAGGGGTGGGTGGAGTAGGGATCGACGGTGCTGGCGGGGCCTTGGGGATTTGGCACGGCATCGGAAACGGTCAACTCCTCGACAAGCCACGAGCTGAAGCCCTCACCACGCTGCAGGCGTGCGACCCGTTCATTCCAGCCTATCCGGGCGGTCTTGGCCGCCATCAGGTCGAGTTTGAGGAGTGAAGATCGGAGCGGTGCGGCACCGCAGACCACGGCCGCGCCGCGATCAGCCTCGAACTCATCCTGCCGCGAATAGGTTGCAACCAGGCGCACAACCAGCCGCGTGCAGCGATCAGCGCCATACAACAACCACTCGCAAAGCTCGAATCTCTTGTAGGCACGACGGTATGTCCCAGCCAGAGCGGACAGCGCATTGGTCAGGCGGGCTGCGTGATTCAACCCGGAGTTCAGCCAGCGCTTCAGGCCGCGGCGGACGTACTTGGCGTGCACCATCTCGTGGGCGAGCACAGCCTGGAGTTCGCGCTCGGACAGGCCTGCGACCAAGTCGTAACCGAGCCCGAGCGTGGTGGCATCGGCACCGCGGAGGAAGCCCTTCAGCAGCACCCAGGCGCTGGCGTTCATCTCGATCCGCACGCGGCGGGGCGGGGGCACCTGCAAGCGCTGCGACAACTGCCGGAGGAAGGCAAAAAGTGCCGGGGCGTCTCTTTCCTCCAGCGGAACCTGAAACTCGGCCCGCTTTGCACGCCAGAAACTGCGGAGGAATGCCATAAGCAGCGTCGTGTGCCGCTGGACAAAAGGCGCAATGTAGCGCCAGAGCCCGAAACGCAAAAGGACAACGAAGGCGATTATTTCAGCCGCGAGGCAGCAGAGCAGGATCAGGATCGAAACAACGGCGAATACATAGAATAGCGCGATCACCAGCGCGGCGGTGACCATAAGAATGGCTTTTGCCGGGACGCCCAAAGGTTTTTCACTGGCTTCTGCTGTGGGCGTGATCGCAGGAATGATCATCGGGACACCGGTAAATGCGGACTATGTGGAGCTCAGGCTTCCCGCCCAACCCAGGCGCGTGCATTGTAGAAAAGCTTCATCCACGGCGAGTTTTCAGGCCAGCCGGAGGGAGCCCAGCTCATCGCGGCGGTGCGGAAGACGCGCTCGGGATGCGGCATCATGATGGTCACGCGCCCGGTTGTGGTGGTCAGCGCGGTCATGCCGAAGGGCGAGCCGTTGGGGTTGAGCGGGTATTGCTCGGTGTAGACCGGTCCGCCGTCGTTCGATGAGCTATGGCGAGACTGCACAAGCGCGAGCGCTTGCTTGTTGTCGACGAAGCGGGCGACGACGAGGCCGGAGGCGCTGCAGGCCTGCGCGGCGGCGGCATCCTTGAATTCGGTGAAACCCTCGCCATGGGAGACGGCGATCGGGATGACCGAGCCCTCCATGCCGGCGAAGAGCACGCTTGGGCTCTTTTCGATCTTCACGGACACGAAGCGGGCCTCGAAGCGCTCGGACTGGTTTTGCACGAAGCGCGGCCAGTGGTCGGCGCCGGGAATGATCGAGTGCAGGTTGCTCATCATCTGGCAGCCGTTGCAGACGCCGAGGGCGAACGTGTCCTCGCGCGCGAAGAACGCCTCGAACTCGGCCCGGGCGCGGGGATTGAAGAGGATGCTCTTGGCCCAGCCCTCGCCGGCGCCGAGGACGTCGCCGTAGCTGAAGCCCCCGCAGGCGGCGAGGCCGCGGAAATCCCGCAGTGACACGCGGCCGGCGAGGATGTCGGTCATGTGGACGTCGACCGCCCGGAAGCCGGCGCGCGTGAAGGCGGCGGCCATCTCGACCTCGCCGTTCACGCCCTGCTCGCG
>Ga0265319_1000988_pt1 | contig 17808 bp, 19 predicted proteins | sample 4824metaG_FD_192443 | JGI IMG/M metagenome (GOLD analysis project Ga0265319, IMG submission 192443) | Rhizosphere microbial communities from Carex aquatilis grown in University of Washington, Seatle, WA, United States - 4-8-24 metaG | ecosystem: Host-associated > Plants > Roots > Rhizosphere >...
ACGGGAGTTGCAGCGCGTCTTCCGCGCGGAGGAGGAACGCGACGATTCCGGTCTCCAGCACGACGACCGCACCGATGCCCGTCACCCAGTAGAACCGTCGCTCCGCACGCGCCGGCAGCGGGTCTCGGACGACGATCAGCAGGAAGCCGGTTCCTCCGACGACGAGCGCGAGGCCGAGAAAGTACGCCCAGCGAACGAGATCCTCGGTGCGCGTCGGGCCCTGAGCGCCGACGGCGTCGGTGACGAGCGGCGCACGAACACGCACGCCGAACGTGTAGACACCGGACACGACGTGGCCGTCGTTCGACATCGCCTGCCAGCGCACGGTGTACGGGCCGCGCGGCAGCTTCGGCAGGTGCGCGACGATCGCGTTCTTCGCGGGAACCGCGCGCGCGGGCGCAGCGACGTTCTTCCCGTCAGGCGTGAGCACGACGATCGAGTGCGGCAGTGCGGTCACCGACTGGTCGAAGCGCAGCACGATCTCGCGCGGCGACTGCGCGAGGCGCTCGCGGAACGCGGGATAGCCGCGGACGAGGCTCGCGTGCGCGAACGCCGACGCCGGGAGCACGAGAGCCGCGAGCGAGACGACGATGAGCGCGCGTCTCATCGGTGCTGCACGCCCGCATACGGAGAGAGATGCCCGAAGACCGGCGCGACGTCGCGATCGGAGTAGAGCATCACCGAGACGGCGATGACCGTCGCGGCGAAGCCGGCGGCCGCGACGACCGAACGCGGACGGAACGCCTGCACGAGCGGGAACAGCGCGCCGATCACGATCGTCCACCCGAGCAGGTGATGAAGGAACGCGGCCCGTGCGAAGAGCCAGTGCTGCTGCTCGTGCGCCAGCAGCGCGGCACCCGAGACAAGCATCGCGAGCACGGTGCACAGCCGCCAGTACTGCGAGTGCAGCTTGCCCCGCGCGAGGCCGAGCTCCGCGCCGCCCGCGAGCATCAGCACCTGCGCCCACGAGCCGTGCGCGATCATGTGGATCGTCGAGTTGGTGTAGAAGGTCATCACCGGCCAGAGCGCCACCCCGAGCCCGAACATCAGGCCGGGCCACAGGTAGCGGCGCCACGGACGCAGCGCCCAGACCTCCCGGCCGACAACCGTCTCGGCGACGAGCAACAGGCCGAGCGTGAGGAAGCCGGTCGCGAATCCCCAGTGCACCATCTCCGCCTGCGGCAAGAGGCCGGCCGCGATCATGCCTCGTGCCTCAGGTTGCGCTGTAGATCCTCGACGATGCCCGGTGCGAGCAGCAGGCGGAACAGCAGCCCGACGAGCACGACGTAGAGCGGCGGCTCGGTGAGTAGCCACCAGAACCCCTGCCCGTATGGGTGCAGCAGCGTCAGCCGCCACGGTTGAACGATCGCCCACGCGACGCCACCGAGCGCCGTCACGGGGCCGAGGGCGAGCACGAGGCGTGCGCGTAACGCCAGCGGCGCCGCGCGCTCCTTTGCTTTCGTCCCGTGTAGGTCATGCGCGACGTTCGCGTTCACGCTTACTCCCTTCTCTCCGACGACTACCCGAGCAGCCACGCGCGGGTGCGCGCGACCTAGATCGAGAGCGGCGGAGGACGGGATTCGAACGCGAGACCGAACAGCAAGCGCGGAGCGCGTCTCGCGGAGACGAGCCACCGGCGGACGACGACGGTGCTCGACGTGAGCCGGCGTACGAGCTCGATCGCGTCGGCGGCGAGCTCTTCGTAGTCCGAGAGCCAGAGCTCCACGGTTCGGAAGACCACCGCGACGACGACCGCGAGCACGGCGAAGACGGGCAATGCAGAGCTGTGCAGCCACGGCCCGAGGAGATGCCAGCTGCCGGCGGCGATCTGCTCCGCGTCAGCCTGCACGAGATAGATCGACGCCGTGACGACGAAGGAGAGGAGCCACAGCCGCCACGAGAGCTCGATGCGCACGCGTGGCGCACGACGGACCGATCGAGCACCCAACGCGGTGGCGACGCGCCGGGCCGCCCGCGCGGCGGCATGCGCTTTGGCGACGCGCCACGCGAGACGCGCAAGCATCAGCGCGACTGCGATCTTCACGCCTGCGAGCAAGAACGGGTAGTAGTCGGCGTGCGCGTAGCTCACGCGACCGACGCTCCGACCGACGTCGAGGCGATGCGTCAGGCTTCGGCCGGACAGCTCGGCGATCAGCGCGAGCAGGCCGAGCGCGAGGCCGGCGAGCAACCGCTGACGCGTTCTGGGTCGGCCCATCATCGTCAGCCCAGGAGCGTGAGCGTCCATTCGTTGCGATGTTCGGCGTCGAGCGAGAAGAGCAGGATTCGCTGGAAGCGTCCGAGACACAGGCGGCCGTCGGTGAACGGCACCTGCTCGTTGCGCGGCGCAAGCAACGCCGCGACGACGCGCTCGCGTCCTGCGACGTCGCTCGGAACGATCCGCTCGAGGAGCCCTTCGAGATCCTCGAAGAAGCCCGTCTCACGCTCCTGAATGCGAACGAGGGACCTACTGTGCGTGGCGTGGATGTACGCGATGCCGTCGCTGCGCCCCGAGCGCGCGAGCGTCTGGGCGACGTCGTTCGTCACGTCCATCACCGACAGCGTCGGCAGCGCCGCCGCGATCGAGTACGGGACCTCGATGCTCGTCATGCGCGCGCGACCTCCCTCGGCAGTCGGAAATGAACATCTTCACGAGCGACGGTGATCTCCTCGAGCGTCGGGTAGCCGCGCAGCACGAGCCGTTCAGCTGTCGCGCGTACGAGCTCTTCCGGTGTCGAGGCGCCGGCCGTAAGACCGACCACCTCGTGCCCGACGAGCAGCGTCTCGTCCAGTGGACTCTCGCCGTCCACGAGCGTCGCGACGGCTCCCGCTGCCTGCGCGACCTCGACGAGGCGCTGCGCGTTCGAGCTGTTCTCGGAGCCGATGACGAGGATGAGCGTCGCGCCCTGGTCGACCATCGCCTTCACGGCGTCCTGCCGGTTCTGCGTTGCGTAACAGATGTCGTCGTGGTGCGGGCGGCGTAGCGATCCACCGACGCTCTCGCCGAGCGCGTCGACGATCGGCGCGACATCGTCGAGCGAGAGCGTCGTCTGCGTGATCACCGCCACCGGCTTGTCGGTCTTGAGGTTGCGCGCTTCTTCCGGCGTCTCGATCACGACGGTGTCGTTCGGGCGCTCCCCGAGCGTGCCGATCACCTCGACGTGGTTCGCATGCCCGACGAGCGCGACGAGATGGCCGCTGTCGGCGTACCGGCGCGCCTCCGCGTGCACCTTGTTCACGAGCGGGCAGGTTGCGTCGACGATCTTGAGGCCGCGCGCCTGCGCGTTCTCCTTGACGCTCGGTGCGACACCATGCGCGGAGAGCACGCAGAACTCGCCCGGCGGAATCTCCGACTCGTCCTCGACGAACACCGCGCCGAGCGCCTCGAGGCGGCGCACGACGTGCTCGTTGTGCACGATCTGGTGGCGAACGTAGACCGGTGCGCCGTGCTGCTCGAGCAGGCGCTCGACGATCTCGATCGCCCGGTCGACGCCGGCGCAGAACGAGCGCGGCGCCGCAAGAAGCACGCGTCCGTTGGTCATGCTGCGCAGCCCTGCAATGCGCGAAGGGCCGTCAGCGCGTCGCGCATCGAGCGGATGGCGTCGCCGCGACTCACGGCGATCCAGCGGAGCAAGCCGACGACGTTCGTTCTACCGTCGGCATACACCGTGTCGTCGACGCCCTCGATCGCGCTCGACGGAACGTCCGAGATCGCGCGAACGACGCCCGCGAGCCTGCCGCTCGCGGCGAGCATGCCGCTCTCCATGTCGACCGCGTCCGCGCCGCTCGACTCGCGCAGCCGGCGACGATCGGAGGCGTCGTGCACGAGCACGTCGGAGGCGAGCATGGTCGCCTCGCGTGCGCCCGGCACGCCGAGCGGCGAACCTTCCCAGAGCGTCGCGCCCGCAGAGTCGACGACACGCGTCGCGTCGAGCACGTCGCCGACGTGCAGGCCGTCGTGCAGCGCGCCCGCGAGCCCGAACGACACGAGTCGGCCGTCGGGTAGTCCCGCCGCGCCACGCACGCCGATCCGAACTGCGCGCAGGCCGGCACGCCGAGCGACGCGCTGCTCGGCCGCGGTCGCGCAGGCGAACGTCAGCCCTTCAGCGTCCACGCGAGACTCCGGACCGTTTCCTTGAGACTGCTCGACGACTCGAACGCCGACGATGGCTCGAAACCGGAGTGGATGCCGCAGTGCTCGCAGCGAGGATCGTTGCCGGGGCCGTACGAATCCCACTCCATCCCGTCGAGCAGCGCCTCGTACGTCGGGAAGATGCCGTCTGTGAGCAGGTAGCAGGGGCCTTTCCAGCCGTACGGATTGCGGGTGATCGAGCCCCACGGCGCGCACGACAGCTTGCGCTGGCCGGTGAGGAAATCCTGGTAGATCGGCGTCGCGAGCCAGCGGTAGCCGTGCCGGCGCACGGCCGCGCGAATCGCGCGGAACTTCACCTCGTGCTCGGTCCGCGTCATCGTCAACTCGGGGTCGATCTGCGAGTACTGATAGCCGGGCGCCACGAGCATCCCGTCGATCCCGACCTCGTCGGTGAGGTAGCGCATCATCTCGATCACGTCGTCCACCTCGGTCTCCTTGAAGATCGTGGTGTTCGTCGTGACGCGGAAGCCGCGGGCGCGCGCCGTCTTGATCGCGTCGACCGCGATCTCCCACAGGCCGGGGTAGTCGCAGACGTAGTCGTGGATCTCGCGCATGCCGTCGAGGTGGACGACGAAGGTCATGCGGGCCGACGGCTCGAACCAGTCGAGGCACTGCTCGAGGCGGAGCGCGTTCGTGCAGAGCTCGACGGTCTTGCCGGCTTCGAGCATCCCCGCTGCGACCTCCTCGATCCCCTTGAAGACGAGCGGCTCCCCGCCGCAGATCGAGACGACCGGCGCGGGGCACTGCAGCCCGGCATCGAGACACTCCTCGACGCTGAGGCGGGCACGGTTCGACTCGAACTCGCGGATCTTCCCGCAGCCGATGCAGGCGATGTTGCACGCGAGCGTCGGCTCGAGCATCAGGACGAGCGGGTAGCGCCGGCCCTTTCGCTGCTGGGTTGCGACGTACTTCCCGATGGAAACCGTCGACTGTAGGGGGAACTTCACGCGGAAAGCCTCTCTCTCATCCGACCGAGTGCGAGCAACGGAAAGCTGATGCGGTACAGGTGGTAGCGGATCATGAAGTCGAGCGGGAACCCTGTGCCTGTGAAGTGCTCCTCGTCCCAGTCTCCGTCAGGACGCTGACCAACACAAAGATATTCCGCCGCACGCCGCGCATTTTCATCCTCAGCGTTTCCTGCGGCGACGTAGGCGAGCAGCGCCCAGCCGGTCTGGGAAGGCGTGGCAAAGGTCGCCCGGCCGCGCCAGGCAGGGTCGGCGTAGGAGCGGATGTCCTCGCCGAAACCGCCGTTCGCTTGCTGGACGGAGTCCAGCCAGGCGACGGCCCGCCGCAGCGCAGGATGATCCGGAGGAATACCGCACGCCTCGAGCGCCGGCAGGGCGGCGCCCGTGCCGTAGAGGTGGTTCACGCCCCAGCGCCCGAACCACGAGCCGTCGGCCTCCTGTTCGGCCAGCAGGTAGTCGAGGCCGCGTGCCACCGCGTCCCCGTAGCCCTGCTCCTGCCCGAGCGTTTCCAGAGCGTGCGCGGTGACGTCGGCGCTCGGCTCGTCGGTCACCTTGCCGAAGTCGCAGAAGGGGATCTTGTAGAGCCACATCGCCTGGTTGTCCACGTCGAACGCGCCCCAGCCGCCGCTGCGCGACTGCATGCCGACGAGCCAGTCGAGGCCGCGCGTCACTGCGTCGTCACCGAGGCCGAGCTGCCGCAGCGCAAGCGAGATGACGGCGGCGTCGTCGATGTCGGGGTAGAGGTCGTTCTCGTACTCGAACGCCCAGCCGCCGGGAGCGAGGTCGGGGACGCGAATCGCCCAGTCGCCCTTCACCGTGACCTCCTGCGAGAGGAGGTACTCGCCGGCGCGCACGAGCTGGGGGTGGTCGGCCGGCACACCGCACGCCCGCAGCGCGAGCACGGCAAGACCCGTGTCCCACACCGGCGACTGGCACGCCTCCGGGCGCAGACGGTCGCCGTCCTCGACCATGAAGCCCTGCCAGCCCTCGACGGCCTCACGCAACGTTCGATCTTCCAGCCCGTGACCGAGCGCGCTCAGCGCGATGATCCCCCAGACCCACGGCGGCTGGATGCCTCCCCACGAGCCGTCGGCCTCCTGCCGCTCGCGGATCCAGCGTTCTGCGCGTGCCTGCGCCTTGCGCCGCAACGCGTTCGGCCTGCGCGGCGCCCGCGTCTTGCCGGGCCTCGCGCCGATCGCGCGCAGGTCGACGTCGATGTCCCGCACGGGTCGCAGCGACTGCGCGAGCGCCAAGGCGACGAACGTCTGCCTCGCCCAGCACGCGAAGTTGTAGACCGAGAACGGCCCCCCCGGCGGAAGCAGGATCAGCTCGGGCGGGATCGGCACCATGCGCTGCCACGGCCACTGGCCGAGCAGCGCGAGAAAGCACTTCGTGAAGAGCCGGCTCTTCGGAATTCCGCCTTCGCGCCGGATGTACTCGAGCGCCCGGGCGCCCGGGTCGACGCCGGCCATCCGCAACGCGACGTATGCCTCGACGGACGTCGAGAGGTCGGGAGGGCCGTCGAACCAGATCGACCAGGTGCCGTCGTCGCGCATGCGCGCCATCAGCTCGTTCGCGATGCGTCGGTCCAGGTCCGGCGTGCGGAGCCCGAGGAAGTGATTCCAGAAGAGATGCTGCGCCGTCATGGTCACGTTCGACTCGAGCTCACCGACCCAGATGCCGTCGGGACGCTGGAGCTCGAGCAGGCGGCGCACACCGCGGTCGATCGCATCGTCGATGCGTGTCAGCTCGAGGGTGGCGGCGCTCATGTGCGGACCGTACTCCGTGCGGTCTCGAGCACGCGGGCGGCCGCGGCGCGTCCGCTGCGAACCGCGCTCTCCATCGTCGCCGGCCAGCCGGTGTCCGTCCACGTCCCCGCACGCACGACGTCGCGGCGCGCAGTCGTGACGCCGGGACGCACGATGTTCGGCCGCAGCGCGATCGTGGCATAGGGCTCGCGACTGACGCGCGACCACAGCAGCTGTGCATCACCGAGCCGTTCGGTCAATTGCCCGGCGATGCGGTCGACGAGGTCCTTGCCCCGCACGTCGAGCAGCTCGGGTACGCCGCTCGACACGACCGTGAGGTACTGGCCGCGCTCCGGCGCGTGGCCCGTGAGCGCCCCGCGGTCGAACACCCAGTGCGCGTCCGACGCCAAGAGCGCAGCCAGGGGCGTCGTCAGGAGGGGGCGGTCGAACCAGAGGTGGACGCTCACGATCGGCGAATCCTCGTAGTCGGCATCCGGCTCGTCGAGCAGGCGGGCGCTCTCGCGCGGCGGTGTTGCGACGACGATCGCGTCGGCGTCGAGCTCGTCGAGCGACTCGACACGCTCGCCGAGGCGGACCGTCGCGCCGGCCGCGCTGAGCGCGCGTCCGGCGGCGTCGCCGTGCATCTCGCCGAGCGGCTTCACGGGCAGAACGAGGTCGGCGTTCGCGCGGGGCCCGAGCAGCGCCGTGCGAACGGTGAAGAGCCCCGCATGCGCATCGACCTCGTCGGCCGGGAGGTTGAGGGCGGGACGGATGAAGACGTCCCAGAACCGGTCGATCGACGCATCGGACGCGCCGAGCCGACGGAGGGTCGAGCCGAACGTCTCGCCGTCGAGCGCGTGCGCCTTGCGCGTGCGCGCGAGCACGAGCGGGATGCGCAGACGATCGCGCACCGGCAGATGCCCGTACGCGACGAGCGCCGCGGGCGTCGGGCGGATGCTCGACACGGCGCCGTCCTCGGCGATCACAGGTAGGGCGAGGCGCGTCCGCAGGACCGACTCGCTTTCGCCGATCCGGTCGAGGAAACGCAGGTACTCGACGAAGCAGCCGAGCGCGATGTGCTGGCCGTTGTCGGGCGGCGGGTCCGGATCGCCGTCCCGCGCGGGCAAGGTCTGCACCGCGCCACCGAGCGTCGGCCGCCCCTCGTACAGCGCGATCTCCGCGCCTGCGTCGACGAGCTCGAGCGCCGCCGTCAACCCCGCGAGGCCGCCCCCCACCACCGCGACTCTCAACGCACGAGTCGTCATGCCAGCAGGCCTTTCGCAACGACCGTGAGCTTTGCCGCAGTCGAAAGCCTGCACGACGGACCGAAGACGTCGAAGCCGTTCGTCTCGATGCGATCGAGCTGGCCGCGATAGAGGCCTGCGAACGTCGACACGCAGAGGCCGCTGCGGCGGTCGAGCGTGTCGAGCAGCTTCAGTCCCTCTGCGAGGTGCGCGCGGGCTCGCTCTGCCTGGAACGACATCAGCGACCGCCACGCAGGCGTCACGCGGCCGTGCGCGATGTCGTCCTCCGTGACGCCGTGAGCGGCGAGCTCGTCCTGCGGCAGGTACACCCGGCCGAGCTGCCAGTCCTCCGCGACGTCGCGCATGATGTTGATCAGCTGGAGCGCGATGCCGAGCGTGCGCGCGCGCTCGACGTCGTCGGAGCCGTACACCGCGACGCACGCGACACCCACCGCGCCCGCGACTTTCTCGCAGTAGCCGCGCAGCTCGTCGAAGGACGCGTACCGCGCCTGCTCCGTGTCTTGCAGGCCGCCGTCGACGAGCGCGGCGAGCGCATGCTTCGGGATCGTGAACCGTGCGCGGGCATCGGCGAGCGCGACGGCCATCGGGCTCATCGGCGGAGCGCCGCCCAACGGCGTGTCGTCCAAAAGCCTGTCGTCGAGCATCATGCGCAACGCTTCGAGCTGCACACGCTTCGTCTCGAGCGGCAGCTCCCCGTCGGCGACGTCGTCGACCTCCCGGGCGAAGGCATACACGGCAGCGATCGCGCGCCGCTTGTCGGCCGGCAGCACCATGATCCCGTACGCGAAGTTCTTCGCCCGCTCGCGCGTGACGCGCTGGACTTCTGCGTACGCTCTGTCGACCGCTGCGCTCCTCGCGCCCTGGCTTTCTGCTGCGCTCATCGCACGAGAGTCAGGGCAGCCTCGCGCGCGAGACGTGCGCGCGACGGTTTCGGTCGCCGGGTGAAGACATCCCAGCCTGCCTCTTCGAGCGCATCGAGAGCGGCAAGCCCGCCGCGGGCGAAGAGCCCGACGGCGCGCCCGAGCCGCCCGCCGATCTGCGCGCGCAGCGTCTCGCCCGCCTGAAGGAGCGACGCGGCTCGCTCGGCCTCGAAGCGGAGCAGCGCGCGCAGCTCCTCGCTCGGCCGGTCGAGCTGCGGATCACCAAAGCTGCGCCGGTCCTCTGCGGGCAGATACACGCGGCCGAGCTCGAGGTCGCGCGGCACGTCCTGGAGGAAGTTCACGAGCTGCAGGCCTGTGCAGACGGAGTCGCTCGCCGCGACGAGAGCCTGGTCGTCGAGCCTGCGCAGCACGCCGAGCACGAGCCGCCCGCACGGATCGGCTGAGTGCACGCAGTACTCCTTCACGTCGGCCCACGTCTCGTACGTCGCAACGCGCTGGTCGATGCGGTTGGCCTCGATCAAGCGCAGGAACGGCTCGCGCGGGAGATCGAACTCGCGCACCGTCGGCTGGACGTTGCGGAGCACCGGCCACGTGGGCTCTCCTTCGAACGCGAGCGCCACCTCCTGCTCGACCTCGTCGAGAGCGGCCAGCCGATCCCCGTCGTAGGAGTCACCGAGCTCGTCTACGAGCCGGGCGTAGCAGTAGAGGGCGCGCACGTGCGGGCGCAGCGCGCGGGGAAAGAGAATCGAGCCGACCGGGAAATTTTCCCCGGCAGCTCTCGCTGCGACCTCGGCCACCTCCACAGCTCAAGCATAGAAGCCTCGTTTGCCACCGATCCGCAGCGATGCTTGAATCTCAGTCACGCGACCGGGGGCGTCGCGTTGCACCGCCCAGGAAAGGAGCGAGGTCGTGGCTGACGGCACAGATGCGGCTGATGACGGAACAGCGGGGATCCGAGAGGACCCGGTCGCCGGGATCAGCCGCAACGACGGCGCAGTAGTCGTGAGTCTCGCAGGAGAGCTCGATCTCTACAACGCGCATGAAGTGCGCGACGCGCTGCTCGAGATCTGCGCCGAGAGCCCCGACCGCCTCGTCGTCGACCTGAGCGCCGTCAGGTTCATCGACTCGACCGCGCTCGGGGTGCTGATCGAGGCCCGGACGAAGCTGGAAAACCGGCGCGGCTTCCTGCTTGCCGCGCCCGGCCTCGAGACCAGGCGCGCACTCGAGATCTCCGGCCTCGACCGCCACTTCGCGGTGCACGACTCGCTCGACTCGGCGCTCGCAGCGTCGGTCTAGAACGCGTCGCTCGATCGACGCGGGGACGAGCTCACTGCGACCGCCCGCGAGCTCCGGCGCTAGATTCCGCCGCGTGGACGGGGACCACATTCTCGAGCCGGGGGAGCTCCGGCGCTATGCAGACGCGATCGTGAAGGCGTCGCTCGGCGTCGCGAAGGGCGACACCCTGGTCGTCACCGCCGAGCCGGCGCACCGCGAGCTCGCGCTCGCCGTCGTCGAGGCTGGGTATCGCGCCGGTGCGACGATCTGCGACCTCTGGTACATCGACCCGCTCGCCACTCGTGCGCGGCTCCTGCACGGGAGGGACGATGCGCTCGGCGTCGTGTCGCCGTGGGCGGCGCGACGCTACAAGGAGCTCGTCAAATCGAGCGGTGCGCGCGCGGCGATCACCGGCGAGAGCGAGCCCGGCTATCTCGACGGCGTCGCGCCCAGGCGTCTCGCCGCGGACATCGGTGGCGCCGCGAAGCGAATCGCGTTCTTCCGGCGCGCCAACCTCGACCTGAAGGCGCGCTGGACGGGCGCCGCGTGGCCGACGGACTACTGGGCGGAACAGGTCTACCCCGAGCTCTCAGCGCTCGAGGGCAAGCGCGCGCTCGCCCGTGACTTCCTCTCGTTCTGCCGGCTCACGGACGCGGACGGCAAGGGCTCGACCGGCTGGTTGAACCACGTGCGCGCGATCGCCCGGCGCTCGGCGAAGCTCACGCGGCTCGGGCTCACAGGGCTCGAGCTGCGCGGCCCCGGCACCGCGCTCGACCTGCGCCTCGCACCCGAGTCTCGCTGGCTCGGGGGCCAGGAGGAGACACCGTCGGGCGTGAAGATCGCGCCGAACATGCCGACCGAGGAGTCGTTCACGAGCCCACACGCGGCCGGGACGAACGGGACGTTCGCGTGCACCTTCCCGCTGTCGTTCCAGGGCCGGCTGATCGAGGGCCTGCGCGGCGAGTTCCGCGGCGGCAAGCTCATCCGGCTCGACGCGAGCAACAAGCAGGACCGCGACTTCGTCGCGGCGTACATCGACGGCGACCCTCGGGGCAACGGCCGCAGGCTCGGTGAGGTCGCGCTCGTCGACACGACGTCGCGCATCGGCCAGAGCGGACGCACGTACTTCCACACGCTGCTCGACGAGAACGCCGCAGCGCACATCGCATTCGGCGCCGGCTTCGGTGGAACGCGGACGGGACCGCGCGCGGTGGGCCTCAACCGGGCGACCGTGCACCTGGACGTGATGATCGGGGGGCCCGGCTTCGAAGCGACCGGCATCACGGCGAGCGGTAAGCGTGTCCCCGTGATCGCCGACGGGTTGTGGCAGATCTGAGCTCTGGCAGATCGAGCTAGCCGTCGACGAGCAGGCCGTTCAGCGGTCCCCGCAGCGCCTCGGTCCTGCGTGACACGGGTGGGAGCGTCACGAGCCGGTGCGGGGTGTAGCCGTGCAGGCGGCGGTGCTCGGCGTTTCGCTTCGCGAGCGGGCGCCAACACTCGTCGATGACACGCGTCGGATCGCCGTCGACCTCCTCGACGGTGAGCTCCAGATGCTCTGACCACAGCCGGAGTCGAGCGGCGCGGACGAGCTCCTCGTCGTGCACGACCACGTTGACCTCCGTGTCGTTGAAGAGCGAATGCTCGTTGAGGTTCGCAGAACCTACGGTCAGCCAACGATCGTCGACGATGCCGACCTTCGCGTGCACGTAGACAGGCATGCCGCCCAGACCCGGCTGATAGAGAGTGCAGCCGAGGAACCGGAATTCGCCACCGCCTTGCGTTGCGGCGTCGGCGAGCACGCCGAGCTGTCCGCGCGTGTCGTCGGTGCCGTTGTTCGGGTGCACCGGCAGCAGGACGACGAGTCGGAAGTCGTCGTGCGGCGGCTCTCGCAGCTTGCCGGCAAGGATCGAGACGAGCTCAGGCGACCAGAGGAACTGACTCTCGAGATACACGAACCGCTCCGCTGACTGCAACGCTCGAACGTAGCTCTCCGCGATCGAGAACTCACCCTGGGGCAAGCCGCGATAAACGTGCTCGGGAACCGTCCGCACGAGCTGCGCATCGACCCCGCGTTCGACTGGAGCGGCCCGGCGCGGGTCCGGCGGCGCGTCGTCCGCGATCGCGCGCCAGCGAAGGAGGAAATGCTCTGCGACGTCGGCGACGATCGGCCCCTCCAGTCGAACGCACGCGTCGTGCCACCCGAGCCCGTCCCGCTGTGAATGAGCGCTGTGGTCGAGGCGCTCCCCTCCGAGCGAGGTCAGATCGATCCCTCCGACGAACGCGACGTCGTCGTCGACCACGATGAGCTTCTCGTGATGGCAGTGCATCGGGCGCTCTCGTGCGTCGAGCGCCATCGAGATCCGTGTCCCACCGACCAGCTCGTCGCGCATCCGACGTACTTCGGCGCGATCCGGATGGAAGAGCGGCAGAGGCGCACCGGCCCAGGCGAGCACGCGCACGTCCACGCGCTCGGCCGCTGCGGAGAGCAGCGCACGAAGCGTGGGCCCGCCGTCGCCCATCCGGAAATCGGGCGAGAAGAACCAGCCCGCGACATGAACATGCCGCGTCGCGGCTGCAATCTCGTCCGCCATCAAAGGAAGTGCAGCGGCGCCGTCGACGAGCAGCTCGACACTCGAACCGCCGGCGGCCGCGAACGAGCCGGTGTCGGCCCACCCGGGCGATGCGCCCTGCGGTGGGTCGAGCGCCCGGCCCTGGCCGCGCCGCGCGAGCCTCCGCCGGTGATGGGCGCACTGCGCCCGCTCGAGGGCGTTGCCGAGCATTGCGTCGAGTCGATCGAGCGTCGAAGGCACGCCCATCATCTGCGCCTGCGCAAACCCCACTAAACCGAGCTACCCGTCCAGTAGCTGCACGAGCACGGCGCCGAGGATCGGGATCGCAATCGTCAGCAGGAGGTTCACGCGGCCGATGGCGACGAGTAGCGGACGGAGCGACTGGGGCTGCCCTTCACGTAGCTGCCGTGCGAGCCCGGGTCCGAGCACGTAGTCGTGCAGGTACGCACCGCCGAGCAGCAAGCCGACGAGCACCGCCTTCACGGCGAGCACCCAGTCGAAGCTGCGCGGCGCCCCGTTGAAGGCATGCGCGCGCTCCGCGAGCACGACGCCGGTCACCGCCGCGATGCCGAGCGCGCTCCAGCCGATCGGCCGCCATCGTCGCCCGAGCTCGCGCAGGAGGGCGGCGCGCTCCGGCCCTTGCAGCCGCTGGATGGGCGGGATGGCGACGAAGACGAGCGCCACCGTGCCGCCGGCCCAGACGATCGCTGCGAGGAGGTGAACGATGCGCAGTGCGAGATCCACGGCCCCCCAGTCTCGCGCTTATTTCGCGTGCAGCTGAAGCAGGTGCTCGCCGGCCCCGAACTCGACCGAGCGGATGACGTGCAGCCGGCCGTTCAGCCTGACCTCTTCGCCGACGCGCGGAAGATCGTTGAATGTCAGGCGCCCGGTCGCGACGAGCCGCTCGGCTTCGTACACGTGGTAGACGCAGGTCACCTGGCCGGCGGACATCAGCGCCCTCGAAGCTTCACGCGCTCGCCGCAGCGCTCGCAGCGCTGGAACCGCTCGGTGAAGAAGAAGGGACGCCGCCGCCGAGGCAGCTTGTGACCGACGAATCGACAGAGATGGCGCCGCATGCAGGCGTGGACACTAGCGGTAGCCCGACACCGTCGATCGCAGCCCCTCGATCGAGCGGTGTTTTCCCTATGGGCGTGGCGGGCATCTGGCTTTCGCGTGATCGCGCGCAATCTCATCGCAGCATCGGGCTTCGCGTCGGTGCACGGGCTGCTCAACTCGACGGCGTTCGACGTCGCGCGGAATCTCGCACTCTTCCTCGTGGTCGTCTTCTGGCTCGGTCTCGCAGTCTGGGTCTACCGCGACGCGCGACGCCGTATCGACGACGGGTTGGTCGTGGCCACCGCGACGCTGCTCGGGCTCTCGGTGCCATACATCGGCGTCGTGATCTACCTGCTCTTCCGGCCGCCGGAGTCGCTCGCTGACGTCCGAGCGCGCGGACTCGAGCTGCGCGCGCTCGAAGAGCAGCTCGGTCAGCATGCGCTGCATTGCCCCGTGTGCCACCTCGAGGTCGACGCAAGTTTCCTCGTCTGCCCCGTCTGCACGACGCGGCTGAAGCGACCCTGCACGGGATGCGCCGCTGCACTCGAGCCCTCGTGGCAGGTCTGCCCCTATTGCGGTGTCCCCGAGGTCGTCGTCATACCCGAGCAGCTCGCGCTCGACGCCGCGCTGACGGCCGAGGTCTCGGCCATCGGGAGCGGCAAGGCGCACGGCCGGCCGAAGCGCATGCGCAAGACGGGCTGAACCGCCGGGCGAGTGGTCTGACCGGCAACGTTCGCAGGGTCTCCGGCCCGCGATCACGCTGCGCGGGAGTCCCCCGTCGTCCTTGTCAGAGCAACCAGCATTGACAACGGACGCCGACGGCCTCCCGCTTGGTGCTAGCGACCCGGAAACCGTGGAACGTCACCGGTCAAACCACTAGTCGCTTGCCTCGTTCCGGATCGGCTGCGCGGGGAGCGGCATCCGCGCGAGCACCGGCAGCGTGAGCGGCACGACGGACGGCGTGAACCGGACGAGAGCGGCGAGCGTTGCCACACCGCCGACGAGCTCGTACGTCGCCGAGTCGTTCACGAGCAGCGACGTCCCGATGGCGAGACCCACGGCGAGGACGAGGTCACGGGTCGCGCGCCGGCTTGCGAGACGAATCGCAAAGACGAGCGTGGCGACGAACCACAGCGCGAGCGGAAGCACGAGCGGCCAGTTGTGCAGCGCCGGCTCGTAGGCAAGCGGGACGCGGTTCTCCGCGACGGCGAAGAGCCCGGAGATGCCGTGGGTGAACGCGCCGCGCAGATGGTTCGGGCCTGCCGTGCGCAGGTTGAAGGAGACGAGCGCGAGCACCGCCGTCGCGGCGAGCAGCAGGAGGGTCACGAAGCCGCGGACCCCGAGACGCAAGACGCGCGCACCGAGGAACGCGAACGCCACACCGAGCACGATCGCACCGCCTCCGTCCGAGCCGAACCGGTTGTCGGTAATGAGCACAAGTCCCAGGAGTGTGAAGAGCGCGAAGCCGACGAGCCCGAACTTCCGCGCCGCGAGGATCGCGCCCAGGAGGAGCGGCGCGAGCAGCAGGGTCTCGAGCTGGTTGCCGATCCCCCAGAAGCGCGAGTTCTGCGTCGGACCGAGCGGTGTCAGCGCGACCCACTCGGGCCGCGCGGCAAGCAGCACGAGGTGCACGACCAGCACCGCGACGATCAGCGCGAGCAACCGCCCGTCGGTGCGGCACACCCGGGCGAGCCCGAGGCCACCGCCGAGCGTCCCGAGGGTCAGGAGCGCGACGATGAGCGGCTGGCTCGTCACCTGCGCAGCGCCGAGCGCGATGCTCGCGAACAGCGCCGCCGGGATGGCGGTCGTTGCGGCTCGCGGTCGCACCGCAGCGAGCAGCGCGATCACGCAGGCCAGGACGATCAACGCCGGCAGCTTCAGGCGGTTGTTCGCGTGGATCTGGCGGTCGAGGCTCGAGAGGCTTGCGAGCGGGTCGGCGACGGCCGTCGATGTCAGCGAGCCACGCTTGCGACCGAGCGCCGTCGGCGCGATGTCGACGATCGACACGAGGCCGGGGATGCGGGTCGTGGGCGAGTCGAGCAGGCCGCGGAAGCCCCCGCCTAGCACGACCACCGGGTAGCGCCGGTCATTCGGTCCGGGCGGGCCGCTCGGCGGCATCGCGACGACGATCGTGCGCATGCCGGTCGGTGTCCCGGTGACGAGCGCCGTGCTGATGAGGCGGGGCCCAGAGGGAACACCACCGAGGTGCGCGTTCATCTGCGCCCCGCGAACGAGCTGGGCGAGCGCCTGCCGCCGGTTCGTCGTCGGGCCCGCACCGGGGACGAGCAGCCCGACCGCGCCGTGCTCCGACATGTGGCGGAGCTGGGCGGGGCTCAGGTGGGCGACGATGACAACGCGGAACGGCGGCGAGCCCGGCACGGTCCTCGCCCCCGCAGGCACCGCGGCCGCGAGGCCGAGGAATACGACGAGCAGGACGAGCACGAGACGGGGCCGAAAATGCATCCGGCTGCGATTCTCGCGGACCAGATGCAAAAGAGCGACTGCAAGCTGCATCCACGTAACGCTCCCGGTCCGCAGCGTCGGCGCCAAGACGGTGCCCGTCGAGGCGAGCAGGCAGGACCCGGGTGCACCGCGGACCCCTTCAATGCGAGTGCTGCGCCACCCGGGGCAAGAGCCAAAAGGTGGAGAGCCGACGCGCGGATTCGAACCGCGGACCCCTTCATTACGAGTGCTGCACCTCTGGGGAAAGAACCAATAGGTGGGAAGAAGCCGACGCGCGGATTCGAACCGCGGACCCCTTCATTACGAGTGAAGTGCTCTACCAGCTGAGCTACGTCGGCGAGTGGGGCATTCTAGCGGGGCGGCGGGGGCGACTTCTCGGGGTCGACGCTGCTCGGACGAGGGATTTGCGGGCGGTCGGCGAAATCACCCACTTCGACCCCGAAGCGTCGAGTTCAGGCGCGCGAAGGGCCTATTTTGCGACGTTCCTGTAAGGAAATCGCAAACATGCAATGTTTGGGAATGGACTTAGAGGTGTACCCGTTCTATAACTACGAGAGGCAGATTCGGCACATCGCGGGTTACCCGTGCGCCGGAGCGTCTTATGAGGCCGCAGCCCAGGCGGCCCGCCCCAGACGACGAAAGGGATTCAACTGAGCGACACCATGCACCTGCACGACCTCACGCCTGCCGAGCGCCTGGTCGAGGAGTCCGCCGAGCGCGGCTTCATCGAGGAGAAGGAGATCCAGGCCTTCGCTGACGAGCACGAGCTCCCGGAAGACGAGCTCGCGACGCTGCGGACCGCGCTGGAGGAGCGCGATGTCATCGTGCGCGCCGAGACGCGCACCGAGTCGACGCCGGGCCCCTCGGGCACGCTCGACCCGCTTCAGCTCTTCATGGACGCTGCGGGCAAGCACCGCCTGCTCACGGCAGCCGATGAGGTCACTCTGGCCAAGCGCATCGAGAAGGGCGACCTCGCGGCGAAGGAGCGGATGATCAACTCGAACCTCCGCCTCGTCGTCTCGATCGCAAAGCGCTATCAGGGCCACGATGTACCGCTTCTCGACCTCATCCAGGAGGGCGTGATCGGCCTGAACCGTGCAGCCGAGAAGTTCGACTGGCGCAAGGGCTACAAGTTCTCGACCTACGCGACCTGGTGGATCCGCCAGGCCTGTCAGCGTGCGGTTGCGAATCAGTCCAAGACGATCCGCATCCCGGTTCACGTCCAGGAGCGCCGGATCAAGCTGAACCGCGCGTCCGCAGAGCTTCAGGCGAAGCACGGCCGGGAGGCCACCATCGACGAGCTGGCCGAGGCGACTCGCCTCAAGCGCGAGCACGTCACGGAGGCGCTCGATGCCGTCGACTCGATCTCCCTGAACCAGGGTCTGGGCAGCGACGGCGACTCCGAGCTCGGCGACCTCTTCGCCGACGAGTCGTC